>Ga0210399_10000947_pt1 | contig 22801 bp, 12 predicted proteins | sample IncBWC14MmetaG_FD_150865 | JGI IMG/M metagenome (GOLD analysis project Ga0210399, IMG submission 150865) | Forest soil microbial communities from Barre Woods Harvard Forest LTER site, Petersham, Massachusetts, United States - Inc-BW-C-14-M | ecosystem: Environmental > Terrestrial > Soil >... | reverse complement strand
TCTAGCTGAATACGTTTGCGATTTGTGTCGGTCTGGACGAGACGCACGCGGGAGTTGGGATCGATGCGGATCTCGCCGAGATCGGCCTGAGAGAGGGAAGCGCGGGAATCCGCATTGGTGACAATCGTCTGGCCGACATGGAGTTTCGCCGCCGCTTGATCCGCGGCGATTGCCTTCGCGCCGATTTGCGGAGCGCCTTGCAGATTGGAGACCTCCCATGCCGGGCCGGTCTCAGGTGCGGGTTTCGGGCGCGTGAAGAAAAATAAGGTGAGACCGGCTGCAAGCAGAATCGTGGCGGCTGCTGCGATGCCCGGCAGCGAGAGCATGGGAATTAGCAAGGTGCGGAATTTGCGCGGAACGGCGGGCAGTTCGGCGGGAAGAACGAGCGTGCGGCCGGCGTGGCGAAAATCGGCGAGGAGAGACTCGAGGCGCTGGATTTCGGGGTCGGGCGTGCCTGAAGTGTCCCAGAGATAGTCTTGGCTCGCCATTTTTTCATTTTCAGGGTTGGTTGGATTTTTCGTCATAGCACACCCCCCGTGGGTGGCGAAGCCTTACGGCCAAGAATTTCGCGGAGCTGCTGCATGCCGCGATGAAGATTGACGCGAACGGAGCCGTGGGTAAGGCCGGTGCGGGCGGCGATTTCGGGGCCAGTCATGCCTTCGACGAGGCGAAGGATGAGGGGTTCGCGGTAAGCATCGGGGAGCGAGCGGATGGCTTCGAGGACGGCGCGGGCTTCGGCGCTGGAGTGCGAGGAATGATTCGCGGAATGAGCGGGAGTGTTGGATTGCTTGGAGTTCGATTCTTCATCGAATTCGTCGGTGGGTTTCGCGCGGCGATGAAAGTCTATGGCGCGATTGCGGGCGATGGAGGCTAGCCAGCCGGGGAAGCGCGAGAGTTCGCGGAGAGAGGTGAGGCGAGGCAAGGCCTGGAGAAAAACATCCTGCACAAGATCGTCGACATCGGAGTAAGGAACTCGGGCGAGGAGTATTCCGTGGACCATGCGGGAGTAGCGAGCGTAGAGAAGCCCGAAGGCGGCGCGGTCGCCAAGCTGCGCGGCGCGGATGAGGGCGTCGTCTGGGCCGCCGGGTTCGAGGGGAGGATTCACGGCCGGCGGGCCGGGGTGGGGAGAGCGAAGCTCGGAGAGTGCGGCCACGTTGGGTCCATGGAGATAAGAAACGTCTCGCAGGGTAGACGCAGGAACACGGCTGAGTGTTAACAATACTCCGCATGACGTGTGTTTGCAGCAGGTTAAAAATGATTTAAGGCCGAGAAGGCGCTGAGTTCACCTCGAAGGTCAGCCGGATGGTTCCACCACGAGGGGTTCTTGCACTAAGTTCTTCCCGAGGAATTTTTTCAGGCTGAGGGTCAGAGGGATCGCGAGGATAGCTCCCGTCAGGCCGAGGAGCAACGCCCAGCCCACAAGGGATAGTGTGATTTCAAGTAAGGACACGTCCACCGCATGATTCATGAAAATCGGCGTAACTACGTTATCCACGATCAAGTTCGTGAGGATGAGGCCGCATGCAACCACCAGGGCTCTCTTCCACCCGTACATGAGGAGGGTCACGAACGTTGGCGGCACGAGCGCGATCACATATCCCAGCGTGGGGATGAAGTTAAGGAAGAAGTAGAGAAAGCTCCAGACCACTGGAGTGTCCACGCCCATCACGAACAGTAAGATCAGATTAACAAAACGCGAACAGGGTGACCAAAAGTCCGTTGGAGATAAGCGCACCCGCCTCCGGGAGAAGCACTCGGGTAATCTCGCTGATTCTTTCGGGCGTGAGTGCATTCTTGATGGAGAGGCTCGGAGCAACAATGCCGCGAGCACTCATGGCAGGTGTCAGTTGCGCGTAGAGGCTTGCGAGGTGTTGTTCGTAGGTCGGTAGTTTCTCTCGGATCAGCATTGTTGCGATGTCGAGAGCGAAAATTATATATAGCCCGAAAGCAATTGCCGCAACCGCCGTCAATGCTATCGCCCTGCTTTTTGCGAGCTTGAATCGTTGCATGAGCCGTTTGGGAAACGGGACGATGGCGTAGGCAAGAAGAGGCCGAGGAGCAGAGGTCCGAGAATCGGCGCTGCGGCTCGGATACCTCCCATGATGATGACCGCACAAGCGGAACCCAAAAGGAATCGCAACATCGGCGCGATAGCATTACCGTCCGTGGTGTGCATTATTGCGCCGCAGGCTTGGGCGGGTGTTCCGCGCGTTCCTTTTTCTTCTCTTCTATTTCTTTCTTGGTTGGCGGGTAACTTGCGAAACCCTTTGAAATTTCTCCCAGCACTTTCGGCCAGATGCTGTCGTCATCGGCGATTTTCTGTTCCAGATACAAACGCCAGGCCAAATCTTTTCGCTTCGGATCGATCAGATCGATAACCAGCGAAGCGTCCAGAGCGCTCTCACTCCTCATCAGGTCGTAGGTATAAGCCCAGTAGTCGCTGACGTACTGGCCGAATTGCCCCCAGGTGCCGAGCGATGGAGAGACAATCTGCGATTGGCTATTGGCCCAGTATCTGACCACCAGGTCCGGCTGCTCGTCGGGCTTTACTTCCTTCAGGCCGCGCTGGATCAGCGATTGTGAAACGGCCGCATGCACCTTGTCGGTGATGTAGTTCGGATTCAGCTGGCGAAACTCCAGAGTATTGACGCCGCCGATGTAAGCAAACGATTTGTATTTAGAGAAATCCAAACCGGGGTCAAAATCAACGCCTTTTTTCGCCGCAGCGAGGGGCGACAAGATCAGCGTCAGCAAAAACAGACAGATGGCCGCGGCTGTTTGTATAAGTGGCCGATGATTCCTAGCTCGCTCTAGTCGATTCATCATTTTCTCCGTGTAGCGATCCAAAAGAGTTCGACCCGGTCACTTAAATGGTCTTCCGTTACGACTTTGGTGCCGCTGGTTTCGGCTTGGGAATCAACAACGTCCAGGCACCGCCAAAGACCACGGTGTTTCCCAGAGTGTGAGAAGAAGCCGAGTATTCATGCTCGTATTTGAAAAAAAGCTGAAATTCTTGGCAGGAAGAATGTAGTTGAGCTGTCCACCGGCGGCATGGACCGAATAATACGGAAGCAGGCTCGCCGGCCCGGTCAGCCCCGTTGATCCGACGGGAATCGTGCCGCCATTGGCCGCGATTTGCCATTGATCATAGCCGATCACTCCAATTTGCAGAAGTCTGCTGAAATCTTTTTTCAGAGGCAGAATCTGGCCGATTCCCCACTCGTCGGTGAATGCGTGGCCAGGAGACTTTGTGGTGTTGCTGGTCCCCTCGCGTGCCCCGTGGACTTCCCAATCGGTGAACAGGTTCACACTGGTCGCTTTGTTTTTGGTGACGTAGTAAGTGGTTCCAGTTTGCAGATGGTTGCCGAAGTAACCCGTGCCGACGTTATTTGTGGCGCCGGGAGAATATCGCCCGGTGGGAATCATGAAGGCGTCTCCGAGCTGGAGGTCCCAACGTTTCAGGCGCCATCCCAGGTTGAAGGGCTGCAGCCAGAGATCGGCAAGACCGCTGCCGCCCCCAGCAGCACTGAGATTGGGGGCTTGAGGATTGGAAATATCGGCAACCAGTGAACCGGTGGCTGCAGTGGGAAAGATGAGCTGAAATCCCAGGTTTCCGTGAAGGAATTTGGTCCTGGGCACATAAATAAAAGCATTTTCGATGGCCCAGACGTTGTAGTTTCCGGTAACGGGGATCGCATTGCCTTTTGGACCGTTGAATGCCCCGGCGTCATAGTTGATATCTATATTTGCGTAGGTGAATCCGGGCGACGATAGGATTCCCGCGTTCAGTCCCATCTGGCCTGCCATCCATTGGGGCTTTTGCTGCGCCAGGAGGGAACAAGCGCCCGCCAAAAGAAGGCAGGCAATGATGCTGGTTGGAAATTTGATCCTAGAGTTCACTGTTGGCTTCCCTCCGTTTCGAATTTCAGTTCGTTTTTGTTGAGTGGAGCCGCGGAAACGCCACGGGAACATCTTCACGTCCGGTCAAATTTGTTCACTTTGCCCCCTCGGTTCATACAGCAGATGGTTCACTCCCGCGAAGTACGAGAATGATTCTGCGAGGCGTTTGGAACACGCAAGCGGCGTGCTACCGCAGAGGTGAGGCTGAATTTCTGCCTGATTAGGGCACAAGCGGGCCCGGCGTTGATACTCCCTCTTGGCCCAGTCCGGTGGAACTGTCAAAAGTGACAAGCCACGCACTTTGCCAAAAGCCGCGTTCCTTGCCTGATGCGCAGGTCTCCCCTAAAGTCGAAGTATGAGGGAGAGTTTCAGAGAATTTGAGCCGCACGGCTGGCTGCGGAACAGGCACTTGCAAACGATGGCGGGGGCGTTTTTGCGGCGGAAGTTTGGGCTGCCGGAGGGCGTGGAGCGGCTGTTTCGCGTCGATAGCGAGACTCAGTTGAAGGGGATTTGCCACTGGCAGGCGGGGAAGCGCGGCAATGTGCCGGTGCTCGTGATCGTGCACGGCCTAGAAGGGTCGTGCGATTCGAAGTATGTGCGGGGAATTGCGGACAAGGCTTGGGCGCGGGGATTTCATGCGGTGCGGATGAACCAGCGGAATTGCGGCGGCACGGAACGGCTGACGCCCACCTTGTACAACAGTGGCTTGAGCGGGGATTACCGGGCGATTCTTCTGGAATTGATGGCGGAGGGATTTACGCAGATTTGTTTTGCCGGGTATTCGATGGGCGGAAACCTGGTGACGAAGATGGCCGGGGAGTGGGGAGCGGCGCCGCCGGAAGAGTTGCGCGGGGTATGCGCGGTTTGCCCGGCGCTGAATTTGTCGGCTTGCGCGGATGCGCTGGAGGAGGCGGAAAATTATTTGTACCAGCGGCATTTTGTGAACGGGCTGATGACGCGGTATCAGAGGAAGGCGGAACTTTTTCCGGAGAGATACTCGCGAAATGGATTCGGGGTAATCCGGACGGTGCGGGAGTTTGATGATGCGATTACAGCGCCGCAGTTCGGGTACAAGGATGCGGAAGACTATTACGAGCACGCAGGGGCGAAGCGAGTCGTCGGGCAGGTGAGCGTGCCGACGTTGATGATTACGGCGAAGGACGATCCGTTTGTGCCGTACGAGGCGTTTTTGAAGACAGAAGTGGAAAAGAATGCGCGGGTGCAGTTTGTGACGCCGGAGCGGGGAGGACACTGCGGGTTTATCTCGCGGTGGGAGGGGGCGGAGAGGTTCTGGGCAGAGGAGAGAATCGTGGAATTTGTGGCGAGATTGGCAGGGGAGGCGTGAGGAAAGAGTTTAACGCAGAGTTCGCAGAGGCCGCCCGGCTTCGCAGGGTGTTTTAGCCCAATGGTTTTTCCAGAGAGACTTGGACGAGCGGAGTGAGAAGTTGGGCTGGGCCTTCGGTGGTGATGGCCATCAAGTCTTCGCAGCGTACGCCGAATTCGCCGGGGATGTAGATGCCGGGTTCGTTGGAGAAGGTCATGCCGGGTTCGAGTACAGTTTTGCTGCCGTGGACGAGATAGGGATGCTCGTGGATGTCCAGGCCGATGCCGTGGCCGAGCCGGTGAGCGAAGAATTTGTAGCCGGGACTGTACCCCGCGGAGGTGATGACAGTGCGGGCGGCATCGTCTACGGAGCCGGAAAATTTTCCGGCGCGGGCGGCATCGAGCGCGGCGTCCTGGGATTTGCGAACGGTTTCAAATGCGCGCTGGATTTTTTCGCTGGGCTTGCCGAAGACGCCGGTGCGGGTGACGTCAGAGCAGTAGCCTTCCACCGTGCAGCCATCATCAATCAAAACGACGTCACCTTCCTTTAGGGTGCGCGGTTGCTTACTACCGTGCGGCAGGGCGGCCGAAGGGCCGAAGAGCACCAGTGCGTCTCCGCGCAAATGCATCTTTGCGTAGCCGGATTCGACCATCTGGCTGACCTGCTCCTGCGTCATTCCTTCTTTCAAATTCGCAAAAACGGCGCGGTAGACGTCGCAGGTGGCTTCGCAGGCGAGGCGCATCAGTTCGAGTTCGTGCACGGATTTTATGGCGCGGCAGGCGATGGTGATGGGATCGGCGGAGACGAGATCGTACGCCGGCGCGGCGGCGCGGAAATGGTCGTAGAAGGTGAAGGGTAACCGCTCTTCGATGCCGATGCGGCCGGTGCGGAGGCCGCGGTCGGCTAGCGATGTGGCGACAAGTTGAGAGGGGCTTTCGTCTTCCTGCCAGGTGCGAACTTCGGCGGAATAGAGAAGCGATTCGCGCATGCGGGATTCTTCGAATGCGGGAGAGATCAGGATGGGCTGACCGGTGCGCGGAATGATCAGGGCAAGGAGGCGTTCGCTGAGCCACCAGCGGATGCCGGTGAAATAGTAAAGCGATGTGCCGGGACCGATGAGGATGGCGTCGAAGGCGGGATTCGATTGCGACATCAGGGATTGCGCATGGAGGAGGCGGGCGTGGAATTCGTCGGCGGTAATTGGATGAACGCGGTCGCCGAGCGGTTTGAGGGTGGAGAACGCGGGAGGAGTTTGCGTCTGCGGAAGAGGCGGAGCGAGAGCCACCGCGGAGGCTGCGGCGGTGGAGTGGAGAAAATTGCGGCGAGTGATGGGAGCCATGGAATAAGAGGATGAGAGAAGAGGACAAAGAAGTAAAGAGGTAAGGAAGTGGAGCGGCAGTATGCTCTATCTGAAATTTGTGTGGGTGAGTTGTGTACATCAAAGCTGGAATAGAGCTCCCGCACTCCAAAAAGGCCCCGAGGATTGGGCCTCGAGGCTTGAAGAAAAAAGCTAAACATTTACGACGGAGATTATTGTTGGGGTCGCGGGTCGGAGTCGGATGACTGGGATTGCGGGGCGTCCACGGCGGGATCGGATTGTGGCGGCGCGGGCTGGCTTGCGGTGGAAGATTTTTTTGGGAAATACGTTACGTCTACGGGATCGTGGAGGGTGAAGTCGAGCCGCGTTTCGGACGGGATTTTCACCTGCTGGCCGTGGGTGAGGGCTTGCACGGCGGTGCCGCCGCCTGCCCCTACACCCGCACCGATAGCGGCGCCTTTGCCGCCACCGGCGAGGCCGCCGATGATGGCGCCCAGCACCGCACCACCACCAATGACTTCGGCGGAACGCTTGCCGCGGGAACCGCCTTTTTCCTGAACGTCGCTGCTGGCGATCTGGTAGGTCTTTCCTTGATAAGTGAAGCTGTCAAGAGAAACGGTGAGTTCGCTGCGGCCCTTGAATTTTCCGGCGGAGCTTGCGTCCACGAGTTTCAGAAATACGTTGAGGCCTTTGGGCACGACGATTCGATCGCCGACGACGATCGGCGCGTCGAGCGAAGCGCGGAAAGATTGCCCGGTGCGGTTGACGCTCGAATCGATCGAATCGATGGTACGCACGGTGACGATGGTGCCATCGGGGACGGTGACGGTGATGGGCTGCGGCGGCGGAGGAGGTGGAGGCGGCGCGGGAGCGGCGGGTTTCTCTGGTGCTGCATCGTGGAGAGGGCCTGGACTGGGGGTTGCGTCTTGGGCGGGAGCAGGCGCCGGAGCGGGAGCGGCAGCTGGCGCGGGTGGTGCCGGCTTGCGGGAAGTTTTTACAGGGCGCGCCGGCCGAGCCGGAGGAGGCGGTGGAGCGAGATTCTCCGCCGTTGTCGAAGGAGGTGGAGGAGCCATCGTGGTTTGATCGACGACGGTTCTCACGCCGGGCGTTGTGGCGGCGATGTGCTGCGCGGCGAGGCGCGCAGCGTCATCCGGCACCAAGCCGGAAAGAGTGACGATGCCGTCCTTCGCGAAAACGTCAACGGAGGCGGATTTCAGGAGCGGCTCCGAGTAAAGCTTGGCCTTGATGCTGGTGGTGACGGCGTCGTCGGAGGGCTTGTTGCAGCCAACGGCAAAGAGGAGAACGAGCGAAATCATAGATAGGAAGATTTTCCGTCGAAGCATAATGCCTCCCAGAATCTGAGACGCCAGAAGCAATCTATGGTGTTACGTCAGTTTCCTACGGCTGGCATCTCGTTGGATGCACCGCCCCGAACGGCCGACAATGCCCTCCGGCAGTAAAATTTAACGTGAAGGAAGGAAAGAAAGCAAATATCGGAGAGGCTTGAGAAGCGGCCTGCAATTCTTCTATATTTCATAGAAAATGCAAGTTGTCATAGCAACCAGCGGCGAGCTCAGGAGGGCTTCTGGAATCAATTTTGTCAAAGCCTGTACAATGAGGTGGTTATAGAACGGGCGTTCGAGAGGAATTTGTCCAAGTGGTAGCCGGATTGCACATCCTTCCACCAACGGTTGCTTGTCGTCGTTGTATCTAAGTTGTCCTACGTACGAGAAATGCGGGTAAGTGCGCAAAATTCGGCTAGTCCGCTTGTGTGGATGAAGTCCGGGTGCGTGCCCGCGAGCGACGACCTCTGCCTAATTCGATGATTCGTTCAATCAACCAGGAGGGACTTGTGAACATTAGATTACAGGAGAATTCTCCACTTCTCCGCTGGGGCGTAAGCCTGCTTTCTCTGTTTTGTGTGTTGTTTCTGTCCGCGTCGCTAACTTTCGGCCAAACGGATACTGGTCAAATTACAGGAACGATCACCGACCCCACTGGTGCTGTCGTAGTTGGTGCGAAGGTGGTCGTCAAGTCCGCCAACACAGGTTTGGCGCATGAAGTCACCACCAACACTTCGGGTCTCTACACCGTTCCCAGCCTGAGACCGGACACTTACACCGTTACTGTGGAGCATGCTGGCTTCCAGACGTTCGTCGAACGTGTGACCGTGACGGTCGGGTCAAAAGTTGACGTCTCTCCTCAATTGACGGTTGGCAAGGCAGTCGAGACTGTGGAAGTGATGGGCACTTCCCAAGCGAACATCGTCAATACCGAGACCCAAACACTGTCTGAAACCATTACTGAGAGTCAGATCAACGAGTTGCCGACGTCACCCACGCGCAACCCATACGCATTGGTGGGAACCTCTGGCAACGTGACAGAGGACAATAACGCTCCCGGCCGCGGAGTCGGTTATTCCATCAACGGGCTGCGGTCATCCTCGACGAACATCTTGCTGGACGGCGCGGAGAACGTTGACGCCTTTACCACCGGCATCGGGCAAACCGTCCCGCTTGATTCCGTGCAGGAATTCAGCGTGCTCACCAACAATTTTACGGCCGAGTTCGGGCGCGCCAGCGGTGGCGTGGTGAACTTGGTTACGAAATCGGGCACGAACACGTTTCACGGCTCGGCTTACGAATACAATCGCGTTTCGGCGCTCTCCTCGAATACTGAATTCAACAATGCCAGCGACACGACGAAGGGCGTATTCACGCGCAACAATTTCGGGTTTGCTGTCGGTGGGCCCGTCATTAAGAACAAGCTGTTCTTCTTCAACAACACGGAGTGGATCAGGGTCCGCAGCGGTGCCCCGACCAGCTACACTATTATCGATCCGGCATCCATTCCAACACTTGCCCAGGCCAGCCAGGATTATTACAGTTCGCATGGGCAATTAGCTAGCAACGTTATTGTAACGACTCCCTCGTTCCCCTGCTCGGCGAACGTTCCGAACCTGAATTGTGAAACGGTCTCGTTCAATGTTCCTGGCGATTCCGGAGGCGGCTTGCCGCAGAACACCTGGCTGGAGGTTGCCCGCGTGGATTACAACATAACGGACAAGACCATTTTCTACGCCCGCTATGCTGCGGCTCATGAACTTGATTTCGACGGCACAGTCAATTCCAGTCCTTATGCGGGCTACAACACCGGTCAGAAGATCTTTGACCAGAACTATGATTTCAGCCTGGTGCATTACTTCACGCCGAACCTGGTGAACACGGCAAAGGCGACGTACAACCGCATTAATGGACCGGTGCAGGGATTGAGCACGGCAGCCATTTCCCCGACCCTCTACATCGACGCTCAGGTTTCGGCTGTGAACGGTGTTCCCTTGGTTTTCCCGGGGTACAGTGAGACGACTCCAGGCAATGGAATCCCCTTCGGCGGCCCGCAGAACCTTTACCAATTCCACGATGACGTCTCCTGGACGCACGGCAAGCATCAGTTCAAGTTCGGAGGCCAGTTCATTCAGATTCGTGATAACCGCGTATTCGGCGCCTACGAGAACCCGGTCGAGGTGTTGAGTACGACCGTTGACAAAGGACTTACCAATCTGATCAACGGAGAAATCCGCCAGTTCCAGGGGGCCGTCTATCCGCAAGGCAAATTCCCCTGCCCGAAGGATGCCAGTGGTGTCGTCCAGGTCAGCCCGGATTGCACGCTGACGTTGCCTGTGGGACCGCCGGCCTTCAACCGCAACTATCGCTACAATGACGGAGCGGTTTATGGACAGGACTCCTGGAAGGTAACCTCCCACGTTACCCTCAACTTGGGTCTCCGTTGGGAGTACTACGGCGTGCAACACAACGCCAACCAAAATCTCGATTCCAACTTTGTCATGGGCACAGGCGCGACTGAATTCGATCGGATTCGCAATGGTAGCGTTCAGCTTGCCAAGAACGGCGGAGTCTTCTGGAAGCCGAAATATACCAACTTTGGACCCCGGATTGGATTTGCCTGGGACATCTTCGGCGACGGCAAGACCTCGCTCCGCGGTGGATATTCCATCGGTTACGAACGGAACTTTGGCAACGTAACCTTTAACGCGATTCAGAATCCGCCGAACTATGCGGTGGTCAGCCTGATCAGCGCAAGCGCCAACAGTGGCAACGGCGGGGACGTTGCTTTCATGCCGGTGTTCTCAGATGTCGCCGGTCCTTTGGCTGGCACGGGCACCAAAGCGCTACCAGCGGTCAGCCAACGCGCCATCAACCAGAACATCAAGACAGCCTATGCCTCAACCTGGGATCTATCGATCGATCGCAGCGTGGGCAAGGGCGTGCTCTCGGTCTTCTACGCGGGGTCGCATGGCGTGCACCTTTATGACATCGCAAACGTAAACCCAACGTCCGGCGGCGGGATTTACCTTGGCGATGCCCGCGCTACCAATCGCCTCAATTACCAGTATAGCAACATGAACTTCCGGAGCGACGGTGGCTTTAGCCACTACAACGCCTTGAACGTTCGTTACGGGATAACGAATTTCATGAACAAAGGACTGGGTTTGACGGCGAACTACACATATTCACACTCGCTGGACAACCTGTCCTCTACCTTTACCGAAACCTTCGGCGGGATCTCTGGTGCCTATCAACTGGGCTACCTGGATGGCTTTAACCCCAGGCTGAACTATGGTAATTCGGATTATGATATCCGGCACCGGTTCAATCTCAGCGCCACTTGGCTTCTTCCGTGGATGAAGACTTCCAACAACGCGTTTGCCCGGACTGCGCTAGGCGGTTGGGGCCTCGGCCTCGTGTTTAGCGTGCGGAGCGGATCTCCCTTCACCATTTACGATTGCACAAACAGCAACGACACCGGCTGCCCACTCTGGTCTCCAACCGTGGGAATTCGGACCTCCGGTTCCTCGACCGCGGTGGGAGGAAATTTGTATAACTACATAGCGTTGCCCTTTACCACTCAAGTCATAAAAGGCAACCCAACGTCAGTGGTGGACAACACAGGCGTCTCACAAGGGATGCCAATGTGCACAGGCTTGTTCCACGTCGGGTGCACGTACACGACTGGCGGCCAACCTTACCCAGATCGTAACCAATTCTTCGGACCTGCGTACTGGAACTCCGACATGAACTTCTACAAGACCTTCAAACTTACCGAACGCTTCAGCTTGCAGTTCCGTGGTGAGTTCTACAATATTTTCAACCACCACAACGCGTACGTTACCGGCCTTAACCTTGATGTCAGCTCACTTGGTTTTGGCAACAATCCGACCTACATCCAGACGGAAAAGGGCGGCGTCTATGGTTATGCTGGCCAGCCAAACGACGAACGCCGGAACATTCAGTTCGGCTTGAAGCTGATGTTCTAGTCAGCCGTTAAACTTCACTACCAATGGGGAGCCTTCGGGCTCCCCATTTTTTTGGGTGTGCCGAGCAGGGTCGACAGCTAGGGGCCTGCGGCGATCCAGATGCGCGTTCCTGCCGGCACTCCGATCATCCCGCCAGGCACTCGAGCACCAACCGAAGAGGCCGACCGCAAGGTTGGCCTCTTTTTTTGAAATTCGAAGTGATTCCCGCACGTGGGTTTCTCACAATCGGGGAAAACGGACCGGCGAAGCCTTTGCTAAACATCCGCAATTGCGGAGGGGATACGCATAAGTGTAGAAAAACAACGACCTAAGGGCAGAAGTCGTCGCGGAGAGTTTTGTAATGTATTGAAAATAAAATAGTTAGATTAGGAACAGGGTTGAAAAATGAATTTGTGATTGGAAAATTAATTGCACCTATCTTCAAATAGCACTTTGGGTTGCGGGTGATTTTTCCTCGAGTGGGGGTAGTCTCCGCACAATCGAAATTCTTCCCAAATATTGAGTTGGCAGTTCGGTAACGAACTGAAAATGGTTCCGCCCATTTCAGCAATCAGTCAGCTAGATTTATAACGAGTTGGTTAAGGAGGAAGCATGGACTTCCGCACGATGACGAGGGTGTATTGGGTGATTTGGGTGGCAGTGGCGTTGATCGGAGGGCTGGCCGTTGCCGGCCCAGTGTCCGCGCAGACACCGACGGCGTCGATTGTGGGAACGGTGCTGGATCCGCAGGGATTGCCAGTGGAAGGCGCGAATGTGGCGCTGACGAACCAAGGGACGAACTATACGTACAACACAACAACGAGTTCGACGGGCGCGTTTCAGTTCTCGAGCATTGATAGCGGCTTGTACCGCGTGACAGTGTCGGCCGCGAGTTTCCGGGAATCGGTGGTCTCAAACATCAAGGTGGACACTGCCACGAACTACTCCGTGCCGCCAATCAAGCTGGAAGTTGGCTCGGCGAAGGAGACCATCACGGTGGAAGCGGGCGCCGAAGTGGTGAATACGACGGACACCGAGGTGGCGAGCACGGTGGATAAGAAGCAGATCGAGGACCTGCCGATTCTGGACCGCAATCCCTTGAACTTGCTCAATCTTGAAGCGGGTGTGAATAACAGCGGGCCGAACGGGCCGACGACCACGACGATCAACGGCCAGCGCACAACGTACACGAATATGACGCTCGATGGCATCAACATTCAGGACAATTTTATCCGGGAAAATGCTCTGGATTTCAGCCCGAACCTGCCGTTCAGCAGCCAGGCGCAGGAGTTTACCGTTATCAATCAGAATGCGAGTCTCGAGGATGGTGGTGGTGCGTCGCAGGTCAGCATTGTGACTCCGAAGGGTACCAACAACTGGCATGGCCAGGGCTTCTGGAATTACCGGACGAACGGATGGGCGGCCAACGACTGGTTCAACGGTGCGAGCGGCGTGCCGCTTGGCAGGTTGGTGCGAAATCAAGGTGGAGGAAACCTCGGCGGGCCGATTAAGAAAGACAAGCTGTTCGTTTATGGCTGGTATGAATTGCTGAGATTGAAGCAGGAAGCGCCGAACAACACGACAGTGATCAGTCCGGCGGTGTTTGCTGCGTTAACAGGTCCAAACCCAACGCTACCGTTCACCTTCACGCCTGTTAACTCGGCTGGAGCTCCGGATCCGGCGGGTGCGAAAACCGTGGACGTATTAACCGCACAACTCAGTAATCCCAATCGGGGGCCTCAGCCGCCTTTTCCATTGCCGCCAGCCACGGTTTTCACGGTTGATCCGACGATGCTGGCCCTGATCAAGCAGATTCCGGCGAACAAAGCGAACAATACTCGCGTCGGAGATGGGGTAAACCTGCTCGGCTATCAATTGAACGCCCGAAACGACAACACGCTGGATAACACCGGGATCCGCGCGGACTACAATCTGAACATGCACAATACCATCTCCGGCACGTTTTCGTGGAACCGCCAGGTGGTAGACCGCCCGGATATTGATACTTCCTATAACACCGTGCCGCTGGTGCAGAACAACGACTCGACCAAGTTCCTGTCGCTGTCGTGGCGGTGGAGCCCGACCGGGACCATCACGAACGAAGCGCGGTTCGGATTCAACCTCGCGCCTGCGTTTTTCACGACCAGCCAGCAATTCGGATCTTACGTACTGGATGATGCAACCCTGCCCTTCACGGATCCGAATCCTAATTTCCTGCCACAAGGCCGCAATACGCATACCTGGACAGGACTAGACAACGCCACTTTTACCAAGGGCAACCACACTATCAAATTCGGCGGGTCGGTGAGCCGAATCACGATTTTTACCACGAACCAGTTCGGCTTTTATCCCTCATATGGGTTGGGATTCAGCGACTCGAACCCGGAAGGGTTTTTCGGCAGCGATTTTCTCGGCTCAACCTCTGCATACCGGATCGGGACAGCTGATCGTGCCAATGCCGTATCGTTGGCCGCCGCTGTGGCTGGCATCCTGAGCACGGTCTCGCAAACCTTCAACGCGACGAGCCAAACTTCTGGATTCAAGAGCGCTCCAGAGGATCGGAACTATCGCCAAAACCAGTATGCGATTTATGCCGGGGACACCTGGAGAGTCAACCCCCGGTTGACCTTGTCCTATGGACTGCGCTGGGATTATTACGGCCCGGTCGATGAGAGGGATGGTCTTGTGCTCTTACCAGAAGTTGCCCCGGGTTCGACAATCCAGCAGACTTTGCTGGGTAACGCGACGGTCAACTTTGCAGGAGGGAACAGCGCGCGTGGACTTTACGGGGGTTATTGGAAGGCGTTTGCCCCGAATATCGGCGTCGCGTGGGATCCGAAAGGCAACGGAAAGACCGCGATCCGCGCCGGGTACAGCCTGAACTATGTCAACGACGAATTCTTCACGGCCGCAAACAATGCGGCGGCGGGGAATACCGGGTTGAGTGTGACGACACAAAATACCCAACTATTTGGGCCAACAGTAACTAACCCGCTTGGAGCCAATGTCGTAACGGCTCCACCGTTTCAGGTTCCCATCGACTTCAACACGAACGTCATCAACGCCGACGGAGCCGGTATCGGGAGTCTGGCGGGCTATGGCATCGACCCGCACCTGAAGCCGCCGCAAATCCAGCAGTGGAATTTGAGTGTCCAGCGGGATATCGGATGGAACACATCCGTTCAGGTGAGCTACGTTGGGAATCACGGCGTGGGATTGTTCCGGGCGATCGACCTCAACCAACTCAGCTTCAACGCCAATATAGCGTGCAATCCCCAAGTCCCGTTCCCCTGTCCGACCGAGAGCTTCTTCACAGATTTCCAAGCCGCCAGGGCCGCCACTTTTGACTCGGTGGCAGCTAATGGGACACCCGACCCGCTGTTCAATTGCAAGGGGCATGTTACCTCACCGAGTTGTTTGCCCGTATTCAACTACATCTATGGGGGAGCGCTGGGGAATTCGACGGTCAACAACTTGATCTATCAGGGACAAATCGGACAGCTGATTGCGATATATCACGCCAACGGGTTCGATACAGCCCCCTGCTGCCTTTCCGGCCCGAACAACATAATCAACTGGTTCCCGAACCCATTCATTATGGGCGCCGACCTCTTGAAGAACACGTCGAGTTCGACCTATAACGCGGGAGTCATCGAAGTGCGGCGCCGGTTCAGCCGGGGGGTGTACTTCCAGGCGAACTATACGTACAGCAAGACGATGACCGATTTTGCCGGCTCGCAGTCGCAGTTCCAGCCCTTCCAGGACAACGCGCGGACATTCCTTGAGAAGGCGCGTGCTCCGTTTGACCTGACACATGCGTTCAAGGCCAACTTCACGTACGAATTGCCGATCGGCCGGGGCCACAGAATGTTCGGCTCACCGGGACGCGCGCTCGGCTTGCTGGTCAACGGCTGGCAGACCGGCTCCATCTTCACCTGGCAGAGCGGGGCACCCTTCTCGATCGTGTCGCAGTACGCCACATTTAATCGCGGCGGCTCGCGCTCCTACAACAACACCGCGGTTTCTACGTTGACCCATCAGCAGATCAGCGGTGATGTGGGAACCTTCAAGCAGAGCAACGGCACTGTTTTCATCATCAATCCCAAGCTGGTTAGCTCGGATGGCACGGGTGCGCCGTCTTCCCCGCAACTGGGTGGATGCACGCCAGCTGTCGCGGGGGGCTTTTGCAACCCGCAACCGGGAGATGTTGGCAACTTGCAGTCAAATGCCTTTAACGCGCCGGCGTATTTCAATTGGAACATGTCGGCGTCGAAACAGTTTGACATCACAGAGAAGGTCAAACTGCAGTTCCGTACCGATGCGTTCAACCTGACGAACCACCCGGTGTTTGCGGTCCCTGTTGACCCGAATTCCGGAATTGCCAATTTCAACATCAATGACACCCGCTTCGGGCAGAGCACCAAGACCATATCGCAGCCGCGCGTGCTGCAGATGCAGTTGCAGTTAACGTTCTAGCGGGAAGCAGGAAACAGAAGGAACTACGATCGGGCAGGCTCTCGAAAGAGGGTTTGCCCGATTTGCTTTTTTGGGGAAGGCTTTAGAAGAGGTAACGAAGCAATGAAGCAACGAAACAGAGGCGCTATCACACGACGAAGGGCGAAGTTTGGCTCAGTTCCGAATCGGCTGGAAGGAGATTCGGTCTAAGCGGTCACAGGGATTATTCGGAGCGCATGGCGAGGATTTGCTTGCCTTGGATTTTGATTTCGACGCCGAAGGGCGGGCGAATGTCGCTGCCCTGAACGATTGCGCCGCGCATCCAGATATCGCCGGGTAGATTGGATGTCTTGAGGGGATCGTAAAGAGTGCGGCTGCAGGGGTTGCCGACGAGGGGATGATTGGCGCGCGGGAAGCCGTACTCGTCGCGCAGCCGGTTGAGGTCGGCAACGTATTCGAGTTGGCAGGAACCATACGGAGCTTTGCGGGAGAAGGCCCAGTAGCCCGTGGGAAGGGTTGCGGAGCCGGAGGGCAGGCGCACGATGGTCGCGGGAATATTTTCCCCGGTGAGGCGATTGCGAACGAAGAAGTCGGCGGAGGTCCAGGGTTTGGAAAGGTCGGTGACGTTGGCGATGACTGGGTCAGATTCCGTGGCATGGGGTAGCAGAGAGGCCGGGTCCGGCGGTGGTGGTGGAATTTCGAGCTGAGGAGCCTGCTCCGCGCGAGCGGGTTCGACGGGTTTGGAGCGGGATAGCCAACGCACGGCGAATAAGAGGATGATCCCAATCACCACGAGACCAACGATGAGCGGCAACATGGGATTCGGCGCAGATTTGCGGGGGCCGGCGAGGCCCGGAATCTGGGGCATCTCCGCTTTCAAATGGGCCGGGGTTTGGTGATCAGCCATTAAGTTAGAGGGCCTTCAGAACCCACTTTGCCCAGGTAGGAAGCCGGGATGGGAGCTAGCCGAACAGGCCAGGAGAGATTGTACTGATGAGACGGGCGGAAGAGCAACCCGAGAGCGAGACGATGAAGAAATGTATCGGAAATGATACTTATATTAGTGAGATGGCGACATGAAGCACAGGAAGGCTTGTTTCCTGTGGAGAGGCAGCCTAGTGTAGGAGTAAGGTTCCACTGAGGGAAATCCGCAGAAATGGCTGGAGATACTCGACAGTCGGCCCGCGCGTTTGTTCGCAGCTTGAACATTCTGCTGAAATTTGCGCGCCTGTACGAATTCGGGCACGTGCGGACGATGGCGCAGTTTGAGACGGCGTGGAAAGAGTTGCACGCCGCACTGCAAGAAAGCCGCGACACAGGGCTGCTGCTGGGTGCCTCCGGAAACCAGATTTTGCTGGATGGAGTTCCGCTGGGCGCGGCGGCGGCAGAAAAAAGTTTCGCGCAACTTCTGACATCCTCTGGAATTGCAAGCATTCACTTCGCACCCAATCTTACCCAGCCGCAATTCGCGCGGTTTGTGCGCGCGTTCCCCAGTGGAAATGCGAAACCAACTTCACTCGCTGAACAATTGAAGTCCGCGATGGCCGGCGACCCTAGCATCCGGATCAACGAAATTCGATTCGTGGCGGAAGACGGTTCGGTGGCGGGAATCAAGGTTGCGGCACAACTGACTTCGAAGGTGCTCGGCGCACAGGGCGACAAATTCCGCGAGATTTTTGAGGACCCCCAGAAATTGCTGCAACTGATTCTGGCGGCGGAAAGCAATCGCGGCGGAAGCGGCGGTGGAGGTGGAGGCCTGGGATTTGGCGGTGGCGGCGGTACGGGCGGCAGCGGCTCTGCAAGCTGGAGCGGCGGCACAGGCGGCTCCGGAAACTTGTGGGAAGCTGGCAAGCCAGGAACCGCCACAGGTAGCGGCACGGGAGGTGGTGGAACAGGCTCGGGCGGCCCTGACGGTGGAATTGGAGATGGAAGCGGTGTCGGCCACGGTGGTAGCGGTGGTCCTGGTGGTGGCGGGGGTGGCGGAGTCGGCGGCGGCGGGGGTGGCGGAGTCGGCGGCGGCGGTGGTGGTGGCGGAGTCGGCGGCAGCGGCGGTGGCAGTGGTGGGCCAGGGGGCGGACCTGGCGGCGGATTTGGCGGAGGAAGCGGAAGCGGACCCGGTGGCGGTGGAAGTGGAAGCGGCGGTGGTGGCGGCACTGGCGGTGTAGGCGGCGGATCCGGCGCAACCAAAGAACCGGGCAAATGGCTGGCGGCAACGGCGATGCTGAAGGGTGGAGTGCTGGGCGGAGTTCCCGGCATGGCCGGCATGGCAGGCGCGGGCGGCGCGTACGCGGTCGCCGAAGATGATGTGCGGTCGATGATCGGCCTCTTCGCGCAACTCGGGAAAGCGCGGAAAGATCCGGATTCTCGCATGGACGCAGCGGCATTTCAGTCGCGGCTTTCGACGTTGCCGGTGCGCGCGCAGGTGACGCTGCAGCAGGCGCTGGCGGGCCTGGCGGCTCAGGCGCCCAACGATAAACCGGACAAACCGATGTTGTTAAAACTGGCGGAGCACGTGGCGATTCGCTTTGCGCTGGACAGTTACGAGCGCGGTGAGTTGCGCGTGAACGCGGTGAAACAGCTGCTTGACCGGATGAATTCGGAGATCGAAGCGCTGCGGAAAATTTTGGGCCAGCAGGAAGAGACGATGGCCCAGGCGGGGCTGCAGATGCAGTCGTACACGGAACTGCTGGACCAGGAATTCTGGCTGAACGTTCCGGAGGAAAACAAGAAAGAGGTTTTGACGTCGGATGAGGCGTGGTGCGTGCCGCCGCGCAACGTGCGGGGATTTCTGGAAGAGATGTTGCGCCGCGGGGAATTGAAAACGGTCAACGAAATATTATTGAAGTATGCGGCTTGCATCAGCCTGGACGCTCCGGAGGCGCGGCGCACGACGGCGATCGGGCTTTCGGACCTGGCGGAGTTTTATGGTAGCGGCGACGGCAGCGCGTTGATCGACGTGATCCAGCGGCTGGGGAATCAGCTGGGGGTGGAACGCGAAACGGATTTGCAGACGCTGGTCGGGGCGGCGTTCGTGCGCATGAGCCAGGAAGCAGGCGCAAAGCGATTTTATCCGGCGATGCAGCAGGCGCTGGCTTCGCTGGACAGCGTAGAAACCCTGCGGCCGGGTTCGACCAACAATATCCGGCAAAGAATTGGAACGGAAGAGCGCATTCCGGAATTCATCGAAGACGCGATGAGGGCGGGCCATCCGCAGGACGGATTGCTGGACATTCTGGGTTTGATGCCGAAGGTGTCGCTGCAGTACATCACCCATCGATTTGCAAACTGCGGCTTCCGGGAAGATTGCGAACTGCTGGGCGAAATGGTGCGCGGTTTAGGCGAGGAAGCGGTACAGCGGTTGGTCGAGACTCTGCAAACCGCACCGGCCACCGAAGCGACGGAAGTGATCGGATTGCTGAGCCAACTTTCGCCGCACGCGGTGGAGCACGCGCTGCCGACGCGGCTGGCGCAATGGCCGAGGACCTCGCACGACCGGGCGATACGACAGTTGTCGTCCACGCCTCCAGAACAGCGGGCGCTGCTGCTCGTATCCATGTACGCTTCGCTCGATCCATTGATACGCCCGCTGGCGCTGGATGAGATGGGGATGAGCGGCCGGACCGAGTGCATTCCGTTGCTGCTGGATCTTATCCGCGACGACACCATGCCGGGATTCACGCGCATCAAGGCTATCGAAGCGGCGGGACGTTTGCGGGCCAGCGGGGCCAGCGCAATGCTGCAAGTGTTTTTGGAATCGAAACAGGTGTGGCGTTGGGCGTATCACACAGAGCTTCGCATCGCGGCGGCACAAGCATTGCAGAGGGTGGAGCCAGCGCTGGCGATTGAAAAAATCATGGTCAGCGGGCTGGACCGGAAAGAACTTGTGCTTGAGCCGACGGACCCGGAACCGAATGTGTCCGTCACACGGCAGCGCCGGTATGCGCGGCTGAAATTGACCAAGCACGTGCCGGCAGTCACCACGAACTTGCGCGAAAACATGCGCCTGACCATCGCGGAACTGAATATGGGCGGGGGAATCGGCGCATCGGACCGGCACCTGGCTCCAGGCTCTTTGTTGGCATTGAAGTTTGCGCATGGCGTGCGGAGCATTCGCGCGCAAGCAATCGTGCGCGGTGCCAGGCCCCAGGCCATGGCATTTGAGTTTGTGGACATGGAGATGGACGAACGTTCGCGGCTGAGAAAACTACTGCTGGAATTGGGGGGATTGCCGCAACCCTCAAACGTGGTGAATCGCAGCAAGCGGCCGGGGCGAATCGCCCTGATGAAGTAATTTCCGGTAATCAATCACAGACAACCCACCTGTACTCGAGAATGATGTGCCCGTCCGTCCGTGCAGTGTATCGGACTGTACGAACGGCGAGATGACGCCGGAGTCACACGGGACCTCTGTACCATTGTGGGGACAATGCAAGAGTTCTACGGTACTAGTGAGGAAGTCCCAGTCGAGTGCGCAAAGGTCAGTGAGCCACGGAGCATCGCAGACCCGAATGAAGACGGATCCCAAAGCGACGGCGGCCCGGGCATTTGTACGCAGCCTGAACATTCTGTTGAAGTTTGCGCGGCTGTATGGGTATGAACACGCGCGCGTTGAGCAGCAGTTGAAAACCGCGTGGGGTGAATTGCGTACGGCCATCCCGGAAGGGGCAGAGACCGGATTGCTGCTGGGAGCCTCAGGGGCGCAATTGATCCTCGACGGCGTCCCGCTCGAAGGATCGCCTGCGGAAAAACAGTTCGCGCAATTGCTGTCTGCGGCTGGACTCGCGAGTTTGCAGTTCACGCAGCAGGTGACCGAAGAAGAGCTCGCCAAGTTTGTCCATGCGTTTCCCACCGGAAAAGCCAAACCAGCCGAACTCGCGGAACAATTGAAAGCGGCAATCACGGATGCCCGGGGCATCCGCGTGAACGAGATCTGTTTCGTAGCCACGGATTCGAGGCTGAAGGAATCCAGCATGGCCGCGCAGATTGCGGCTGCGTCCATGGGTGACCAGCAAGATCAATTCCGCAAAATGCTGAACGATCCAAAGAAACTGTTGGAGTTGATCGCCGCGGCGGAGGGCTCGAAGACTGGCGGGGAGGTTGGCGCTAGTGGCGAAGGAACTGGGACCGGGATCGACGGAGGCTGGGGCGCAGGGTCTGGAAGCGGTGAGGGCGGCGGCGACGCAGGAATTGGGACTATTGGTGCTGGCGGAGGCATAGGGAGCGGAACAGAAGCCGGCCGGGGCGCAGGACCGGGCGTAGTGGCTGGGCCGGGAGGAAGCGGCGGAGCGAGCCGCACTGGAGCCGCCGCCGGTGGCTACGGCGCAGGATCCGGCGCGGGAACCGGTGTTGGAGATGACGTTGTAGGTGGCGTTGGAGGCAGCGATGGCGGAGCAGGATTGGGCTTGGGTCCGGGCCTCGGAAGCGGGCCTGGAGGCGGAGCAGGTTGGGGCGGGACAGGATTAGGAAGCGGATCAAGCGTCCCGGGAATCGGCAGAGGAGCAGGTTGGGGCGCAGGGCTTGGCGGCGGCGTCGGAAAAGGGGCGGGCGCCGGCGGCCGGATGTTTGGAGGTCCGGATGACGAATCGATCTATCGGATCCTGCATGCGCTGGCGACGTTTGGAAGCATCGCAACGAGCGCGAATCCATCGGCGACAACGGTGGAGTTTCAGGATCAGGTGTCGCAATTGCCTGGGAAGGCGCAAGAGACGCTGAGAAACGCCCTGGCTGGGCTGGCTGAGCAAGGAAAGAACAAAAAGCTGGACGAGGGCGTTTTGGTGCAATTGGCGGAACACTTGTCCATCCGCTTTGCTCTCGAACAGTTTGAGCGCGGGGACGTGAAGGTGAACGCGGTGCGGCAAATGCTGGACCGCATGAACCAGGAAATCGAGCACCTGCGAAGTATTCTCGGTCAGCACGAAGACAAGATGGCGGAGGCCGGCATCCTGGTGGAATCGCACCGAGAGATGCTGGACCGGGTGTTCTGGGCGTCGGTGCCGGAGAGCGCGAAACGCGAAGTGCTGCTGTCGGACGAAGCGTGGTGTATTCCACCGAAAAACGTGCAGTCTTACGTGGCCGAACTGCTGAAACAGGGAGAGATGGCCGACGCCATCAGTATTCTGAAGAACTACGCCAGCTGCACGGAAAGCGAAGAAGCGGATGCGAGGAAGCGCGCGGCCACCGGGCTTTCGGAAATGGCCGTGCTGTATGCGGAGGCGGATCCGAGATTGTTGCAGGAGGCGCTGCGACACATCGGGCTGCGGCTGAACGTCGAGCGGGATCAAGACGTGCAGTCGCTGGTGAGCGCAGCGTTTGTGCGGCTGTGCCAGGAAGCGGCAACGCACCGGCAATACGCGGCAATGTCACAAGCATTGAATTTGCTGGATGGTGTGGAGTCGCAACGCCCGGGAATTGCGAAGACACTTCGGGCGAAGATGGGAATTGAAGAGCGTGTGCCGGAGTTCGTGGAGGAGGCGTTGCGCGCGCGCGAACT
>Ga0210399_10000946_pt1 | contig 22811 bp, 13 predicted proteins | sample IncBWC14MmetaG_FD_150865 | JGI IMG/M metagenome (GOLD analysis project Ga0210399, IMG submission 150865) | Forest soil microbial communities from Barre Woods Harvard Forest LTER site, Petersham, Massachusetts, United States - Inc-BW-C-14-M | ecosystem: Environmental > Terrestrial > Soil >... | reverse complement strand
TCCCGGACCTGTTGGGACCGACCTGTTTCTCAAAGGCAAGGCTCAAGCGCAAATCGATGAACTCAGCAAAGTCCCTCCACTCGAACGGCTGGGTCAGCCGGAGGATATCGCAAACGTGGTGTCATTCCTTGCCGGGCCCGATGGCGGATGGGTTAACGGCCAAATTCTGCGAGCCAATGGGGGATTTGCCTGACGTTATCGCCTTCAAGGAAGAAAGTAGAACTGTCCGGAAGATTTGTGAATAAGAGATTAGTTCTTATTAGATCCAAATTCGATTCGAAAAAGGAGATTGAGCTGTGAAGAACGTAATTGCTGTTACAGGTGCATCGAGTGGTTTTGGCGCTTTGGCAGCACGCGCTTTGGCGCGAGCAGGGCATACAGTTTATGCGAGCATGCGTGAAACCAAGGGGCGGAACGCAGATCAGGTCAAGGAAGTGGAAAAGTATGCGGCCGACCACGGCGTGGATTTGCGTGTCGTCGAACTGGACGTTTCGTCGCAGAAATCTTGTGACACGGGCATCCAGGAAATCATTTCGAAAAACGGCAGTTTGGACGTTGTCGTTCACAACGCGGGCCACATGGTTTTTGGTCCAGCCGAAGCCTTCACCCCCGAACAACTGGGAGAGTTGTATGACATCAATGTGTTGAGCACCCAACGCGTAAACCGTGCAGCCCTGCCCCAGTTGCGTAAGCAAGGCCAAGGTCTTGTCGTTTGGGTTTCGAGCAGCAGCTCAGCGGGAGGAACTCCACCCTATCTCGCGCCATACTTTGCGGCAAAGGCCGGAATGGATGCGCTAGCCGTTGTCTACTCGCGCGAATTAGCGCGCTGGGGTATCGAGACCTCTATCATCGTTCCAGGCGCATTCACTGGCGGCACGAATCACTTCGCTCATGCGGGCTCTCCCGCTGATAAGGCACGGGCTGCGGAATACGAAGCTGGCCCGTACGCCGGTTTTGGAGAGCAGGTGCTCAAGGGTTTCGCGGCCATCGTGCCCGCAGACGCAGATGTCTCGGCCGTCGCGGAGGCCATCGTCAAGGTGGTCGATGCCCCGTTCGGCAAGCGACCTTTCCGAGTACACATCGACCCGACGCATGACGGCGCAGAAGTCGTGAACGGAGTCTTAGATCGCGTTCGTGCTGAGATGCTTCGCCGGATTGGCCTAGCGGACCTTCTGACACCGCGCCCACGCGTATCTCAATCCCAGAGTGCAGGCTAGTTGGGTTGGAGACAAACAAACGGAGTCGAGAATCACGGCAATTTGCGGATGCTCACAGGCAGAACATCGCTGGCGGAAACGAGGAAGCGACGCTCATCGCTGCCGCGAAACGTGGAGAAGGACAGGCATTTGAAATTCTCATCGACCGTCACCAGCGGAGGATTCTAGCCATTGCGAGACGCTTCACCCGGATCCGCGAAGACGCGGAGGACATCGCCCAGCGGAGCTTCCATAAAGCCTTCGTGCACTTGCACAAATTCGAAGGAAAGTCTTCCTTCTCCACCTGGTTAACACGAATTGCGATGAACGAAGCTCTTATGTGGCTGCGCACACGTCGCGGACTGCGCGAGGTACCGATCGACGACTTGTGCGGCAAAGCAGAGAGCGCGGTACGGGTAGAGGTGCCCGATTCACACGCAGGTCCGGAGAGTGTCTTCTTACAGAGCGAGCGGAGCCGAATTCTATCCGCGGCTATGGATAAGTTGACGCCAAGAATTCGAACGGCAATCCAGCTGCGAGAGCTTCGTGAGTTATCCACGAAAGAAACCGCTCGGGTGATGGGCGTCTCGGTCGGGGCGGTGAAAGCTCGAGTGTTTCATGGTCGGAAGAAATTGCGCCATCTATTGAGGGGAGTCAGTGACTAATCGGTTGAAAACTCAAAAAGAGGAAACTGTATGTCGAACAAGCACAACATCACGCTAGCGTACACAGGAGCAGGCGGCACGATTGTCCACCGGACATTGCTGAAGCTACTTTCAGGCGACGATCGGGTGGAGCATATCAACGTTGTTGCATCGCCGAACGGGCATAGGTTGCTCCAGTTGGAGTGGGGCGTGGAAAACCCAGCGGAGATGATACCGGAGATCGCGGGCAAGAATGCAAAGAAGGTCAGTGTCCTGAACGATCGGGACTTAAGCTCTCCTGTCACGAGCGGTTCCTATCCGACGACGGCCGTCATCATAGCGCCCCTTGCTGTTGGCGCGCTGTCGCGCATCGCATCGGGTGCTGCAACCGATCTCATAGAGAGGGCTGCTGATGTTGCATTGAAAGAGCGGATTCCACTGGTTCTCTGCGTGCGCGAGGCACCGCTGAATCTCATTCACATCAAAAATATGGCGGCGGCGACCGAGGCAGGCGCCATCATCTTTCCCATCACACCAACGTTCTACAACGGACAATCAACGGTGGAAAGTATCGTCGAGGAGTTTGCTCACAGAGTGCTCAGCATCATCGGACTGAAGCAAACAAACAAGTACGAATGGAACGGCACAAGCACCGAGGCGCGCAAGATCCACACTTCCCAAAATTAACCCGTCTTAACCGAATTTTGCCGGATATGTACATGCGGTGTGCCACTCAGAACAGTTGAAAAGGAGTTGTTGTATATGGCTTACAAGGGTCTACGCGAATTTCTTAATGTCCTCGAGAAGAATGGGCAATTGCTCAAAATCAGTGAGCCCGTTCTGCCCGAGCCAGATATTGCTTCCGCCGCTTGCGCTGGAACCAAACTGGGCGACCAGTCGCCGGCGCTGCTCTTTGAGAACATCAAAGGGTATACGACGGCGAAGATTGCTATGAACGTCCATGCTTCCTGGCCGAACCATGCACTCGCCATCGGCATGGCCAAGAACACGCCCCTCAAAGAACAATTCTTTGAGTTTGTGAAACGGTATCAGACCTATCCGGGAAAGATTGAAAGGCGGGCAGATGCACCTTGGAAGGAAGTTGTTATAGATAAGGACATCAACCTGTACGACCTGATGCCCCTGCTCCGGCTCAACCAAGGCGACGGGGGCTTCTATATCGATAAATCCACCGTCGTTTCGCGTGATCTGAACGACTGGGACAACATAGATACACAGAATTGCGGCATGTACCGGCTTGAAGTAAAAGGCCGTAATCGAATCGGGATTCAGCCTATTCCGGAACATGACATCGCAATTCACCTCGCGCGAGCAGAAGAGCAAGGCAAAGATCTTCCGGTTGCCATTTGCCTCGGAAACGATCCGCTGATGAGTATCGTATCCGGGATGCCCATTCTTTACGACCAATCGGAATACAAAATGGCTGGGGCTTTGCAGGGCGAACCTTACCCTATTACCACCACTGAGTTGACTGGCCTCGATGCCCCCTGGGGATCGGAGTTCGTCCTCGAAGGGAAGATCAAATCGAGAGTGAGAGAGGCAGAAGGCCCCTTCGGCGAATTCACCGGTCACTATTCTGGCGCACGCAACATGCCGGTGATCGAGATCGACAGAGTCTCTCACCGGAAAAACCCAATCTTCGAACATCTCTATATAGGCATGCCATGGACAGAGATCGACTATCTGCTCGGCATCAATACGGGAGCACCGCTCTACGTGCAACTCAAAGAGAACTTCCCGGAAATTGTCTCCGTGAATGCTCTTTACACGCATGGGTTGGCGGTGATCATTTCGACCAAACGTCGTTTTGGCGGATTCGCCAAGGCAGTCGGTCTGCGCGTGTTGTCAACTCCGCACGGAATGGGCTACGCCAAGGTGGTGATTGTCGTCGATGAAACCGTCGATCCTTATAACTTACCGCAGGTAATGTGGGCCCTTTCAACCAAATTCAATCCGCAGTTTGATCTGGTCGTCGTACCAGGCATGTCAGTGCTTTCGTTAGATCCTGGGTCGGACCCGGAGGGGATGACGTGCAAGATGGTAATCGATGCAACGACTCCCAAGGCGCCAGAAACGCACGGTCATTATAGCCAGGAGCTTCGCGATCCGGCTGGAACACAGCAGTGGATGAAACAAATAGGAGAAATGATGGCCAGCGCTGCCAAACAGGGAGGTTCGAGATGATGACTGGAAAATTGCCGATGTGCCCCCGGTGCGAAACCGACAAGACGGAAGAACTCACGAAATCGCCGGATCCGGGTGTCTGGGTCATCTATCGATGCCCGACCTGTTTTTTCGCCTGGCGATCGACTGAACCAGATTTCATTACGGATCCGAAAAAGTACGATCCAAACTTCAAATTCAAGCCGGAAGATATGTCAACTTTCCAAGTCGTGCCAACGGTGCCGGACCTCATTAAGAGATAGCCCCGAGGTGCACACGAAGGGCTCTAGGGACGTGAGGTTAAAATGAGGGTTGTAGTAGGCATTACGGGCGCGACCGGGTCAATCTTCGGAATCCGCATACTTCAAGCTCTTCGAGAGTTAGACGTCAAAACTGAGCTGATCCTGACCAAATGGGCGAGGGTGACCATACAGCATGAGACAGAGTTTACTGCCTCAGAGGTAGAGGCATTGGCCACCGAGATTCACTCCAATAGCAATCTTGCTGCATCCATTTCGAGTGGATCGTTCACAACAGACGGCATGATCATTGCTCCCTGCAGCATGAAGTCGCTTGCGGCCATTCGCAGTGGGTATGCTGCCGACCTAATCGGACGCGCAGCAGACGTAGTGCTCAAGGAACGGCGGAAGCTGGTTCTTCTTCCGCGCGAAAGCCCTCTCAACGATATTCACCTTGAAAACATGCTAGCGCTGAGTCGAATGGGCGCGGTGATAATTCCACCGGTGCCTTCTTTCTATAACCATCCCAAGACTTTGGCGGAGATGGTAGACCACATTGTTGCCCGGGTTCTCGATCAGTTCGGACTCGAAACGCCGAACGCTGCTCGATGGCATGGACTTCGTGAGCTAGATCCCACGGGCAAACGCCTGAAGACTGCATAGAAGAAGAGATGCATCGCGCAACGCTATTCCGCAGCCGTGCTACAAGGCGGAGCGATTAATGTCTGAGGAGCAGTCTATGGAAACTAGCCATGAGTCAAACTTCGTATTGGGCTTTTTGTCACAAACAACTTCCCGGCATCCGAGATGGGAGACAATTTTTCGATTCCCTTTAAACAGCTTGCAGATCCGTCAAGCCCTAATCAGGCTGCCGTCCATTCTCCAACGTCATCCCGACGACCTTTCAGGGTGCTTTCAGAGTGCGCGCGTAAATCAACTCCTCGGACTTTTGCGCCGAGAACACGAATGCTGACCGACTGGATATTTGGGCAGGCAAGCTAGTGGAAATCTAATGCGGTCCTTGTGGAGGTCAAGCACTTTCCGGGACAATTTCTGAATGCATACCCTGAAAGTCATTTTCGGCGGCATCTTGCTTCTGGGAGTATGCCAGCTTGTTGGGCGCTGGATTGGCGGCGTAGGAGCGACGGTGGACGCCACTACGATCAAGTATTTTCTCGTGCTCTGGCTAGTCGCCACGCTCGCAAATATGTGGGTCGGGGTCAGTAAGGCCGGCTACTCCATCAAGGATGAGGCTCCAATTGCTCTGCTCGTCTTTGCAGTCCCTGCGATCGTTGCCATTGTCATTTGGTGGAGATTCTCTGCTTCCTAAGCTGAACAACTGTTACAGCCTTCAGCCGCTGCGAACAGTGTTTGGCGTGAGTCGTGTCGGTTGCTCCCGATACAGCTTCGAAGTTGGGGAAATGCCAAACGGAACGTGCTTTTGCCATAGCTTCGCCTGTCACGCCACTGTCACGGTAGTCGTGGAAAAACGTTGAAAAACCGCAAACAAAAGGTGAATACGGAAGAGAAGTTGACTCTCGCGCTTCATCGCAACTGCTTGATTCTCCTCGGAAAACTCCCGCTCCGGCAAATCGTGATTAAGATACTCAAGTGGCTGTTAACCGAAGGGTTGCTAGTTCGAATCTAGCCGGGGAGCCATTCTTCCTCTTTAGTTTCACCGAATTACATTCGGTTTCTAACGGCGCTGCACGTATTTAATTCTTTCGCCTTGGGTAAAACATCGATTTTTAAGGCGAAAATGTCTTACCTGAGTGAGATATAATCGATATAAGACAAGGCACTTATACTTTGGCAGCTGCAGTTGTTTCCTCCCCTTCCCGTTGACTTGGCCCGGTGTGTGACATAGGCTTTCAGCCACTAACGGTCCCTCGTTTGATTGTCTGACGGACTACCGTTCCCTGTTCCCACCGGAAGTTTAGGTTAGCGATAGTGGCCGGAGAACCGGGCAGGGCCCCTCGTTGAAAATAAGGTCATCGGCTTGATAGCGAAGTTGGGAGTGCTTCTATGTTCTCCAGGCCTCTCCTTTTTTTATGTTCGGCCGTGTCTTTTCTGTTTCCTTGCTTACACAATCTAAGTGCGCAAACAACCACTTCCGGTGGATTGACGGGTGTTGTCACTGATCCTAGCCAAGCCGCGGTGCCCAATGCCTTTGTAGAGATCGAAGACAGCACAAAAGGAACGACGCAAGCAACAAAAACCGACAGTGACGGCGCGTATCGATTTTTCTTTGTTACGCCAGGAAGCTACACGCTTACCGTTTCTCACCCGGGATTCCGAGAGGAGAGCCAGAAGATCAATGTGCTCTTGGGGCCAGCTGGGACACGCAATATCACCCTAAAGCTTGCGGGAACAAGCACGACCGTAAATGTGACTGGTGAGATCCCGTTGCTGCAAACGGAGAACGGCGACTTCTCCACGACCATCAGCCAGAAGCAGATTTCCGAAGTGCCCAACCCCGGAAATGATCTCACCTACATAGCCCAGACCGTCCCGGGTGCGATCATGAACACGGACGGGATTGGCTTCACCGGAGCAGGAAATGTTTCCATCTTGGGGATGCCGGGCTCTTCCAATTTGTTCACCCTGAACGGAATGAATGATAACAATCAAATCGAACACCATGTAACAGGAGACAGCATCGTATCCAACACCAACAACAGTGGGGTCTTGGGGATGATGTTGGGCCAAAACGAAATTCAAGAAGCCACGGTCGTCAGCAATGGCTATTCCGGGCAATACGGCGGGGCCGCGGGATCGAGCGTCAACTTTCTGACCAAATCCGGCGGCAATACCTTCCACGGCAACGCGCAGTACTACTGGAATGGAAGCGCCCTGAATGCCAACGATTGGTTCAGCAACGCCTTCCTCGTTGGGCGCCCATTCAATAATGCAAACCAATGGGCAGGCTCTCTTGGCGGCCCAATTAGAAAGGACAAGCTGTTCTTTTTTTTTGATACCGAGGGTATTCGAATCGTCATTCCCACCAGTCTTCAGGTATTGCTGCCGAGCCCCCAGTTCGAACTTGCAACCTCGACCAATATTGAAAACATCTTTGGTTTCGGCTCTGTCTCCGACAAGTTTTACCAGCAGATGTTCAAATTGTGGAACGCTGCACCCGGTGCGAGTGCTGCCCTCCCGGGTGATTTTGCTCCGTCCTTGGGTTGCCATGGTTGGAAAGATCCTACCGATCCAGGCGCTGCAAACCGGCTGGGTGTAAATGTTCCTTGCGCAGTGCATTTTTTTAACAACGTGGACGCCCCTTCCAACGATTTCATCGTGTCCGGCCGAGTGGACTGGAATGTGAAATCCACTGATCGCATGTTTCTGCTGCTGCAGTATGGGAACGGGAAAACTCCCGTTCACGTCGACTTAATCAGCTCGTTATTTAATGACTACTGCAAACAATCGACATGGCAAGGACAATTGAGCGAAACCCACACCATCGGTCCAACAGCCGCGAACCAGTTTCTGATCGCGGGAACTTTCCTCAACCGGACGTGCGCTGTCGCGAACCCCGCGCAAACCATCGCTGCTTTTCCGACGGAAGTGGGCTGGGAGGGCGCGAGTTTGTTGGGAGGGTTTAACCTCCACTATCTGCAGCCAATCGCTACGCGACCTACCACTTACCAGATAGCTGACGATTTGGGGAAAACGCATGACCGGCATAAGTTTTCGTTGGGAGTCAGCTTCCTGCGAACAGATGCGACGCTCGGTGGCTACAATCGTTACGGCTCGGGGTTTTTAGTTCCTGCCACCATGAGCGCTTTTTTCTGCGGCGGAGTCTCGCCTTCGCAAGATCCGCTCAGAATATTGCCGGCTGCTCCCTGCCGCGTGGATCAAGCCCACCCCGCCACGGATTTCACATTTTTGGAACAAGCATTTCCCATGACCACTTGGAATCGTTTTGCCTTCTACACCCTCGGTCTCTATGGACAGGAGGAGTGGAAGGCACGCTCCAACTTGACGCTGACACTGACGTTGCGGGCAGATCACCAGTCCAATCCGGTTTGTGCGAATAGTTGCTTCTCCCGGTTTTCCGGACCGTTCAATTCTCTCAACCATGATCCGGGCCAGCCGTACGACACCGGGATACTAACTCATCAGAGACAAGCATTTGCGAACACAGACAGCATCGCCTGGTCCCCACGCTTCAGCTTTGCCTGGCAACCTCTTGGCGTTGCCCGCAATTTGGTGATTCGCGGAGGCTTTGGTTTCTTCTATGATCAAGTTCCGGCAAGCCTGGCGGCAAACTTAGCCTACAACCCGCCATCGAGCACTTTTTTTGACATTAGCGGTTACAATCTCGCGCCGGATGACATGAACAGCCTTTTGCAAAATGCAAAGAGCTCCAATCTTATATTCATGAATGCCTACAACACCGGGCAAAGCATTGCTCGGATCAAGTTAGACGACCCGAACTTCACTCCACCAACTTTTACAAATCCGGCAAATTGGATGCATTCGCCGCAGTATCAAAAATGGAGTCTGCAGGCGCAGCAAAGATTCGGTGCCTCAACTTCAGTGACGGTTGGCTATTTTGGAAATCATGGTCTCCATGAATTTGTTCAAAATGCAAACGCCAATGCATTTGGATTCGGATCCTACCCCACCGCAGTGTGTACAACTCGTGTGGTCGCTCCCTGCGCGGATCCGCGATTTGGCGGGGTAACGGAATATCAGACGAATGCTATTTCCAACTACCACGGCATGGTCGTTTCCTTCGAGCAAAGATTGACCGAGTGGGGCGGCGGCATGTTCCAGGTTAATTATACGTATGGACATGCGTTGGATGAAGTCTCGAACGGAGGAGTATCTGTATTTACGACCGCTGATCCGGTCTATCCCCAGGATGCCAGAAATATTCGCCAGAGCTACGGGCCAGCGGAGTACGACACTCGGCATTCCCTGACGGGGAATTTCGTATGGGCAATCCCCTTCAAACAGGCTCTCCGGGGGCACGGTCCGGATTCACTGGTGAATGGCTGGCAAATCGCAGGGACAATCTTGGCGCATACGGGCAATCCGTATACGGTATTGGACACTCTGACAGCCGGCAGCTTGGCCAAGAACAATCTCTTTGGCCCACTCTATTCTGTGCCGGTAGCACCTCTTGGCCCTGCGGGACCCTGCGGAAAGGGCGCGGCTCAGCCAACTTCACCGGTCCCGTGTCTGCCACCTCAAACTCTGAACGACGGTTCGCCCGCTCCCGGTGCACTCTTTCTTCAAACGGGGTGCGAGACGGGATTCAACACTGGAAATCTGGGCGCAGCCCCTGCGTGCGCTGGTCGGTTAGTGACCCTGGCCCAAGGCCGCAACCGTTTTCGAGGACCGGGCTTCGTCAATCTGGATTTTGCGATCATGAAAAATACGAAAATACCCCACTGGGAGAATGCATCGCTGAGCATTGGTGCTCAATTTTTCAACTTCTTTAACCACGCCAATTTTGGCGGTCCTGATAATTCCAGCTCAGACTCCATCTTCGGTCAGATTGGCTACCTCGAACAGTCCCCGACCAGCATCCTCGGTTCCACTCTGCAGGCGAATGTCGCTCGCCGCATGATCCAATTGAAAGCCCAGTTCCAATTCTAAGAGGACAGGAAAAATTGTCTTGAGACATTATTTTGCAGATGTCAGAATTGTGCATCCTTCAGAAATTCTCCATCAGCCACATGTTGCCTTCCACGTTCCATCCGCGCATCGCCAGGTGCTTTCCGTCCGGGGACGGCACGCCGTAGATATCGATGCCGCCGGGATGTTCCCACAAAAGGCGCGTATTGCCCCGGGAATCCATGTACAGCATGTCAGCTCCTTGCACGGTATAGCTGGAGACGAACAGCCCCTTTCCGTCCGCCGTCCAAACCACGCTGGACAACGTGTTCCATTCTTTTGAAATGATTTGCCGCGGCGCCATGCCGTTCAGCGAAAGGATTTGCACCCTGCCGTCTCGGTGCTTGAGGAGAGCGATGCGGGTGCCATCGGGAGAAATATCCCAATGATATTCCTTCGTTTCCTCCGTATCGAATCTGGCCAGTTCGCGTCCGCGGCCTTTCACTGGGTCGAGTTCCATGAAGACGATCTGTTTGCGATCCGGAGTGCGCTCGGCAATCGCACATAAAGTAGAAGGGAACCGCGCGCATCGTGGCCACTCTTCGATGCTGGCCGTCAAGACCAATTGCGGAGCGCCGCCTGTGATGTCAACCCGCATGATTTTGTTCATTCTCGCCGGAAGTATCACCGTCTGCTCGGCCCGCATGATCTTGCTTGATTCCATGGGGCCTTCCTCGTAGGACGCCAGGGTGTAATAAATCCAGGCGCCTCCCGGGCTCAGGCAAGCGCCAGTCAGACCTTCGCCTTTGCTAAAAGCGATCAGTGGTTCGGCGGTGTCCTGGCCGAGATTCTGTTTGAATATCGCATCCGTCCCCGTGCGGCTCGAGTTAAATAAAATAGTCTTGCTATCCGCTGTCCATGCCAAAGGATGATTCCAACTTTCGTCCCGTGTGAGACGAATGGGATTGGCGGATCGTTCCCCGCCAGCCTGAAGGTCCGCAACGTAGACGCTGCTATGGGGTCTCCATTCAAAAATGCCGAGGCGCTTGCCGTCCAATGTCATACTTGGGGCATTCACGCATACTTCAGCGAAGTTGGTGAGGCGCTGAGGCTTTCCAATGAATTGAATGAGTCGCGGATCCATGCTTATCTGCCACAGATTGCAGGTTTTCACTTTGAAGCCCGGTTCATCCAGTCTGTAAATCAATCGGCCATCAGACATCAAATTAAGATCACCAACCGTTTTCATGTCAAAGGGTGGAAGGATTTTGGTGAGAGGTCCCCCCTTTAGATCGGCGCTTACGAAGTAGCTGTTGGCAATGTCGGGCCCATCCTGCCGGACGAAGATAACGCGTTGTCCATCCGGCGACCAGGTGAGCCCGCCAATCGTGTCGTTTTCACCCACCTCGAATACCTTCCGTGCTTCCTGCCCATCCGGTCGCATCACCCAGATTTCGCGATCCCCAGCCTTGCCCACATTTGTTTCGAAGGAGAGCAGGGTGCCGTCCGGCGAAAAAGACTCGCCTCTAGCCTCTTCGCGAATCTTATGGGGAGGTCCGCCGGCGATGTTGACGATCCAAATGCTGCAGCCATGGGAAGTCCCATAGGTGGCATCACCCCCCCGCGGGCAGGCATTGGCCAGAAAACCGATGTTGTCGGGAAGCCAGGCGCCAACTCCAAAACCTAGCACACTGTCGACCCCTTCCGGCGGAGGAATCGCTCGTGTTTCCGATGCTTCGATAAGTAAGAGATGCAGACCGCTTCGATCGCCATACGCCAGGTATTTTCCGTCGGGCGAAATGGTACCGGCCGCCGGACCATTCTCGCTGGAGACACTGGTGAGTTGCCGCATCTTGATTTGCGGCAGTGCCGTCGAAGACGCCGCCTCTCGTTTTGTAAACCAGTAACCTCCCGCAGCAAGAATTAGAAGGACGGCCCCTCCCGCTGCCAACTGCCACCAACGAGCCCCGCGTCGCGGTTCGATCCTCGCTTGCAACGCTTCCAGATCAGAGCGCATTGCGGCTGCGGACTGGTATCGGCATTCGCGAACTTTTTCGAGTGCCTTGCCGATAATCCATTCCAGGTCCGCTGGAAGCTCCGGGTTCAATTCGCGCGCCGGGTCCGGCTTCTTGGTCAATATGGCCTCTTGCAACTCCGGCCCCGTATCACCCGCGAACGCGCGCTTGCCCGTGGCCATCTCGTAGAGCACCAGGCCAAACGAAAAAAGATCGCTACGCGCATCCAGCTTTTCGCCGCGCACTTGCTCCGGCGACATATATCCAGCCGTCCCCATCGCGGCGCCGGTGCGGCTCAGCAAGAGATCAGGAGTCGAACGCGGCGCGTTGTCGCCATGTTTTGCCGCAGCGTCGGCGTCCACAAGAGTTTGGCGCTCCGGCCCCTCCTCCCCAGCCGCCAAAATTCCGGCCAGCTTTGCGAGGCCGAAATCCAGAATTCTTGCCTGGCCTTCCCGGGTGATGAAAATGTTGGCTGGCTTGATGTCGCGATGGATGATGCCTTTCTGGTGCGCGGCATCCAATCCATTCCCAATCTGTATTGCGAGATCAAGCAGCAGGTGAATTTCCAGCGGTGGTTTTTCCGGGCCGGTGGAGGCCAGCAATTCCCGCAGCGTCTGTCCCTCCAGCAGCTGCATCACCAGGAACGGCTGCCCCTCATGTTCGCCAAATTCATAGATGGGACAGATGTTGGGATGCTCGAGCGCCGAGGCCGAACGCGCTTCCCGTTCAAATCGCCCGAGCGCGGCTGGGTCCTTTACGGATTCTTCCGGGAGGAACTTTATGGCTACCCGGCGTCCCAACTTGATATCTTCGGCGTGGTACAACGTACCCATTCCGCCGCCGCCCAGGCCGCTCACAATCCGGTAATGGGAGATTGTCTCGCCAATCAATGGAAATCCGACGGTTTCCATTCCGCCGCGGACCGCGGACCGTACGGACTCGCTGGCCTTGCTGTCGCCGGAAAGCAGCGCTTCCACTTGCTGCCGGAGTTCCGAATCGTTTCCACACGCCTCGTCCAGCAGACCGCTCCGCAGTTCCGGAGCGCACTCTGCCGCCCGATGGAAGACCTTTTCGATCTGCGCCCATCGCTCCGGGGTCAATTTGCACCTGGCCGTTCTGTTCCAATCGACGAAACCTGAAGTCAGCCACTCTTAAATGGCCGAAGAGAGTAAGAGCTTTATTGTGGTCCGGGCATAGATCAACGCCGAGGTGCCAAAGGAGTCCTCGGGCTCAAGGCTTGCGACACCTCTCCCTCTGCTTACTCATGCGCAAGACCCCCCAAAATTCGATCATCGCCCCGCCTACTCCTTCCGCATTTCCTGGTGCAGCCAGGCTTCCGCCATTCTTAAATCACGTCGGACTGTTATGGTCGACACATCCAGGGTTTGTGCAATCTCTTCCATCGATAGGCCCCCAAAATAGCGGAGTTCGATGACCTTGCATTTTCTCGGATCGATTTTCTCCAATTCATTCAAGCCATTGTCCAGGGACATCAGCTCGCGGCTCTGCTCCTTTTGCACGCCGACCGCTTCATCCAGCGGAACTTTTTGGCCGCCGCGTTTTCCGGCATGTTTGCGCCGCGCGTGGTCCACCAGGATTTGCCGCATCAGCCGGGCTGCAACCCCAAAAAAATGCGACCTGCTTTTCCAGTCAGGGTTGCTTTGATCCACCAGCCGCACGTAGGCCTCATGAACCAGAGCAGTCGGCTGCAGTGTGTGACCCTGCCGCTCTCGGCGCAGATAGCTGGCGGCAAGCGTGCGAAGTTCGCGGTAAACCAGAGGTGTCAGGTGTTCCAGTGCCTGCTGGTTGCCCTTCGCCCAGTCGGCCAGCAGCAGCGTAACTTCGTGGGTATCTGGCATAGCTCTACTGTTGAAAACGCTGAAGACCTGTCGTGGGCGGATTATACACCGCTTGTTCATCGAAACTGCGAGTTCCCTTGAGCACAAGCCCTCTCCGAAAAAAGTCCGACCGGCATGATCGTTTTCTGCCCCAATTCGCGCACGTGTAAGTAGGGAGATAGCCAGGAGCTCCACACCCGCTGGATTGCTCCGGCCCTCCAAAGTTGCCAATCAAAGCGACTTTGAAAATTGAAAGGTCCGATCAACGGAATCAGAGGAGAAAATCGTGCGAAACAATCTTCGTGTGCCTATTGCCTGGCTTGGTTTTTGGGCCGCATTAACCTTCCCACTGTGCGTCGCGGCACAGACCAGCGCCCCGTCTAATCCCCTTGTAAGCCATCATCACTACAAACTGATCGTCATCGAGCCGCTTGGCGGACCCGCGAGCAGTGCTTCTGGCCCGGGCTTGGTTGTTTTGAATAATCGAGGAACGTATGCGGCAATTGCGAACACCCCGAATGCAAATCCCAACCCGGGCTGTTTCATTTTAGGAAGTCCCGCCGACTGCTTTACCGAACACGCCGTCGTGTGGCAGAACGGCGTGCAGACCGATTTGGGTACGATTCCCGGTGGCAATAACAGCCAAACCGTTGGGATTTCCGCAAACGGGCTGATCACCGGCTCTTCAGAGAGCAATGTGATCGATCCATATTCGGGACTCCCGGAAAACGTCGCAGTTCTTTGGGCTGACAACAAGCTGATTGTTCTTGGACCTTTACCGCACGGAACCGAGAGCACCGGCCTTGCAGTGAATAGCCGGGGGCTGGTGGCAGGCTTTTCCAACAACGACATTCCAGACCCCTTCTCTCTGGCGGGATTCACCACGCAGACTAGGGCTGTGCTGTGGCACAACGGAATGCTCCAGGACCTGGGCACACTGGGCGGTCCCGACGCTCTTGTTTTTGGGATGACCGAGACGGGCCAGGTATATGGGCAGTCTTACACGACGTCGACGCCCAAACCAGCAACCGGCGCTCCCAAGCTGGATCCATTCTTCTGGGAAAACGGGAAGATGTGGGACCTCGGAACGCTCGGCGGAAATGTCGGCGTTGCGTACTTCGCCAATAATTCCGGTCAGGTAACCGGCGATTCAAACTTGGCTGGGGATCAGACTCAACACGCGTTCATTTGGGACAAACGGCGAGGACTGAAAGATCTCGGCATTTTGACGGGCGGGACTTTTTCCATTGCCAACTGGATCAACGAGTCCGGCGAAGTTGTCGGGGCTGGCGATGATGCAGTCACCGTGAACGGAATCCTTTGGAAAAACGGCGCGATCGTCAATCTCGGCGTGCTTCCGGGCGATTGCTACAGCGAAGCGCTTTCAATTAACTCACGCGGCCAGATCATTGGCCACTCCTCCCCGGACTGCGTGGTGGACGGTAATGCGGTGTTGTGGGAAAACGGCGGAGCTCCCGTAAATCTGAACACGTTGGTTACTCCGCCTTCAGACGTGACCGCGGTGTTTCCACTGGAGATTAATGACCGCGGAGAGATCGCGGCTCATGGATTTACGTCGTCGGGCGACCTACGTGGGGTGTTGTTGATTCCGTGTGACGCCGCTCATTCAAATCTTGAAGGATGCGATTACAGCCAGGTGGAAGCCAGCGTTCCGGTCGCTTTTACCTCCGCGCCTGCAAACCCAGCCAAGGCTCTTAACGCAACAAGGATGATGCGCATGCGCGCCCGGATGGCCAACCGGTATCACCGCTTTTAGGCACGGCGAACAACGCTAAAACAACGCTGACACTGAAAAATAAAAGTACGGCTCACATCCGGCGATAACGAACGGAATCTTGGGGAGGCGTTATGAAAAAATCACTGCTGGTCCTGATTTCAATCTGCTGCTTGTGGCTGGCCAATGGATGCGGAAGTGGCTCGTCAACGAAGACCCAGGACGTGGTCACGCACTTTTCCGTCATTCCAGCAACGCCCACGCCAACCGCCGGAATTCCCTTCAACATTACGGTCACAGCCCTGGATGCGGCGGGCGGGATGGTCGCCACCTATTCCGGAACCGTTCAGTTCACGAGTTCGAGTGGGCAGGCTGTTCAGCCAGCAAGCGGCATGCTGACGAGCGGGGCAGGGACATTTTCGGTTACTCTGAGCAAAGCGGGCAGTCAAACCATCACGGTTACCGATGCAGCTTCCCACGCGGGCATTTCCAGCTCCCTCGCGGTCGGCACCCAGGCGGCATCCCAATTTTCCGTCACTCCCTCCACTCCCACTCCAACCGCCGGGACGCCATTCTCCTTGACGGTATCTGCGCTCGATGCCTCGAACAACGTGGTGATCGGCTACTCCGGCACAGTGCACCTCACCAGCAGCGATGCTCAATTCGTCGCACCCGCCAACACAGGTTTGACCAATGGCACGGGAACTTTTCAGGTCACACTCAAGACCGTCTTCGCGCAAACCATCACCGCCACCGATACGGTTACGCCCTCGATTACCGGCACCACCGCGCTTAGCGTCAACGCTGGGCCGGCCACTCACTTGAGCCTAAGTGCGCCAACCGCGGTCAGCACCGGACTCGCATTCAGTTTTACGTTGACGCCATTCGACACCTACGGGAATGTCGCGAACACCTACACGGGAATGGTGCACTTCTCAAGCAACGATCCTCAAGCCACGCTGCCTGCTAACGCCGCGGTGCCTAACGGGGTGACAACCTTCTCAGCCACTCTGAAGACGATTGCGAACACAACCATCACCGCGACAGACACCACCACGGCATCGATCACTGGCAGTACAAACCTCATTTCCGTGGTGAGCAACGCGGCCACACACTTCACCCTTTCCTATCCGGGCACCACGGCCGCCCGTTCGACCTTCAACGTCGGGATTAATGCGCTCGATGCAGCGAATAACGTCTCCACCGGCTATTCCGGTACCGTTCACTTCAAAAGCACCGACAGTCAGGCCATTCTTCCCGCTGACCCGGGGACAGTGTCCGCCGGGGGCGCCAGCTTCAAATTCACCCTTGAGACCTCCGGTTCTCAAACCATTACCGTAACGGACGCCCTCACGCCCTCACTCACCATAACTTCGAATCCGATTGCCGTCACCTCCACGTCCGCGCCTGCGATCACCGCAGGCACCCCGCCGGACGGGACCTTCGGCGTAAATTACGGACCCAACACGACGCAATACTATCTATGTCTTACTCCTTATACCCCCTGTACTCCCTGCACTCAAACAGGGTGTAATGGCTATCGGAATTGCCGGCAAGGCGGGTATCCCTGCGTTGAAGGCAGAACGATCTTTGGCGGGTTCACTTTCAAAGCCACGGGAGGCGTTAAACCCTATAATTGGACCGCCACCGGAATGCCTCCAGGTCTTACTATCGTTGCGAAACACTTCTCCTACAGCATTTATTCGGGAGGCGAAATCATTGGCACTCCCACATCCGCTGGCACATTCAACATTTCCGTCACAGTGACGGATTCGGGAGCACCCGCGCTAGCCTCTCCTGCAGGCAACTATACGATCATGATTAAGGATCCGGCACCTCCAGTCATCAAAGCCACCCCTGCGCCTTCTGTCGGCGCCGTAAATCTCCCCTATAGCTTTACCTTCACAGCATCCAGTCCCGCTGGCCCGTTCACCTGGAGGCTCAGCGCGGGCACGCTGCCTGCCGGCTTGACACTCAATTCGGACGGCGCGCTCTCGGGCACTCCGACAGCCGTCGGAACATCTTCGATCACCCTGATTGCCACCGATGAATTCAAGCAGGATTCCACCCCACAAGTCTTCACCATTCAAATTTTTGCCCATGGCTTCGAAGCCACCGGAAGTATGGCCACTGGGCATACAGCGGCCACAGCGACGTTGCTCAACTCCGGAAAAGTGCTGGTTGCGGGTGGAAGTGATGCCAACGGCAAGGCGATCGACTCAGCCGAGCTTTACGATTCCACCAGCAAAACTTTTTCAACCACCGGAAGTCTGGGAACTGCGCGTCACAATTTCGCCGCCACGTTACTCCCCAGCGGAAGGGTCCTCATCACCGGAGGTTTGGACATCAACAACAACCCGCTGGCATCCGCCGAACTTTACGATCCGGTTGCCGGCACCTTCTCTCCAACCACCGGCCCTATGACCATTGCCCGCGCCAGCCATACCGCAACCTTGCTCAACACCGGCAAAGTCCTCATCGCCGGTTGGGGCAACGCCACCGCCGAACTATTCGATCCTTCCACGGGAACTTTTTCCCAAACCGGCAGCATGTCCCTGGCCCGCACCGCGCACACCGCCACTTTACTCGCTGACGGCAAAGTCCTCATCGCCGGAGGAACTGGCGCACCCGGACAGCCGCTTGGAGAGGCCGAACTCTATGATCCTGCCTCAGGGAGTTTTTTCCAGACGTTGTTCAGCATGATAACCGCACGCTCTGTTCACACTGCCACGTTACTGAAGGACGGCACCGTGCTGCTGGCGGGAGGTTTGGTAACCAGCCCGGGGACGGCAACTGCAACCGCAGAACTGTTCAATCCGACGACTCAGATGTTTACAGCCACAAAAGCCAACATGGAAACCCCGCGCGCCTTTCAGACCGCCACATTGCTCGGAGACGGAACCGTGCTGGTTGCGGGAGGGAGCGACGGAAACTCCACCCTGGCCACCGCCGAACTCTACGATCCGACCGCCGGAACTTTTTCGCCCACCGGCGGCATGGTCTCCGCGCGGCAATCGCACACCGCGAAGCTGTTGAATGACGGCACGGTCCTCGTGACGGGAGGAACCAACGGGGCGGTGCTCGCCTCTGCGGAACTATACAAGTAGCGCTCCCACCGATGCAGCGACAAATGCGCACCACTGGTATTCAACACTCACGTCTTGGGTAATCAACTGCATGAAGCCGGCGAGACCCGGTAAGATCTGCGAATTACTGTCAAGGAGTCCTTCATCGCACCGTCTTCTCCATCGCCGGACCGTTCCGCTATGTCAGGAACCCGCAGTACTTGTCCTGTTTTCTTCGAGTGCTTGCATACCGAAGAAGTGGTTCAACTTCATCCAGAGTCCAGAAACAAGGTTGTGGGGAATAACACCAATGTCGTGTGCTGCGTCATCAGAATATTTTTTGGGTGCAGGATTGGGTGCAACTAAAGTGGCGAGAATGGCTCCGAGTTTTCGGTAAGCGACACCAGACACGGCACTTAGATTTTTGACCTCCTCGGCTGTTAACCGAAGGGTTGCTAGTTCGAATCTAGCCGGGGAGCCAAATTCTTTGCACTCAAGTGTTTCTGAAACACCATTCTCACATTTTGCTTCCAGAAAATCATAGTGTCATGTAAGAGTGTGGAAAAGTGCGAAGTCTCCTATTCCCCAACAGCCTAGCCCTCGTGAAATGCTGACCTGGCGCGAGGCAGCGATCATTGTGTATTTCCCAGCGGGAAAAGTCTCCCCGGGGACGGCAAACTCAAAGGGGACCTTGGCTTGGACTCCACCGCGTTGTGCGCAGGCAGGGCCCGCGGCGCAGGTACCCAGCCGCGCTACCTAGAGTTGGAGAGTCCGCGCAGGTGACCCTGGGCATCGCTGATTGCCTCAAAAGTTCTTCAACATCCACGTTGCCATTCCTGATCGAGGGATGGAATTCCAGGAGTCGGGAGACGGATGTGCCAGCGTTCTTTCGCGAACTCGGAGCAAGCGTCTCTCTCGATCTCAATCAAAAATCCTGGGGCGGCGGGAATGGGGTAGTATTGCGGCAACGTTCGCAGGTCGGAAAACCCGTGGGGAAATTTGCTTGGGATCGTGCGTGCCCTTCGACGAGATGGAAACTCCCGATCCAGCTCTTGCTAATCTTTTTCTTGGCCCTCTGTTCGATCCAAGATTCACGCGCCCAAACAGCTACTTCTGGTGGATTGACTGGTGTGGTGAGCGATCCGAGCCATGCAGTAGTGCCCGATGCAAATGTCGAGATCAGGGACAACACCAAGGGCGCGATCCAAACTGCCAAAACCGACAGTGACGGTGTGTACCGTTTCTTTTTCCTGGCGACGGGAAGATACACGCTAACCGTGTCTCATGCTGGCTTTCGCGAGGAAAGCCACGATGTCAATGTGCTGCTCGGGCCGTCGGAGACACTGAATCTCGCGCTTGAAATTGCAAAAGAGAGCACCACCGTGAAGGTGACCGGAGAGGCTTCGCTCATCCAGGCGGAAAATGGCGACGTCTCCACCACCATGAGCATATTGCAGGTCTCCCAATTACCCAACCCCGGGAACGACCTAACGTACATCGCCCAAGCAGTTCCCGGCACGATCATGAATACGGACGCGGTAGGCGTCTATTCTCTTGGAAATTTTTCCATTTTGGGAATGCCAGGCACCTCCAATTTGTTCACATTCAATGGAATGAACAACAATAATATTCAAGTGAATACCAACAATAGCGGGGCGATGAACATGCTCCTGGGCCAGAACGAAGTTCTAGAGGCGACAATCGTGAGCAATGGATATTCGGGTCAATTCGGTGGCGCCGCTGGCGCGAGCGTCAACTACGTGACGAAATCCGGCGGCAATGATTTTCATGGGAACGCGGCGTACTACTGGAATGGAACGGCGTTTAATGCCAACGACTGGATCGACAATGCAACTCAAGTCTCGCGCCCATTCGATATTGCCCACCAGTGGGCGGGCTCGCTGGGTGGCGCAATTAGAAAGGATAAGCTGTTTTTCTTCTTTGACACCGAGGGCATGCGCGCCTTGCTTCCGTCCAGTTTCCAAGTAGTTCTGCCCAGCGCGCAATTTGAATCCGCAACCATGGCCAATATTAATTCCATATTCGGACCGATGTCGGCATCTCACAGGTTTTACGAGCAGATATTCAATCTATACAATAGTACGCCAGGGGCAAGTGCGGCTGCTCCCGGTAACTTCAATCCTCAAGATCTCACAGGCTGTAACGGTTGGAAGGGGCCGCAGGGTCTGGGCACAACCGAAGCCTGTGCGGTTCATTTTCAGAAAAACGTTGGTAAGCCATCCAGCGAATCGATCGTTTCGGGCCGCGTGGATTGGAACATCGGGGCCAGCGACCGTTTATTTTTCCTTGTGCAGAATGACCACGGGCAACGTGCCTTCTACGTTGATCCGATTAGTCCACTCTTCAATGCGTACACCAATCAGTCGTGGTGGCAAGGCCAGCTCAGCGAGACGCACACCATTGGCCCCAGAGCGGCGAACCAGTTTCTTTTTGCGGGCAGTTACATTAACCAAGTTTTGGGTGTCGCGAATTCATCGCAATCACTAGCTGCTTTTCCGACAACCCTGAACTGGTTTATTGCAGGCTTTCCGTTCGCCAGCCTAGGAGGCTTGGACGAGGCCTTTGCACTGCCTGGCGGCTCAAAAACCACCCAGTACCAAATCACCGACGACTTGGTGAAGACTCGGGGCAAGCATAAGTTTGGGTTTGGAGTGAACCTCCTTCGAAGCTATTGGACAGGGGGCGGCTACAATCAGAACGGCACGGGACAATTACTTCCGCAATCTATCAGCGCATTTTTCTCCGGGGGAGTAAACCCATCCAATCCAGGCAAGGATCTTACAATTCTTGACCAAACCTACCCCGCCGTAACTTGGAACCGTTACGCTTTCTATAGTCTCGGGCTATACGGCCAAGAGGAGTGGCGTGCCCGCTCCAACCTGACGCTTACGCTCGCTTTGCGTGTCGATCACCAGTCCAATCCGGTTTGTGAGTCTCGTTGCTTCACTCGGCTTTCCGGAGCATTTAATTCCATCAGCCATGATCCATCTCAGCCTTACAATAAGGCGATCCTGATTAATCAAAGACAAGCCTTCCCGAATACGGACAGCATCCTATGGTCACCGCGGTTCAGTTTTGCGTGGCAGCCGCTCGGTGTCTCTCACAACACAGTCATTCGCGGCGGCGTCGGTATTTTTTACGACCCGGTCCCCGGCGTCCTCGGCACGGGTTTGGCTTACAACTCGCCGCTCGTCAATTCTTTCGCCGTAAGCGGCTACAACCTCACTCCTGGTGAAACCAATAGTCTGTTCCAGAACGCCTCCAACTCCAATGCAGCTTTTTCGAAAGCCTTTGCTACTGGTCAGACCCTTGCTCAGATCCAGGCAGCGGATCCAAACTTCACTCCCCCCAGCTTTCAGACACCTTCGAATACAATCCATTCGCCGCAATATTAAAAATGGAGTCTTCAGGTGCAGCAAAGTTTCGGCGCTTCTACTTCCTTGTCCGTCGGCTATTTTGGAAATCACGGCATCCACGAGCTTTTCTACAATCCAAACGTGAATGCCTTTGGGTTCGGATCCTTTCCCAAGGCGGAATGCAGCAGCCTGCCAGTTCCGCCCTGTGCGGATGCGCGATTTGGCCAGATCACGGAGTACGAGACCAATGCCGCTTCTAACTACAACGGTATGGTCATTTCCTTCGAAAAACGGCTTACCCGGTGGGGGAGAGGCCTATTTCAGGCCAACTATACCTACGGACATGCGCTTGACAAGGTCTCCAACGGTGGCATTGCGCCATTTGCCTTTGGCAGTTCCGTCTTCCCTCAGGATGCCAACAATCTTCGCGGAAGTTACGGGGCAGCGGATTACGATGTGCGCCATTCCTTCAACGCAAACTACGTTTGGGAAGTTCCGGTCAAAGAGGCCTTACGCGCGCACGGGCCCGACTATCTTGTGAACGGATGGCAGCTCTCGGGAACCATCTTCGCTCGCACAGGTTTTCCTTACACTGTGATTGACTTTGCGGAAACCGGCAATCTGATCAAAAACAATTTCTTCGGAACAATTTATGCCGTGCCGGTAGCTCCTCTCGGTCTCGCGGGACCCTGCGGGAAAGAGGCGGTCATACCTTCTTCGCCGGTTCCGTGCCAACCGGCGCAAGTGCTGGGCAATGGTTCACCCAGTCCTGGCGCATTGTTTCTACAGACAGGTTGCGAAACGGGATTCAATTCCGGACATCTAGGTGCATCAGGGGTGTGCGATGGTCGATTGGTGACTTTTGAACAACGCCGCAATCGCTTCCGAGGACCGAGCTACTTTAATATGGACTTCGCCGTAATGAAAAACACGAAAATCCCCCATTGGGA
>Ga0210399_10000943_pt1 | contig 22866 bp, 17 predicted proteins | sample IncBWC14MmetaG_FD_150865 | JGI IMG/M metagenome (GOLD analysis project Ga0210399, IMG submission 150865) | Forest soil microbial communities from Barre Woods Harvard Forest LTER site, Petersham, Massachusetts, United States - Inc-BW-C-14-M | ecosystem: Environmental > Terrestrial > Soil >... | reverse complement strand
TATAACCCATTGCGCGACAACAAAGGTCAGGTCATGCGATGGTATGCTGCCTGCACCGACATTGAGGATCGCAAGCAGGCCGAAGACACTCTTCATCGCGAAAACGTCGCTCTCCGCGAAGAAATCGACAAAGCCTCGATGTTTGAAGAGATCGTTGGAACATCTCCCGCTTTGAAAAGTGTTCTCTCGCGCGTCTCCAAAGTTGCGCCGAGTGATTCCACGGTCCTTATCACCGGTGAAACGGGAACAGGCAAAGAGCTAGTTGCACGCGCAATCCACCGACGGTCAAATCGGGCCTCGCGTCCGTTCGTCAGCGTGAACTGCGCAGCAATCCCTCGTGATCTTATCGCGTCGGAGTTGTTCGGCCATGAGAAGGGCGCCTTTACGGGCGCGACTCAGCAGCGCCTGGGTCGGTTTGAATTAGCAAATGGCGGTACGCTCTTCCTGGACGAAGTCGGGGAACTTCCAGCCGAGACTCAGATTGCTCTGCTTCGTGTTTTGCAGGAGCATGAGTTTGAACGTGTCGGCGGCACTCGTCGAATCCGCGCTGACGTGCGAGTGATCGCAGCCACCAACCGTGACTTGCCGGCCGCCATCAGCGCTGGGTCCTTCCGTAGTGATTTGTTTTATAGGCTGCACGTTTTCCCGATTGACATACCCTCCCTTCAAGAGCGAAGAGAGGACATTCCTCTGCTGGTGGAATACTTCATCGATCGCTACGCGCGAAAAGCGGGCAAGAACATAAAGCGTGTCAACAAGAAGACACTCGAGTTGCTTCAGTCCTATCCTTGGCCCGGAAACATACGCGAACTGCAGAACGTCGTCGAGCGTTCGGTCATACTTTGCGAAACAGAGAATTTCTCGATCGACGAAAACTGGTTACCCAAGCCGCCGCCTCTGACAGAACCGAAAAGCCAAATGGAGCTTCCCGGAAGACTCCTGGCGCAAGAGAAGGAAATGATTGAGGCCGCCCTGAAAGAAAGTCGCGGCCGGATATTCGGACCCATGGGGGCCGCGGCCAAGTTGGGCATACCGCGGTCTACGCTGGAATCGAAGATTCGTTCGCTGAAAATCGACAAGAATCGCTTCAGGCCCCATCGGGGAACTTGAGGGCTCCCGTTTCTCAGAAATTGCAGAAATTGCTCTTATCGCAACATATTTCAGTTCGGCAGGTTGAGCTTCTTCAACAACGCAGCGTATCGCGGATCGTTGTGCAAGCTCTTCAGTAGGGGGTCCACTTTCGTTTCGATCAAACCGTCATCATGCTTGGCGTAAGCCCGGTCCAGCCACTCGAACGCTTCGTCGGACTGATTTCGGAAAGCATAAACCTCGGCGATTGAGTACGCATCAATTGCCTGGTATTTCGCAATCAACCCACTCAATGCTGCGTCCGCTTCTTTTTTCTGACCAAGCGCGTAGTACGCAAGAGCATATAGATACAAACGGACGTCGCTATCGTTTTGTACTCGCTCGATTTCAGGCAAAGCATCCTGAGGTCGCCCCTGCATTATATATATTTGGCTCAAGAACAAATGGCCGTTCCAAACATCGGATCTCAGTTCAAGGGCCTTCTTGAAATCTGCTACAGGTTCGTCCAGCTGCCCCATGGAAAACCTGATTTCCCCAAGGTTCTCCCAACTGAGTTCATTGAGCGGGTCCAGGTCAACGACTCGGCGGGCCAATGGAAGAGCTTGGTCAAAGCGGCCGAGCATGGCTGCCGAGAGCGCCGCCGATCCCAAATTTTCAGGATTTCCAGGATCGAGAGCAATCGCCCGCTGGAGGGAAGCATCCGCTCCAACCCAATCGAAGTCGACCTGTCGCTTAATTCGTCCCATTTGGGCGTGAGCTGCCGCCAAGTTCGGGTTCAGCGCTAAGGCTCGCTCAACCGCTTCCCGCGCAAGCCGATGGCCCTCTTCACTGGGAATAAGACCCCTGACCGCTTGCCAGTTGCGTGCCCGAGATAAGCCTACCCATGCGAGCGCATAGGAGGGATCAAGTTGGACCGCCCGTTCATAATATTGTGCCGCCCTATCCGTATCTTTATCTGTATTCCGCTGAAAGAAGTAGTACCCCTGCAAGTAGGCGTCGAAGGCATCCGGATTGACTGGGCGCGATCGTGCCAAGTCTGCTTGTTGTTGCGAACTCAAACGCAGCCTGATCTCGCGCGCAACAGCCTTGGCTACATCGTCTTGGACATTGAGCATGTCTTTCGCCAGATAGTCGTAGTCCTGGGACCACAGGTGCGTTTGATCCTTCACCTGAATAAGCTGAGCGGTAATGCGTATGTGATTTCCGTTTTCGCGGAGACTGTTTTCCAGCACATACTCCACAGAAAGATCGCGTCCTATCTGATCCAGCCGTTCGTCCTTGTGCTTGTATCCCATGACGGACGTTCGCGCGATCACACCTAACTGTTCCGGGTTAAGCCGGCCTAGCTGTGAAATCGTTTCCTCGGTCAGACCGTCCGCAAGATATTCCTTATTGGGATCGCCAGTGAGATTCTCAAACGGCAGTACGGCGAGCATGATTTTTTGCGACCTTGGCGGCGTCATTCCCCCAAAGTGCCGCCAGGACGTGTAAGCGGCGGCCGCCAAAATGAAAGTTGACACAGCCACAGCCGCAGCGCTCCGCCAACGCCTTGGCGCTTTTGGAACCGCCTCCTTTGTTGCATATTCGGGGATGGGTCGCGCATCAACTCGCGAGCTCTCGGTTATGCCGGGGACCTGAACAGCGGCCAGTTTTGCAATGGCTGCTGCCTCGGCGACAGTGACACGCGCCGTGAACTGGTATCCCTTTCGAGCAATGGTGACGATCAAGCGGATGTCTTCCGAGTTGTCACCCAGTGCCTTGCGCAAATGGGAGATGTATTGCGTCAGGTTCCCCTCTTCCACGAAGGTGTCGCCCCACACGGCTTGAAGCAATTCCTCCTTGGTGACCAAGCGGTCGGGGTTTTGCACCAGGAAGAGAAGAACATCGAAGGCCTTAGAGGTGAGAGAGACCGGTGAATCGGCTCGAGACAGCGTGCGCTTCCGGGAATCCAGCGCAAACTGGCCGAAACGGTACAAGTAACCGTCGGCTAGGCTCGACTCTCTATCCTTATCGAGATCGCCTAATGTGAGAGCCATTCCAAATACCTTTTCACAAGAAGCTCCCATCTTGAGGCTCTCAAACGAAGAAGACATCACGAAATCGAAGGCTTTTTGAGTACCACGAGTTGGGGGTGGATCGGTACCACTTTTGCTCTGACTCGCTCAGATAGTCCTAGGAAGCCATAAGCTCGTTCACGTGAACGATTCCGAGTTTTTCATAGCTTTTCAGAGTCCTCTGAAGGACTTCCCAAAGCCTCTCACCGAGAATATGCCCCACGAGGTCCAGATTCACCTCAAAAGAGGCCGTTCAGCAAGGGGGCTCGGATTTATGGCGACACAAACGGTAGCTTTCCGAGATGGTCATCAGGGTGTGGGCGACCTCGATGTAGTTCGCCACCGTTTTAACACACATGACAGCTCGGGCGGACGGCCGCGGGGCAACAAGCTCCGCACAAGCCATTCACCGAGTGAATCTTTCCACAATTGTGTCCATGACTCCAAAAGGATCATGGGCATTCACGCCGCCATGAAGATAATTTTGGATTTCATCCGAGCGGCCAAGCTCAGGGATTTGACACCCCAGTTCTGGGATGGGGCCGAACATCTTGAAAAAAAGGCGGCTCTAGAATCCGCGGTTGAGGAATTAGAGCTCTTAAGGGAACAGCTCGACAAGGAGAACCTGGCTCTACGAGATGAAGTGGATCGGGTCTCCATGTTTGAAGAGATTGTGGGAACGTCGCCGGCGTTGCAGGCTGCGCTTTCGCGGGTGATCAAGGTAGCTGCTACAGATTCGACCGTTCTGATCACGGGCGAAACGGGAACGGGCAAAGAGCTTGTTGCGCGGGCCATCCACCGACGGTCAGATCGGGCCTCGCGTCCGTTCGTCGGCGTGAACTGTGCGGCAATCCCCCGCGATCTGATCGCGTCGGAGTTGTTCGGCCATGAGAAGGGCGCCTTCACGGGCGCGACTCAGCAACGCCTGGGTCGGTTTGAACTAGCAAATGGAGGCACAATCTTCCTCGACGAAGTCGGAGAACTTCCAGCCGAGACTCAGATTGCTCTGCTTCGTGTTTTGCAGGAGCACGAGTTTGAGCGTGTCGGCGGCACTCGTCGAATCCACTCTGACGTGCGAGTGATCGCAGCCACCAACCGTGACTTGCAGGCGGCAATCAGCACTGGGTGCTTCCGTAGTGATTTGTTTTATCGGCTGCATGTCTTCCCGGTTGAGATACCCTCTCTTCGAGAACGAAGAGGGGACATCCCTCTGCTTGTGGAGTATTTCATCGATCGCTACGCGCGAAAAGCTGGCAAGAACATAAAGCGTGTCAACAAGAAGACGCTGGAATTGCTTCAGTCATACCCTTGGCCTGGAAACATACGGGAATTGCAGAACGTCATAGAGCGATCCGTAATACTTTGCGAATCAGACATTTTCTCGATCGACGAAAGCTGGTTACCTTTGCCGTTTCCGGCAACAGAATCGAAGCGCCACATTGAGCTTCCTCGAAGACTCGAGGCGCAAGAGAAGAATATGATTGAGGAGGCTCTAAAAGCGAGTCGTGGCCGTGTGTTTGGACCCACCGGCGCCGCGGCCAAGTTGGGCATACCTCGGTCGACGCTGGAATCGAAGATTAAGTCCCTGAAAATCGATAAGAACCGCTTCAGGGCTTTGTCGGAAATTTGAGGGCTCCCGCTCGGGGCTCGTATTCCGGTCAGCAGGGCAGCAATGTCCAATGTTGGAGAGTGCCACGCTCCGAAATGCTGGAGGATTTCCTAAGCCTTCCTAAGATATCGCTCCAAATCCCAAGTAGCAGATTTCCCATCGCTGATGGAAAAACCACGTTTTGAAGCTTTTGGCAGTTTCGTCCCATTGACCTGATTGGGGTTAGGTTTTACCATCGTTGATGGAAATTTCTTAGGCTAGTAGGGTTCGAATCCCACCCTCTCCGCCATTTTTATTTGTTTGATTGGTTCTTTGGTTGTTTCGGGCGCCGAATTTTTCGAAACCGCTATCCTCATTACAGCATCTATAAGTAATCGGGCTGCAGCTTGAAGTTCCACAGGGCTGCCGCTCGACATCAGGGCTGGGACAAGTACGCAAACCTTCGCAACTCCCCGCGTTGAATAAATAAGGGAAATAGCCAGATCGGTCTGGAGCTATGTCTTTGTGTCGTCATAGAAAACTCGCGTGAATGTCCCCAATGCCATCTTTTTGTTTGTCGCGGGCGCGATTGGCGGCGCGATGAATGCGGTCGCCGGCGGCGGGAGTTTCATCGCGTTTCCGGCCATGATGTTCACGGGCATCGCGCCTATTCCGGCGAACGCGTCGAACACGTTTTCGCTGTGGGTTGGCACGGCGGCAAGCGGGGGAGCTTACCGGAATCACCTGAAATTGTCGCGCCGCATTCTGGTTCCCCTGCTGATCATGGGCCTGTTGGGAGGCGTGGCCGGGGCACTGCTGCTGATCAAAACGCCAGTACAAACATTTCTGCGCTTGATTCCCTGGCTGATGCTGGCGGCGACGCTGCTCTTCGCCTTTGGAAAGCACTTGACCGGTATCTTTTCCGCGCGAATTTCCCACGAAGCCAGCAACGGGGCGGTACTGGGCGCGTCGATTTTCGAATTGCTGGTTGCGATCTACGGGGGATATTTTGGTGGAGGAATCGGGATCATGAATCTAGCCATGTTTGCCGCGCTGGGCATGACCGATATTCACGAGATGAATGCGTTGAAGCTGGTGCTGGTGACGGTGATCAACGGGGTGGCAACGGCCACGTTCGTGATTACGGGAGCGATCGTGTGGCCGCAGGCTTTGGTGATGCTTGCGGGAGCGGTTTTGGGCGGGTATACCGTGGCGCACTACGCGCAAAAATTGCCGCACCAGTTGGTTCGGGGCATCATCATTTTTACGGGGTTCGGCATGAGCTTTTATTTTTTGCTGAAGGCGTACCGCTAGGAGTTTGTCCTGAGAAAACCGAAATGATAATTGTCTCCGCGAGGGATTTTTTGAGTGCGGAGGCAAAGTCTCCGCTTTTGAGGTTGATGGATAGAGGCGAGTGTTGGTTTTGATATGCCGGTTAGATTGTAAAAGCGGCAGCTTCGCTGCCGCACTCAAAAAGGTATCGCTAGCGCAGGGAGTCCAACGACAAGCCACGAATGGATGCATCCAGCAGTTGGATGGTGTGAACCACAGGGATGCGGTGGTTTGTTTTGGCCAGGGCAGACTGCAATTGCAGAAGGCAGCCGGGATTTCCCGTGGCTACCACGTCGGCCTGGAGCGGGGCGATGAGCCGGGCTTTGCGGTCGCCGAGTTCGGTGGCCGCTTCGGGCTGGACGAGATTGTAGATTCCCGCGGAACCACAGCAGATGGGCGATTCGGGAATTTCGAGCAATTGCGTGCCAGGGATCTGCAGGAGCAGCGATCTTGGTTGCGCGCGAACGCCCTGCGCGTGCTGCAGGTGGCAGGAATCGTGAAACGCCACGCGGGCGTTTAGCGGTTTACGCTCGGCGCGCGGCGATAGTTCGGCGAGAAATTCGCTGATGTCCTTGCACTTGGAGGCGAAGCGCCTGGCGCGTTCTGCGTATTTCGGATTATCGCGGAGCAGGTGGCCGTATTCCTTGACGTTGGAGCCGCATCCCGCGGCGTTGATCACGATTGTTTCGACATTTGCCTTTTCAAATACATCAATGGTTTTTCGCGCGAGCTCCTGAGCTTGGGCTTCTTCGCCGGCGTGGACGAACAGCGCTCCGCAGCAAGTCTGTTCCGGGGGTGCAACCACTTCGCAGCCTTCCGCGGAAAGAACGCGCGCGGTTGCCGCGTTCACGTGCGAGAAAAAAGTGCGTTGCACGCAGCCGAGGAGGAGCCCCACGCGTTTGCGTTTTTCGCCTTGTGGAGAGGTGATGGTCGCCACAGGTTCGATCGGCGATGCGGTGGGGAGCAGAGCGTCCATCGCGCCGACGGATTTCGGCAACAGTTTGAAGGTGCCGATTGCCCGAAGTGCGGTTTGTAATCCACTTTTCTGATAAGCGAGCAACGGCCAGCGGAGAAATTTCATTCTTCCAGGCTTAGTGAAAGTTTCGAACAGGAATTGGCGGTGCATTTTTTCTGCGGCGGGGCGACGGTAATTGCGCTCAATCTGGGCGCGGGTGGCTTCGATCAATTTTCCGTAATCGACGCCGGAAGGGCAGGCCGGCATGCAGGCCACACAGCCGAGGCAGGAATCAAAATGGCTGACCCATTTTTCGTTCATCTCCGCTTTGCCTTCGAGAGCGAGCTTCATCAGGTAAATTCGGCCGCGCGGTGAATCCATTTCCTGGCCCCAGAGCGAATAGGTGGGGCACGCGGGCAAGCAGAAGCCGCAGTGGACGCACTTCTCCATGAGTTCGAGAGATGGCGTATGGTGCGCGTCGAAAGCGCCGGTCAAATTCGTTTTCTGAGTTTCGTTCGCCATGCGGCTAGATGCCCCCGACGAATCGCCCAGGATTCAATGTGTTTCTTGGATCGAGTTGGTGTTTTACCGCCCGCATCAGCGAAACGCTGTCACTAGCGTTTCCCCACGCATCCATGAAATACAATTCTGAAGGACGACGCAAAACGGCCAGAGCGCCGCCGCGGGATTGCATCTCCGTTCGCAACTGCTCTACCGCCGCGGAGAGTTGAGCCGGCTCGGCTTCCAGGCGGAGCATCCCGATTCCTATGGCTTGGACAACGATCTTCCAATTAACTTTTCGCGAAGCGCCAAGTTTCTTCAGGGAATCGAGCGTCTTCGCGATGTCCGTTGGCAGCAAGCTGAGTTTGGCCATCAGCGCCGTATTGGTTGGCGAGTTCCAAAGGGCCTGCCTTGCATTCCATATACTTTCCGAAGATGGCTCCACGCGCGCTGAGCCGAGCAACTTCCGCAATTGTGATTCTTGCGCGGTCAGGCCGGCGTCGGTGGCTTCAAAAAGGACGTCGGTTGCGGGCAACTCGCCTGACGCACAGCGAACCTGCAGCGCTGTGTGGGCCAAATGGGAATCCTGAATGGCCAGGACGTGTTGTTGTATGGCCGGGGAATTTTTCACGGTGAAGGAAAACGTCTTAGCGGTGCGTGGAAGCGGGTGCAGGCGAAACACGGCACGGGTGATTACGCCGAGCGTTCCGAAGGCGCCGGTAACGAGCTTCGGCAGATCGTAGCCAGCGACATTTTTCACAACTTTGCCGCCGCTGCTGGCGAGCGTTCCGTCCGGAAGAGCGATGGTGACGCCAATGATGAGGTCGCGGAGCGAGCCAAAGCGAAGTCGCAATGCTCCACTGTCGTTGGTGGAAAGAACGCCGCCGATGGTTGCTCGTTCGGGCCACAAGCCGTCGAAGGCCAGCCGTTGGCCATGCTGGGCCAGTGTTTTTTGCAACGATTGCAGCGTGCAACCCGCCTCGACTGTGACCGTCAGATCGGCCCAGGCGTGTTCCACAATTTGATTGAGCCGAACAGTGGACAAGATTAGCTCCGCTCGTTTCGGAGGGTTTCCCCAATCGAGTTTTGTGGCGCCTCCGCGAGGGACAACGGCGATTCCAGCGTCGTTAGCGAGGGAAAGCGCACCAGCCAACTGGTGTTCATCATCGGGTTCGGCCACGAATTGGGGATGGACTCCGGAGACCGCGTCATCAGCTCCGGCCACGCGCAGGTTTTCCGAACCCAGTACCGCCCGCAGGTTCTCTTCGATGGAGCTAGTTTTCAGCATTGCCGTGCAAATGGTCCATTCTTTCTCGTCAGTAGCGCTCCGCGATTCCGGCGGTCTCCAGTGGATGCGCGACATACTCCCCCGGTTTTTCGCCGCACAGGCGTGGAGTCGGAAAAACCTTCGTGGGATTCGAAAGCTGCAACGGATCGAACGCGCAACGGACCCGTTGCATGGTATCGAGATCGGGCTCGCTGAACATTTTTGACATCATGCGTTTCTTTTCTTCGCCGACGCCGTGCTCGCCGGTGATGGAACCGCCCGCGGCTAAGCACAACTCGAGAATGCGGTAAGAAAGCGATTCGGCCGCCTGCTCCTGCCCGGCGATGCGGCGGTCGTAAAGAACTAGCGGATGCAGATTCCCGTCACCGGCGTGGAAGACGTTGGCGACGCGGAGTCCCGTCTCTTCGCTTAGGCGTGCAATCTCACTCATGACCTTCGGCAAGGCGGTCCGCGGGATCACGCCGTCCTGCACAATGTAATTCGGCGAAATGCGGCCCATCGCCGCGAATGCGGCCTTGCGGCCCTTCCAAACCAGCATGCGCTCGGTGTCCGTCTGTGCGAGGCGAACTTCCCAGGCACCGTTCTTCCGGCAGATTTCGTCGACGTCGTGCATCAAGGCTTCGACTTCGGCGACTGGGCCGTCGAGTTCCACCAGCAGCAGGCCGCCGCAGTCCGGATAGTTTGGATGGACGGCGGCTTCCGCAGCTTGAATGGCGAGGTTGTCCATCATTTCGATGGCCGCGGGCAACATGCCTGCGGCGATGATGTCGCTGACCGCCGCGCCCGCTTCGTTGGTTCCAGGAAACGCGGCGAGCAACGTGCGAATGCATTCCGGGCGCTTCACAATCCGCAGAGTCACTTTCGTGGCGATGCCGAGCGTGCCTTCGGAGCCAACGAACACACCCATCAGATCGTATCCCGGCAGGTCCAAACTTTTTCCGCCGAGATGAACCAGCGAGCCGTCGGGGAGCACGACCTCGAGCCCAAGAACGTGCGTGGTAGTGAAGCCGTATTTCAGGCAGTGCGCGCCACCGGAATTTTCCGCGACATTTCCGCCGATGCTGCAAACGGATTGCGAAGAAGGATCCGGCGCGTAGAAATATTGGTAGGGTTGCACGCGCCCGGTCACGTCCAGATTGATTACACCTGGTTCGACGATTACGCGCGCGTTCGGCAGATCCACTTCCAGGATGCGATTCATGCGAGCGAGACTGATGACCACGCCGTTTTTAACCGGCAACGCGCCGCCGCTCAGGCCAGTGCCGGAACCGCGCGCAACGAAGGGAATGTGTTCCCGATGGCACACTCGCACAATCGCCTGAACCTGCTGGGTATCCGCCGGGAGCAGCACCGCGAGCGGCATGACGCGAAAGTTGGTCAGGCCGTCGCATTCATAGGTATGAAGCTCTTCGGGCGAGGAAACCAGGCCATGTTTTCCAACGATGGAGCGGAGTTCCTGAAAAATGCGGGCGTCCACGGTCGCCTTTCCGGGATCAAACAGCTTTCCCCCCGCGGCAGGGGCCCTGCAGAGCAGATTGCCCCATCAGTGCACGAACGTCAAACCGTGGGGGATGAATTGTGGGAAAACGTAGGCATAGAGCATCACGATCACGCCCACGATGGCCGCCAGGGCCACGGAATGCCAGAAAACGTAACGGAAAATGATGCCTTCGTTGCCGACCTGATTGGTGGCAGCGGTGGCAACGCAAATGGATTGCGCGTCCACCATTTTGCCCATTACGCCACCGGCGCTGTTGGTGGCGCACATCAGAATGGGGCTGAGGTGGAGCTGCTCGGCGGTGATGCGCTGCAAGCCGCCGAAGAGCGCGTTGGAAGCAGTGTCACTGCCGGTCAGGGCGACACCCAGCCAGCCGATGTAGGTGCCGAAAAAGGGAAAGAGCCAGCCAGTTCGCGTGAACGCTAAGCCCAAGACCGCGTCCATGCCCGAGTATCGGGTGACATAGCCCAATCCCAGCATGAACGACATGGCGACGATGGCGTGACGCATCCGGTATAGCGTGTGCCCGAAAATCTGAACGAGCTTTCGGGGCTTCACGCCCAAAATGATGCCGGAGAAAATGGCCGCCAGGAAGCAGCCGGTGCCGGTTGCGGTCAGCCAGTTGAAATCAAATTTCGCGTTTTCCGCGGTTGGCTTGGCGACCACGGGTTGCGCACGGAAAACCGCTTTGTGGAGATAGGGCACTTCCCAGCCGCCGGTCTTGAAACTGGGAGTGGTGGCTTTTCCCATAGCTATCTTGATGGTGGGAAGCCCCCACACGAGTACAAAGACGGAAAGAATCGCAAACGGCAGCCAGGCCTTGGCAATTTGTCCGCCGGTATGGCGCGTCACGGGGGCTGTTTGCTGCAGCTTGCGAACGTCCCATTCGTCGTCCATCTGATCGGCGATGATCGGCTTTGCGGGCGATGCGGGCCCCACAGCCGTTTTCAACGCCAGATCGGCTTCGCGTTCGTCTTCGAATCGCCAAATGCGCTTCGGCTTCCAGAAGCGGAGAAAGATTACCGTCGCGAGCATGGAAGTGACGCCGGCAGCTATGTCCACCAGATTGCTGTCCATGTAGTTTGACCAAAAGAATTGCATGCCGGCGAAGGAAAGGCCGACGACGAGGATGGCCGGCAACACTTCAAAGGTTTCCGACCAGCTGACCATCGCGCGCACCAGCCAGAACGGGACAATAATCGCCGTAAACGGCAGGATGCGGCCGATCATGGCGTTCAGGTCGCTTTCGGGCAGAGCGGTCACAACCGCAAGCGTGTGCACGGGCGTGCCAATCGCACCCCAGGCGACCGGCGCGGTGTTGGCAATCAGGTTAAGCGCCGCGGCATGAAACGGTTTGAAGCCAAGGCCGATCATGAACGCGCCAGCAATCGCCACGGGAGCGCCGAAGCCCGCCGCGCCTTCGATGAAGGCGCCGAAGCAGAAGGCCACCAAGAGAAGCTGCAGCCGCCGGTCCGGCGTGATGGTGGCGACCGACTGCTTCATGATTTCAAACTGCCCGGTTTCGACGGAAATGTCGTAGAGAAAAACCGCTGCGATGACTATCCATACAATTTTCAGCAGGCCGAACGCGCCGCCATAAAGAAAACTGGCAAGCGCCAGTTTAGAAGGCATTCCAAATACAAAAATCGCGCAAAGAACGGCCGTCGTGGCCCCGGCGATGGCACACCAGTGTGGCCGGACCTTGAGGCCGGCGAGCAATCCGAGCAGCACAACGATTGGCAGCGCGGCGACCAGGGTGGAGAGCCACCAGTGGCCAAGAGGATCGTACACTTGTGTCCAAGTCATCATCCATCCTCCAAAAGGAGCGATCTAGCCATCTTGCCCGCTCGGATTCGTGGAATTGCCAACGCGCGGAGACTTCTGAATTCTGTATCACTTGCCCAACCCGAACCTTTCTGCAGGGCATCAATTACCTTCTTAGAGAAAGAATGTCAAGAAAGGAGTCGGCTGGGGGGAAGGGCGAGGGCTGGCAATGCAACTTACGGGGCGGTTGAACTTCATCCATTTGCCCGAAGGCACAAATTCGATTTGATTTGCGGTTGAGAGCTCATGCTTTTTTACCTGTGGGAGCGTGTTCGAAAGTGAACAGCCTCTCTTTCTCTCATGACGTAGTCTAAAGCCAGGAGAGTTGAAATGGGACACTGGATACAGGCACGCAGAGGGTTGTCGGTTGTGCAGTTACAGATTGCACTTCTGATAATTGGGGTCGTTGCCGTTGGAGCGTTGTTGACCTACTACGTTTCGAGTCTCCCACGGTAAGAGAAACGAACTCCTCTTCCGCAGCGATATTTTCACGCCGTGCGCTTATTCAAGAGCGGGAGGCCAAGCCTTGTTTCCCAGGCTGTTGTCAGCAGACAAACGGGTATAGCCAAATGAAACTTAGTTTATGGAGTGGAAGTCTGACCCTGATGGGATTACTTGCGGCCGGCTGCAACGGCAGCAACTACGGTGTTTTGCAGCCGAGCCCCGAGGATCTCTGCAAGTGTATCCCGCTGGAGCCGGATATTCTCGATTTCCGGCATCTGGCGAAACATGTCCCGATTCCCAATGTTGCCGCACAGGAGATTGGCGTGGATACCATTCTCAGTTGGACGCAGGACGCTTTTGTCGACCCCACCGCGCCACGCACAGGGCGGGAGTTGCAGGTGTTCCACATCGCAAATGCATTTTTGCAGGAAACCAGCGTCAATGGAGCGGACTGCGACGTACATTTCGAAATTTCCCAGACCGCCGATAAAAACGCTTCGCGGGTGATCGTGGAAACCCCCGTGGACAGTGAATTTTGCGCCGCCCGCCAGAATGTTCAGTCACAATTGGCGAAACATGGCTTTAAACTCGACTCTCAGCACGGTGGTGAATTGCCCCAAGGATTGCCAGTCGAGGTTTTGGGTATGGCATTCGAAGACTTTGACCACAACCGTGGTTCCGCGCAGGTGGCAACCATTTGGGAACTACACCCTGCGACCGTGAATCTGCTTCCCTGAAGAGTATCCAGCATTCCATTTGCAAGGGCACTTCTTGGGACGCCGCGGCTTATCAGCGATCCTTGTCGGTTTTTCCTGTTTTTTTCGTGAGATGCCAGGCGTTGCACCAGTTGCAGCGGTAGGCGCGGAGTTCCATCGGGGCGTCGGCGGTGGCCACCTGGTGTTTGGCAGTTGCCAGGGCGGCGCCTTCGGTGGCGTATTTGCGCTTGCCGCTGACCGGACATTTGGAGGCGTTGTCCATCGCAAGCCTTCTCGCAAATTCCTCGCTGCGGCGGTTCTGCCACGCGTCTTTGCGACCGTCGCGCGTGCCATAAGAAAATCCAATCATCTGCCATCCCGGCCAATCACGCAAATGCTTGCCGCGAAGAGCAGGCAGAGCGTACCTTGCAGAAATGTTGTGCAAGACGCCAATTTGCTTGCGGTATTATCGTGGGGTGTTCCAGAGATCCGTGGGTGACCAACCATGACTACTCCTTTTGCTTCGGCTCGGGGCGTGCAGATTCTGGCTCCGGCGCATCCCGCGCAAGAGCGTGTGCTTACACCGGCAGCGCTTGAATTTATCGTCGAGCTGCAGCGGCGGTTCAATTCCCGTCGCGTTGAACTGCTGGCCGCGCGCGGGGAACGCCAGAAGAGGCTGGACGCGGGGGAGAAACCCGATTTTTTGCCGGAGACAAAATCCATTCGCGAGTCGGAGTGGACTGTGGCGTCTATCCCCGCTGATCTGCAAGACCGCCGCGTGGAGATCACCGGTCCTGTGGACCGCAAAATGATCATCAACGCGCTGAACTCCGGCGCGAAAGTCTTCATGGCGGACTTTGAGGATTCGAACACGCCGACGTGGTCCAACCAGATCGAAGGGCAGGCCAATCTGATGGACGCCGTGCGGCGGAAGATTACTTACTCCGACCCCACCTCGGGAAAAAACTATAAGTTGAACGAGCGCACTGCGGTCCTGCTGGTGCGACCGCGCGGCTGGCACCTGGAGGAGCGCCACGTCCTGGTGGATGGCCAGCCGATGTCCGGCGCACTCTTTGATTTTGGCTTGTACTTTTTTCACAACGCGAAGGAGCTGCTGGCATCCGGCAGCGGGCCGTATTTCTACCTGCCGAAAATCGAAAGCCACCTGGAAGCGCGCTTGTGGAACGGCATTTTTCTGCATTCGCAGGACGCGCTGGGTGTCAAACGCGGCAGCATTCGCGCCACCGTGCTGATTGAAACCATCTTGGCCGCTTTCGAGATGGACGAGATTCTCTACGAGCTGCGCGAACATTCCGCGGGATTAAACTGCGGCCGCTGGGATTACATCTTCAGCTTCATCAAAAAATTTTCCCACGATCCCAAGGCCGTCCTGCCCGATCGCGGCCAGGTCACCATGACCACGCACTTTCTGCGCTCGTACAGCAAATTGCTGATTCGCATCTGCCACCGGCGAAATATTCACGCAATGGGTGGCATGGCCGCGTTCATCCCCATCAAGAACGATCCCGTGGCCAACGAAAAAGCGATCGCGCAGGTGCGTGCCGACAAGGAGCGCGAAGCGGGAGACGGCAACGACGGCACCTGGGTGGCGCATCCCGGACTGGTTGGCGTTGCCACGGAAATATTTGACCGCCTGATGCCGGGGCCGAACCAGATTGATAAGAAGCTATCGGATTTTCAGGCCACCGCGGCGGATTTGCTGGAAGTGCCGAAGGGCCAGATTACGGAAGCGGGGCTCCGGCAAAACATTGCGGTCGGCCTGGGATACCTGGAAGCGTGGCTGCGCGGTATCGGCTGCGTTCCTCTATTTAATTTGATGGAGGACGCGGCGACCGCCGAGATTAGCCGCGCGCAAATCTGGCAGTGGATTCACCAGAGTGCGCATTTGCAGGACGGCCGCAAAATCGATGTCGCGCTTTGCGACCGCATCATTGACGAGGAACTGGTCAAGGCGAAACAGGCCGGGGACGCCGCGCGGTATGCGGCTTACGAAAAATCGGCGCAACTGATGCGAGATTTGATTCGTTCGCCGCAGTTCGTGGAATTCCTGACGGTGCCTGCGTACCAGAAGATTCTGAGCGAAGGCAACTAACGAATCCGCAGCTTAAATGTGGCAACTGGCGGCGCCGCGCTTTTCCAGGTAGCGCTGGTGGTATTCCTCGGCGCGCCAGAACGGGCCGGCTGGCGTGATTTCCGTGGCGACAGGGCGGCGCAGCTTGCCACTTGCCTCCAACACCTGCTTGGACTTTTTCGCCGCCGCTTCCTGCTCGGGCGAATGGAAGAAGATCGCGGTGCGATATTGCGCACCGTAATCGGGACCCTGGCGATTCACTTGTGTCGGATCGTGAATGGTCCAGAAAACGTCGAGCAGTTGATCGTAACTGACCTTTTCAGGATCAAAGGTGACCTGCACAACCTCGGCATGGCCGGTCGTGTCCGTGCAGACTTCCCGATAGTTGGGACTTCGCGTGTGCCCGCCGCTGTAGCCGACCACGGCGTCCAGAACGCCCGGGACGCGACGAAACGCGGCTTCGATGCCCCAGAAGCATCCCGCGCCAAATGTAGCGATTTCCTGCATGTGATCCCCCTTGCGTGCCCCAGCCTGGATTAGATGGATTCGGCCAGCTTGCGGCCTTGCGGAATAAGGACTGGCTGCGTTGCTATGATTATTTAACCACCAGTTAGAGTATAGATGCCGCAAAAGGTTTCAACGGTTCATTTGTCATTCGCCGCTGGCGCTTCCGGCCTAAGAGGCCTTCTTTGCCGGAGCCCTAGCTGCTCCGAGTCCCTTGAGTTTATCCTGCGCCGGCCCTTTATAAGGACTGTCCACGGAGGCGGCATCGGTGAAGGCCTGCTTGGCCCCCGCGGTGTTCTTCAGATTGAGGTAGGCGAACCCCAGCCGGTACTGATTCCGCGCGTAAACTCCGGCGTTCGGCTTAAGGAGCGGAGCGGCCTTGATCAAGCTGTCAACGGCCGCGGGATTCAGTTTTTTCTGCAGATCAATCTGGCCGAGCGCGCTGAAGGCGAGTCCCTTTTGCAGATTAATCTGCTTTTGCCAGTCGGCGTCGCTCACGCCCTCGGGTTTTTTCGCGGTGTCGCAAAGCGATGCGGCTTTCTTGGCGTAGGCCTCGGCTTTGTCCAGTTGCTCGCCCTTCTCGCTGTAGTCATCCGCGAGCAGCAGCAACATTCCGATATTATCTGGGTCTTTCGCCAGCCCGCTATTCGCCGTTTCGATCATCTTCGGGCGATTCTGCGCCTGTTGATAGGTGACTGCGGCCGCACCAAGCGCTTGCCCGGCATTCGGCGAGTCGGGGAACAGGTTTGCAAAACGGACCAGGAGCGCGGCCTTTTTCGTCGCGTCCTTCTGCTGAAACGCCGCATTCATCAGCGATTGTTCGATGTAATCCTGATTGTCCTTGATAGGCTCGAGCTTCTGCTGCTGCTGGGCTTTCCACGCTTCGGGGCTGGTGCCGCCGGGAGGGGGCTGGGCCTTGAATTTTTGCAGGATTCCCGAAGCTTTTTCTCCGGCGGCGAACAGGTGGTCGCTGTCGCCCTTTTCATTAGCGGCGCGCACCATGTTGACGGCATTCGAAAAGTTGTCGGGGTCCAGCGCGAAAAGTTTGTCGCCGTATTCGAAAACTTTGTCGTACTGCTTGGCGTTGAGGTAGTAGTTCACATACTGCTCGTCGGCGAGGATCTGCAGGTCGTTCTCATGATGCGCGGCGGAGAAGGCGTCGATCAACTTCAGCTTTGCCGCGGGATCCGTTGCGGCGCTGATGTCGCTGAGCTGGTGGTCCACTTCGGAACCGGCGGCAACGATCACGGTTTTGCCGAGTTGCGCGCAAAGCGGAACAGCGGCAAAGCAAGCCACAAAGAGCAAAATGGTCAGGACTCGAATGCGAAGCATACGTACCTCCCGTGGGACGGATTGAGGAGCGAATCTGCTTTACCCCGCATCTTAGTGCGCGGCACCCTTGCAGCGCAAATCTTCCGAAGATACACGTCCGGGTCGCAAGGATTGCGGCTCAACCTCTTTTGTTTCGTCCTTTCGCTAACTTAAGGGCCTTCTTCGGCGTGGCTTTCTTTTTGCCCGATTTGGCGTTCTTCTCGACGCGCAGCTTCCATGCGGTGTGCAGAGCGCCGTAGAGCACGTCCTCGCTCGCTTCGGCCAAACGGATGTGGGTCATGCCCATGCGTCCCCAACCACCCGGGATGGGTAGAAAGACTTCGGGCATCTCCTCGACGAAAGCGGTTTGCTGCTCCAACATGAGCATCAGGTTGCCGTAACCGTGCTTTGCCGAGGCAAGCGTGGCGAATATTCTGCCGTCCACGCGAAAGTCCGGCTGCCCCATATGTGAACTTTCCTCGGCACCCGGAAGGCTGAGTGCAACCCTTCGAAAGTCGGCTATATTCATGGGAACCTCATTTTTGTTTGGGCGTTTGTCTGCAAATAGTAAAAGGTTGTTGTGCCGCAGTGAGGAATTATTTCACAACCTTCGTCATTCTGTGGCGCGTCTAAACGAATAAGGGCCATTTGACGGTCTCCGCCATTCAAGAGAACATTGGGGTTTGGGCTTGGAGGCCGGGATGGACCTGGGGTTGCGCGGACGCGTAGCGATCGTGGCCGCGGCGAGCAAGGGGCTGGGGCGGGCCGTGGCGGAGGAATTGGCCCGCGAAGGCGCGGAAATTGCCATTTGCGCACGCACCTCAGCGGACCTAAAAGCGGCCGCGGCTGAGATCCAGGCAGCGACAGGCCGCGAAGTTTTTTGGCAGACAGTGGACGTCGGCAACGCAGCGGAGGTTTTGCGGTTTGTGGCGGAGGTCGAAAAGCACTTTGGCCGCGTGGACATTTGTGTTACCAACACCGGTGGGCCGCCGTCTAAATTGTTCAGCGCCACGACGATCGAAGACTGGCGCGTGTGGACAGACCAACTGCTGATGAGCACCGTGTATTTTGCCCAGGAGACGCTGCCGCGGATGCAGAAAAATAAATGGGGCCGATTCCTGACCATCACGTCCTATTCGGTGAAACAGCCAGTGGAAGGACTATTGCTTTCGAACTCTTTGCGCGCAGGAGTAACTGGCTTGGTGCGCACTCTCGCCAACGAATACGGCGCGCATGGGATTACCGTGAACAACGTCTGCCCCGGCTATACAAGCACGGACCGCCTGAACGATCTGGCTGGAATGATGGCCGGGCGCACCGGAGCCACGACGGAAGAGGTTTTCGCCGGCTGGAAGAAGCTGATTCCCGCGGGACGCCTGGGCACGCCCGAAGAGTTCGCGGCGGTGGTGACGTTTCTTGCTTCCGAAAAAGCGGGCTACGTCAACGGAGTATCGCTGGCCATTGATGGCGGCACGACCAGGAGCCTGCTCTAGCGCCGCATGCCGCCCGCAAATCGCACACTGACACTTTCTGTGATGGAAGGGCGCTACGCGATCGCGAAATTTCCCTGCGACGCGGAGATTCCTGCGTGGGCTACAGGATCGGCATTTTTCTCGGTGACACGCACGCTTGAGGAGCTTTCCGTGGTGACCGCGGAAGCGAGCGTTCCCGCTAAACTCGACGCCTCTCGCGGGTGGCGGATGTTGAAGGTGCACGGGCCGTTCGCGTTCTCCGAGAATGGAGTGGTCGCCTCGTTGGCGAATCCGCTGGCGCGCGTGGGCGTGGGAATTTTTGTCATCTCAACTTTTGACACAGACTATCTGCTGGTGCAACACGAAGAAATCCCTGTTGCCGTGGAAACTTTGGAGCATGCGGGTCATCGAATTCTTCATCTGGAACTGCTGAATTCATAAAAGTCTCAAGGAGCGAGCGGAATGATCAGGCGGAACATTGGGAACTGGCAACGAGTCTCTATTGCGAGCGCAATTCTCTGCGCCCTGTGGCTGCTGAGCGGGGCGGGACTGCTGCGCGCCGATGAACCCTTTGCGCGCAGCAAGGACTACGACCTGCAGCACTCGAAAATTGCGCTGCGCTTTCAGCCCGAGCAGAAGAAGGTGATTGGCGACGTGACGCACTCGCTGAGTCTGTTGCGCGATGGCCTTGAAAATATTTCCTTCGATTCGGTTGGCCTGCAGATTGAAAGCGTGCGCATAAACAAGAGCACCGCAAAGTTTGCGACCACCGAAAACAAGTTGGTGGTGACGCTGCCGAAAGGCGCGAAGGCAGGCGCGAAATATGACGTGGAAATCAAGTATCAGGGCGCGCCGAGCAAAGGCCTCTATTTCATTCTGCCCGACAAGGATTATCCCAACCGGCCGGTGCAAGTCTGGACGCAGGGAGAATCCGAGGACACCCGCTACTACCTGCCAACCTATGACTACCCGAACGATCGCCTGACGACCGAAACAATCCTGACCGTGCCTGCAGGCTGGCTAACGGTTTCAAACGGCAAACTGATCAGCGTGACGGACGCAAGCGATAGCATGAAAACCTGGACCTGGCGCGAGTCGCAGCCGAGTTCGACGTATCTCTTCACCGTGGTGGCGGGCGAATTCGTGGAGGTAAAGGACGCCTGGCGGAATATTCCGGTGACTTACTATGCCCCCAAGGATCGCGGCGACCGGCTGAGCTTGAGCTATAGCCGAACGCCGGCGATGATCGAGCTGTTCAGCAAAAAGCTGGGGGTGGACTATCCGTGGGAGAAATATTCGCAGGCAATGGTGGACGAATTCGTGGCCGGTGGCATGGAAAACTCCAGCGCAACCACCAACACCGCGGACTCGCTACGCAACCCGAAGCTGGTTCCGGAATACGAGCAGAACGAGGATCCACTGATTTCGCACGAGCTGGGCCATCAATGGTTCGGCGACCTGGTGACCGTCAAGGATTGGGGGAACATCTGGCTGAATGAAGGATTCGCCACGTTCATGGAAACGGTGTGGGCGGAATTTCATTTTGGAAAGGACACCGCGGACTACGACCGCTGGGAAGGTGCGCGACAGTGGTTTGCGATGCGTTCGCTCTATGACAAGCCGATCGTGCGCTACGACTTTGAAGAATCGGAGGAGTTTGACGGCAACGCGTATGGCAAGGGCGGCTGGGTGCTGTACATGCTGCGACGGCAGCTTGGCGAAGATGCGTTTTACGCCGGGCTGAAGCACTACCTGGAAGCGAATCGCGGCAAGAATGTGATGACGTCGGACCTCACGAAAGCGATTGAAGAAGCGGCTCACACAAACGTGGACGCGTTTTTTCAGCAGTGGATTTATGGAGCGGGCGCGCCGAAATTTGAGCTGGGCTATAGCTACGATGAAGCGAAGAAGCAGGTCGCGCTGACGGTAAAGGAGACGCAGAAGCGCGAGGGGCATGTTGGGTTGTTTCAGGTACCCGTGGATGTGGAAATCACTACGGCGAGCGGGCCGAAGCTTTATCCCATTCATGTGACGCAGGAGTCGGAGGTGTTCACTTTCCCGGCGGATTCCGCGCCGCTGATGGTGCTGTTCGACAAGGGAACACAAATCTTGAAATCCGCGCAGTTCAAGAAAGAGAAGAAAGAATTGCTCTTCCAGTTGAAGAATGCCGGCGAAGTGGCGGACAGAGCCGATGCCGCCGAGGCGCTTGGAAAACTTAAGGGCGACGATGAAGCGGTCGCGGCGTTGGGCGAGGCATTGCGCAACGATAAGAGCAGCGGTGTGCGCCGGACCGCGGCGAGTTCACTCGGCGAACTAGGCGGCGCAGCAGCGTCCAAACAATTGCTTGACGCGCTGAATACCGCGAAGGAACCGTGGGTGCGCGGCAGCATCGTGGTGGCACTGGAAAATTTCAAGGATGATACGGCCGTCGTTGCGCGGTTGCAGACGATTGCACGCGAGGATTCCTCTTATCGTGCGCGGGGAGCGGCTTTGCGAGCCGTTGGCCGGATTAAGGGCGCGGGGGCGTATGAAACTTTGGTGGCCGCGGTGAACGCCGATTCGCCGGACGGCTTTTTGCGCGACGCGGCGCTGAACGGACTGGGCGCGCTGGGCGACGATAAGGCGGTGCCGCTGCTTCGCGAATGGTCGGCCCCCGGCAAGGACATGGATTCGCGCGAAGCAGCGATCGGAAGTCTCGCCCGGCTCCAGAAAGACAACAAGGAACTCACGCAGGTGATTGCCGGCTATCTTCAAGACGCGCATTTTCCAGTTCGCCGCACAGCGATCTATGCGCTGGGTGGCCGCGGGGATGCCTCGGCAATTCCCGCCTTGGAAGCCATGCTGCAGAGCAAAGGCCTGAGCATCGAGATGCAGCCGACAATCAAGGAACAGATCGTGCGGCTGAAGAATCCTCTTGCGAAGGGCAGTCCGCACGGCACGATGAAGCCGGATGGAAACGCGGGCGAGAAGGCCGGCGAGGATGAACGGCTGATTCACGTCGAGCAACTGGTGCAGGAGATGAACGACCGCTTGAAGGAAATTGAAAAGAGGTTGTCACCTCCGCCGAAGCAGTAATTGATCACGGCTCGACGAGAAAGATGCGCAGGTCGCGCAGGTTGTTGCCGGTCGGTCCGGTGACAACAGCGTCGTTGAGCTTTTCAAAAAAGGTGTGCGCGTCGCTTCGTCGGAATGCAACGGATGGATCGAGGCCCAACGTTTTTGCACGAGTGAGACTTTCGCCGTCGGCCACGGCTCCAGCGGCGGGACTGTTGCCATCCATTCCGTCCGTGCCCGCGCTGAGCACGGTGATTTTGCGCCCGGCGATTTTTTCAACGCAGGAAAGCACGAACGCGGAATTTCTGCCGCCGATGCCGTTGCCGATCACCGGCGAACTCAATTCTCCGTCTGCAATCAGAGCCACGCGCTCGCCCGGATTTTCGCTCTTCCACTCCTCCAATTTCTTCAGCAGAGCATCGGCGGCTTCCTCGACCGGCCAGTCATCGGTGGAATTGTCGCAGCACGTGACGTAACCCAGCGCTTCGGAAGCATGGTGCGCGGCGTGAAAAAGATCGTGCATGCCGAGCAGAAGCTGAAAATGGGCCTTGCGAAATGCGGGATCGCCGGGCTTCGGCGTTTCCGGCATTTTCCCCGCGTCCAGCCAGCGGACCAGCATGTCCGGAAATTTCTTGCGCAAACCATATTGATCAATTATGCGATTCGTATCCGCGATTGTGGATGGATCGGGAACCGTTGGCCCGGAAGCGAGGGCATGTTCCTTGCCAACCGGCACGTCAGTGACCGCCAGCGTCACTTTTGTTGCACGCGCGGCGGCAAGCGCCAGGCGCCCGCCCTTCACCGCGGAAAGATGGCGGCGCACGGTATTCATCGCTCCGATCGGCGCGCCACAGGTGACCAGGGCGTGATTCGCCGCTTGCAGGTCCTCCAAGCGCATTCCCGGAACAATTGGCAATTCGGTAAGTGCGGAACCGCCGCCCGAGAGAAGAAAGAAAACGACGCTGTGCTCGTCCACGGATCGCAGGAGCGAAAGAATCGCTTCCGCTGCTCGCCAACTGTCTTCATTCGGGTTGGGGTGGCCGGCAACAAAATACCGGAGGCCGGGGATGGGCGCTTCCGGTTTTGTGGGCGCCGCGACGCCGCCCTTGAACTCGAAGGAGTCAGGCAGAAAAGAACGCAAGCCGGCGGCCATCGCGTGCGCCGC
>Ga0210399_10000942_pt1 | contig 22885 bp, 17 predicted proteins | sample IncBWC14MmetaG_FD_150865 | JGI IMG/M metagenome (GOLD analysis project Ga0210399, IMG submission 150865) | Forest soil microbial communities from Barre Woods Harvard Forest LTER site, Petersham, Massachusetts, United States - Inc-BW-C-14-M | ecosystem: Environmental > Terrestrial > Soil >... | reverse complement strand
TACCTGGGGAGGCTTCTCCCAAGCTGGCTTTGCGATTCTGCTTGGCCCGAAGAATCAGGCGATCGGCTTCCGCAATGTCTGTCCGCTGTGTCAGGTGACGGACGTGACGATCCGCTACTGCATCATCAGGCATGTTGGAGGTGGATTTGTATTAGGCAACGGCCTTTCAAGCAATGGCGGAGCACCCAAAGATGGCGGGCGTTACAGCATTCACGACGTCATTGTGGACGATATTCAAGCCGAAGCCTACAACGGTCGCGGTATTTTTGCTCAGATCTCCACGGCTCCGGGAGTGACGCAAGCCAAACCTCTGCACGATGTGAGCATTGATCACGTCACGGCCTTTCCGCCACGCGTGCTGTTCAATATCGGCGGGCCCTTGCTTGAGCCCAGGATGAGTCATCTGTCCATCACTAACAGCGTCTTTCTCGTGGGAGAACGTGCCGTCACAACAACGGGGGGAGGGGTGGATCGGAACTGCTCGGGCGGACCTCGCTTCAAGTCCATGGATATTGCGCTGGAGTCTTGCTTTTCTTCGTACGTCTTCCAAAACAACGTCATCATTGGCGGGGAAGGTGGTTTCCCGAAGGGCACTCTCACGCCGTCGAAATTGACGGATGTTGGATTTGTAAATCCAAAAGACGGCAATGGAGGCGAGTATCGGCTCACAGCCACGAGTAAATTCAAAAAGAAGGGTTCGGATGGGAAAGATGTGGGTGCGGATATTGACGCGCTCGAAAGTGCCACTGCAAACGTGCGTTAAACCTCCCCTAACAGCTAATCGTGGGGAAATAGATGATCGCACCGCGGACGTGGACAACGAAAAGGATCGCAAGGTGAAGTACGGATTTTGCGGCAATATCAGGGCAGTACGCCTCTGGCGGCGTCCGCGACGGTCCGGCAACTCCCAATTCTTTGCTGCGGCAGTTCCAAGCAACGCTGCAGTAATGGGTCCAACTCGCAAGAATCACGCTACATTCGAGGTCACATCAGAACTAGGCCGCGACCACCCGAACGTTTTTCCCTATTTGAAACTTCGCCACTCAGGTTAAGAACGTCATTGAGCTAGTATGGGAGAATGTCTGTAGTGATTGAGCATTTCGAGCGCCCAGCAGAGTTCCAAGTCGGTGCCCGTTGGTGAGGGAGGTTAGTTTTGCCCGTTAGCTCGCCTGAGCTCTCAGAGGAACAGCAGAGGCTTCAAGATGGCGCGATCGAGTTTGCCCGATCCGAGTTGGGTAACGACATCGTTCGCCGCGACCGCGAAGAGGAGTTCAGCCGCGAAGACTGGAAGAAATGCGCGCACTTTGGCGTACTCGGGATGCCCGTAGCCCAGGAATACGGCGGCATGGGGCTTGGAATTACTGAAGTGATCGCTGTCATGGAAGGTCTGGGCTATGGCACTGGCGATCAAGGACTCCTGTTCTCCCTCAATGCTCATATGTGGACGAGCACTATGCCCATCTCGCTCTACGGCACGCCAGAGCAGAAGCAGTATTATCTTCCACAACTCTCAAATGGAGAATGGATCGCGGCGAATGCCGCATCAGAAGCGGATGCAGGTTCCGATATATTCTCGATGCGAACCCGTGCCGAGCGCCAAGGAGACCGTTATGTTCTGAACGGGACAAAGACCTTTGTCACCAATGCCCAAGTAGCCGATTTATTTGTCGCCTATGCCACGCTCGACTATCGCCTCGGCTCGATGGGCATCACGGCCTTTCTTATTGAGCGGGACACCCCTGGAATTATCATCAGCAAGCCACTGGAGAAGATGGGTCTGCGCACCTCCCCGATGGCCGAAGTTATTTTTGAGAACTGCTCCGTCCCGGTGTCGAACCGGCTGGGCCGCGAAGGCCGAGGAGTAGCGGTATTTGAATCCTCGATGGAATGGGAACGAGGCTGCATCCTAGCCAATTATCTCGGGGTGATGAGACGGCAACTCGAGAGATCGATTCAACACGCGCAAACCCGCAAGCAATTCGGGAAGGCGATCGGAAAATTCCAGTCTGTCGCAAACCGTATCGTTAACATGAAAGTGCGTCTGGACACCTGTCGGCCGCTGGTTTACAAGATCGGCCGGCTTAAGGAACGGCGTCAACCCGCTATGCTGGAGGCGGCGTTGGCGAAGTTGTATGTCTCCGAGTGCCTGGTTGCCAACTGCCACGATGCGATCCAACTCTTTGGTGGATACGGCTACATGGTCGACCAGCAGATCGAACGCGAACTTCGGGATGCTGTCGGAAGCACCTTGTACTCAGGGACAACCGAAATTCAAAGGAATTTAATCGCCAAATGTCTCGGTCTCTAACCGCGAGTATTCCTTCGCCACAAGTGCAGGTATCGGAATCGGGCCGGAAGGGCGACAAGCCCGACCTGGGCCGATTCGCTGTGTTGGCGGTGCAACTAGGTCTGTTGCTGCTCTTGTTCCGCGTATACGCTCTCGAATCGGAACGGTTTCTCACCCTGAGCTGCCTGATTTTTGGCGGCTTTGCCGTTTCTTATTGGTTACCGTTTCGCTTCAAGAAAGCCTTCCTCATCGTCTTGTCGTTGGCTGGCGCATACTTCCTGCTTGATGCAAAGGTCGCCAGCCTGTTGATCGGCGCGGGCGCAATTCTGTTCGCCATCGTTCGAAGCGGACTCGATTTCCGCTGGCGAGTCGCGGCCATCATCGCCGTTGGAACCGCCTGTGCGTATGGCCGGGCCACCGACCGCTTCCCCATCCCAGATCGCTTTTGGGCAGTCTTTGGCGCGATTTTCATGTTCCGCATGATTATCTATCTATACGACATCAAGCGCTCGCCTGAGCCTCCCCGCCTGGATGATTTTCTGGGCTATTTCTTTCTGCTTCCCAATTATTACTTCTTGCTCTTTCCAGTCATCGACTTTCAAACATTCCGGAAAAGCTACTTTCAACGCAACATCCACCCGGTCGCGCAACAGGGAATCTGGTGGATTCTCCGCGGCACGATTCAACTCCTCTTTTACCGGTTGGTATATCAATTGGAAGGCATGGTAGTGCCTCCGAGGGTGGCGGTAAGTACGGCGGTAGTCTCACGAATCATTCTCGGCTTTCTTCTTTACGTGCAGATATCCGGTCAGTTTCACATCATCGTCGGCATGTTGCATTTGGTTGGGTTTGACCTGCCCGAAACCAATCGCAAATACCTCTTGTCTCATAGCTTCAGTGACTTGTGGCGACGGATTAACATTTACTGGAAAGACTTCATGGTGAAAATCTGTTACCTGCCGGTTTACTTTAAGATGAGGCGGGGAGGCGAGCTTCGAGCGCAACTTGCCGCCACACTCATGGTGTTCCTGACGACCTGGGTTCTGCATTCCTACCAGTTTTTCTGGCTTCAGGGCAACTTCCGCATGACAGCGAATGACACCCTTTTCTGGGCGATCTTGGGCGTTCTGGTTCTGGGAAATGTGTTGATTGAAGCCAAGCGTAAGAAGCGACTCTCTAAAACTGGATGGGCTCCTAGAGCGCAGGAGGCGGTGCAGATCATTGCCACAATGTCGGTGTTCATGGTGCTGTGGTCGCTCTGGAGCTTCAACACTCTGGCAGAATGGATCAATTTCTTAAAAACCGGCAATTTGTGACCTTGTCGGTGCGGATGTTAGAGAAATCTCAGGAATGAAAGACGACTTCGCAAAAACCGCCGGTTTGTCCGTGGTTATCATCCTTGCTTTGATCTTTGGGGCCAAACTCCCGCCTTCTTTTGCAAAGACCCGCATCGGGCGAGTGGCTGAAAAGAGCTTCGCAAAAATTCGCAAGCCCCATTTCAAGGGAGAGGACCTCGAGGCATTGGATGCCGGGTATTACGAGGGACTTCGCAAGGAAGGCTCGGTCGACCCCTCTCTGCAGTTTCGTAACGACTTCCTGGAATATGACTACAAGACTAATTTGCGTCTGGAAGGCCCTGGCTTGGGCAGAACCACGAATAGTTTTGGAATGTTCGATCAAGAATACACAGTGGAAAAGCCACCACACGTTTGGCGCATCGCCTTGCTGGGAGACTCGATGGGGTTGGGACCGTTCGGACAGAACTATGAGTCGCTCCTGGAAAAGCATCTGAACGAAAGCCACCCGGCGACTGACATTCAGAAATTCGAAGTGTTGAATTTTGCAATCGGCGGCTATCGAATTACTCAGATTATGGAAGCGATGTCTGAAAAAGCTGCTCGCTTCCACCCAGATGTTTATCTGGTGGCGATCACGTCGGTGAGCGTCAGCCACCGATGGAGCTACCATATCGGACACCTGCTGCAGCGCAAGATAGACCTCAAATATGACTTTCTCCGCCAGGTCATAGCCGATGCCCAGGTAGAACCCACGGACTCCATGGAGACGATGGACAGAAAGTTGACACCTTATACGCCTGTGGTTTTCCACTGGTGCCTAGAGCAAATGAAAAAGGAAGCATCGAAAGAAGGAACGAAGATGGTGATCCTCTTCATTCCCGAACCAATCTCGCAAGATGTTCTCGCGACGCAGTTCGCCCAGGCTCGTCAGATCACCGACAAATTAGGTGTGCCGAGGATTGATCTTTTAGATACGTTTAATGCGGTCCAGAACCTACTCGACTACAGGGTAAGCAGGGATGATCTCCACTTCAACGCCCGAGGTCATGAACTAGTTTACGAGAACTTGTACCGCAAGATCGTGCAAGATCCAAAGCTATCTGCCATTGTGCTGGGCACACGAACGTCCGAGACCTCCGCACGGACCTGGCCGTCTTTACCCACGGTAGTGACGCGTCGCCTGGTGCCTGCGCCAGGAAATTTTGGACGCGTTGCCCTCAATCTAATCTGCGTTTCGTGTGTCAACCCGACCACTAAAGGAGCAAAAGGATGGTGGACCAAATCAAAGAGGAAATCCGGCAATACATTCTGACCGAATTCTTGCCGGGCGAGAAAGCATCGAACCTGCAGGACGATACTCCTCTGCGCACAAGTGGCATTATTGACTCGACCGGATTGCTGCGGCTGATCGATTTCATTGAAGGTAGATTCAACATTCAAGTGGAAGCGTACGAAGCAGGTGTGGAGAATTTTGACCGAATTCAAGATATTGCCTCCTTCATACAAAAAAAGCAGAAGCCCGGTGCCTAATGATTGAGACCTCCGCTGCCAGTTTGTGCACGTATTTGGAATCGAGCGCTCAACGTTTCGGCGATCGAGTCGCGGTGGTTGATCCGGACGGCAGCAGCCTGACCTACCGGGAGCTGAATGAGCGATCCGACCGTGTTGCGGGTTTCTTGACAGCGCGAGGACTCCAGCCCGGCGATCGCGTCGGACTAGTCCAGCCAAAAGGCATCCCCGGAGTATGCGCGATCTTCGGCATTCTTAAAGCGCGAGGAGCGTATGTCCCGGTGGACAGCACCGCGCCCCCGCAGCGAATTCGCTCAATTCTCGACAACTGCCGAGTTCGCGCAGTATTTGTCGACCTCCGCTGTGCGGACGTTGCGGCGGGCATCGAGACGGTCGTAGTGACCGGCACACCCGCCGGGCCCGCTTGGCAAAGCTTGCCTCAAGGGGCAATCGCATGGGAGAAGGCGCTCAAGCATGCACCCGGTGGCGCTGAATTCGCCTCCCGCCATCCCGACGATGTCGCGTACATCCTTTACACCTCAGGCTCGACCGGTATTCCCAAGGGTGTAACGTTGAGCCAGCGCAACGCCCTCAGCTTCGTCGATTGGTGTTCATCCGTGTTTTCCCCGGATGAACACGATCGCTTCAGCAGCCACGCGCCTTTCCACTTTGACCTCTCGATTTTGGATCTCTACCTCCCCGCAAAGCACGGGGGTACCCTGTATCTAATTTCGGAGGAAGTCGGAAAGAACCCGGCGAAAGTGGCATCCTTTATCGCCTCGAATCGGCTGACTGTGTGGTATTCCACACCATCGGTTTTGAGTCTGCTGGCGGAGTTTGGAGATCTGAAGAAGTACGATTTTAGTCACCTGCGGCTGGTGCTGTTTGCTGGTGAAGTTTTCCCGGTAAAACACATGAGAAGCATTACGCGCCAGTGGCCGTCGCCCACGTACTTCAATCTCTACGGCCCAACTGAAACCAACGTTTGTACGTACGCCCTTATTCCTACGCCCATCTCGGACGACCGCACCCAGCCGTATCCGATCGGCTGGCCGTGTTCGCATTGTTCAGCGCTGGTGGTAGATGATAATCGAGAGCCCGTTCCCGTGGGAGAAGAAGGACTCCTGTACATCTCTGGGCCCTCGGTGTTCGTGGGCTATTGGGGACGCCCGGAAGAGAGTGCCGGCTGTTGCTTCGAGCGCGACGGAAGCCGCTGGTATAACACCGGTGATGTCGTAAAACAGGACACCTCAAACGGATTCATTTATGTAGGTCGTCGGGACCGCATGGTAAAGCGTCGCGGCTATCGGATCGAACTAGGCGACATCGAAAGTGCCTTGTACCGTCACAACCAGATTCGAGAAGCGGCGGTGGTCGCGATACCCGATGCTGATGCGGGCGTGAAGATCCTCGCCTACGTTACCACGGCCGACGATGCCCGGCCTTCTATCGTGGACTTGAAGGTATTCTGCGGTAAGGCGTTGCCGGCTTACATGAGCCCGGACGCTTTCTTGTTCCAGGATTCTCTGCCGAGGACTTCGACCGGCAAAGTGGATTACCAAAAGCTAGCGAATGCGATTCCACCATCGAATCGCTAGCTCCGTGGTCGGTCAACCGTGCTGGTAAGGAAACGAGGTACCGGAATTGAACAAAGTTCGAGCATTCTCGCGCGCGCCATCATGCTTCTCGTGCGATTCGACATCTGATAAAGTCGAGTGAACAAGTTCTGTTGCGCGGCGTCGTGCAGCTTTGGCCGCCAGTAAGTTCAAGCGCACGGGCTCGGACGGGAAATGCCGTCGAACGCATCACTTTCCGAGTCTGTTACGCCGGCCGTAACAGACTACGACTAACCTTAGATCTATGAAGCAACTCCTTCGCAAGGGGCTCAATCAGATTGTTGTCGACGAGGTTCCGGATCCCATCGTCACGTCTCATCACGTTATCGTCAGTCCGCATTTTTCCCTCATCAGCAGCGGCACCGAGACGGCCAGCATTCATCGCCGGGGCGCGCTTGGAGCCGTTGCGGAGAATCCCTCGTACATAGGCAAGATTCTTGATGTGATGAAGAACGAAGGCCCGCGTCGCACCACTCGTGAGGTGCTGGCCAAACTCAGCGAGTATGCGGTGCTGGGTTATTCCGGGGCCGGAGTTGTGGTCGACAAACACAGTTCCGTTCTGGATCTGGAGATCGGAGACCGTGTTGCCTACGGTGGTGAGGGTACCGGCCATGCGGAGGCGATTCTCGTTGGCCGCAATTTGGTAGCGAAAGTTCCGGAAGCTGTTAGATTTGAACATGCTTGCTTCACCACGCTGGGAAGTGTCGCCCTGAACGCGGTTCGCATCGCCAATATCTCCCTTGGCGAAAAAGTCGCGGTCGTTGGCCTTGGATTGGTGGGGCAGTTGATTGCGCAATTGACCCACCTGCAAGGAGGATTTGTCATTGCGACGGATCTGAAATCAGACCGCGTGAATCTGGCGCTTCGTGCGGGCGCAGACGCCGCGCTGGTCGGCGGTTCCCAGTTCCCGCAGCAAATCAAGTCTCTAACCGATGGTGTCGGCGTGGATTGCGTAATTATTGCGGCAGCAGCGAAATCGGATGCTCCCTGCCGCTTAGCAGTGGATATCTGCCGTGACCGGGGACGCATTATCGACGTGGGAGCGGTGGAACTCAACTTCCCATGGTATGAGAGTTATCTCAAAGAACTTCGGGTATACATGGCTCGAGCCTACGGCCCTGGAAGCTACGATGCCAACTACGAACGGGAGGGACGAGATTATCCGCTGCCATACGTGCGCTGGACGGAACGCCGAAACATGGAGGAGTTCCTTCGTCTTTGCTCGCAAGCGCGTTTGCACATCGACGATCTGATCACCCATCGCTTCCCTCTCGACGATGCACCGAAGGCGTACGAAGTAATCATGGATTCGACCCAGAACAGCCTGGCGGTTCTGCTCAAGTATCCCTTGGCTGAGGATGGTGCGGATCCTAGACTGCCTCAGTCCCCCGCGAGAGTCCAGGTGAACCCACCTGAGATTAGGTCAGGAGAGCTTGGGGTGGCTCTCGTTGGCGCCGGAAATCTGGCTCGCTGGGTGCATCTTCCCAACCTGAAGAAGACGCACGGGGTACGCCTGCGGGCAATTCAATCGGGCAGTGGGTCTCGCGCCAAGAGCTATGCGATTCGATTCGGTTCGGAGTATTGCACGTCAGATTACGACGAAATCCTCGGCAACCCCAACATTCAGGTCGTCGTGATCGTCAGCCGAAATCAATACCACGCCGATCAGGCTCTGGCCGCTTTGCGGGCGGGAAAGCATGTCTTCGTTGAGAAGCCAATGGCGCTCACCGAAGACGAATGCCGAAATATAAACAATGCGGTCCAGCAATCGGGAAAACAACTGACCGTCGGGTTCAATCGCCGGTACGCGCCAAGCTATGTCCGCCTCAAAGCACAGTTCGCCAAGCGGACTGCACCGGCGGTGCTGAACTGCCGCATCAATTCTCCGGGAATCTCTGGCTCCTACTGGATGGCCGATCCGGCGATTGGGGGCGCAATCATGGGAGAGGCCTGTCACTTTGTCGACCTGATGTACTGGCTGCTGGATTCCGAGCCGGTTGAGGTTTTCGCAGCCTCTTTTCCGACCGGTATGAAGGATCCCATCGGCCAGAATAATCTGGTTGCCAGCTTTTCCTTCGCCGACGGTTCCATCGGGAATCTGACATACTGCACTGTTGGCAGTCGAACATCGGGAGGGGAACGCGTCGAGGCTTTTGCGCCCGGCGTCGGAGCTTCCGCAGAGAGCTTTCGCGAATCCGTAGTCCGCACAGGCTTGACTAGCAAGCGCTCCAGCTGGTTCCCGGAAAAAGGCTACGAAGACCAGATGCAAGCTTTCTTTTCGGCGCTCCAAAAGGGCCATCCCGCAGAAATCAACGTCCGTGACGGAATCCGCGCGACGCTCGGCTGTTTGCGCATGCTCCAGTCTGCCCGCTACCATACTCCTTGCTCACTCGATCTCGACCGATTCCTATCCTCCCCTAATCCGCAATGAGGGTACTTCTGCTCGGGCCATATCCGCCGCCTCACGGCGGAGTGCAGATGAACTTGGTAGCGATCCGATCGTTTCTTTTGAAGCGAGGGATTCCCTGCTCGGTTATCAACATCACACGTCATCGCAAGCCAGACGCTGACGAAGTGTACTACCCGATAGGCCCGGCTCAAGTCATGCATCTCTTGTCGCGTCTGTCCTACGACGTAATTCATCTGCACATCGGCGGAATGCTCAACAATCGCCTGCTAGCGCTCAGCCTCGTTTGTGCTCAATGGCCGGGCAAGAAGTCCGTCCTGACCTTTCACTCCGGTGGATTTCCATCTACACCGGAGGGCCAGGCGATGGGTCCATCGTCATTCACCGGTTTTGTTTTGCGCCATTTTGACGGTGTTATCGGAGTAAATGAGGAAATCGTGCGCTTTCTTCACAAGATGGGCGTTCGTCCCGAGCGAACTCGGCTTATCTCGCCATATGCATTCGTCGCAGGAAAGGAATCGGAGTCCTTGCTTCCGCCGGCTCTGGAAGATTTCTTCGGGACCCATGACCCCGTATTAATGTCGGTCGGCTTGCTTGAGCCAGAATATGATTTGCCTATTCAGATTGTGGCTCTGACGCCAATTCGGCAGAAGTTTCAGAAAGCTGGGCTTCTGCTCATTGGTTCCGGCAGCCTTGAGGCGAGTCTCCGAGAAACGATCGCCTCCAGTCCTTCGGTCGCGCACATCTTGCTCGCAGGAGACGTCGCGCACTCGGCCACAATGGAAGCGGTTCTTCGATCCCGTCTGATGCTGCGCACTACTCTCTACGATGGTGACGCACTCTCAGTGCGCGAGGCACTGCAACTCGGAACACCCGTAATCGCCACAGACAACGGCATGCGGCCAGCCGGCGCACGCCTGATTCCAAAGTCAGATCTACAGGCGCTTCTGCGAGCCATCGAACAGGAACTCGATCGGCCGACGGACCGCAAAGAAGTTTCCAGCAGCGACGAAAGGAATCTGCAGGCTGTGTTTGATTTCTATCGGGACTTAGTCGAAGGAAAAATAAAGTGAGGATTCGATCGCAAGTTGCAACGCCGCGAGGTCAAGGATCTCAGCCGCTCAAATCCAGGATAAATCGCGAGTTACAAGCAACTGGCCGAGCGGCGTCTTCGCCTTCAAGTAAAGCTTGGCGTCGAAATAATTCAGATACATGGCACGCATGCGGAGAAGGTCCGCTCGATTCAGCGCCTCGCGGTTCTTGGTCGCCAACTCGTACCCGTTGTCTTCCAGCGTGCGGCCGACCAGTCCTTCAAACATCGCCAATTCTTCCGCCGAGTAGCCGCTGCGCCAGCGTCCGGTTGGGTTGAAGTCTTCTTTCGATGCGTCGCCGAAAGAGCTGTTGGGGGCGCTGACGGAACCAATACCCACCTTTCGGATTTCGTCGTAATCAAGCCTCTGCCCGATGAATTTGCCAAGGCGAGCCAGCGTTTCGTGCGGCTTGCGGACGAGTTCCTCGAAGTGGACCTCCGTATAGTCATCGCCTAAATCGCGACCATCGCGGCGCCCTTTATTTACCATCCATTCCCAGTAAAGCCCGGCGACCATCTTCGAGGGCTTGCGATCCCAGGGGAGACGGCGAATATAACCCAGTTTGTCAGTCGAGAGCGCCACATCGCGTCCATCACGAATGATGTGAATGACCAGAGCCTCCGGAATTGTTTCTTTGATGCGATGCAGGTGCAGCAAGTGTTCCGGAGTGGTATCGGCCCAGCGCTCCACTCCCTGCTTCCGGGCAATTTCGGACATGATGATCCGCAGGAAATCGCCGCCGTTCCGGCACTCCGCCATGATCTTGGCGGAGATTTCTTCTTTATCGAGACCAGACAATGTGTAAAGGCGGCTGTTGTACCACGTCTCAAGCATTCGTCGCTTATTGCCGGCGACAGACAAGTCCCCAAATCGCGGCTCCAGCAGGTTGATCACATTCGACTCGACCCGGTACACCGCAAAATTCCCAGCCGATAGAAGCATGTGATAGAGCAGAGTTGTCCCCGAGCGCCCACACCCAAGAACGAAAACTGGAGCCAGACTGCGCCCTCCAGTTTGTGAGTCCTTGGCGGAAAAGGTGCGGGCAGTCGTCATGCCAGAAGGTTCCTTTCAGTCCGTAACGGCTTGCTGCGCAGCGGGGAACTTCCGAAACTCGCGGGTTTCAAGACTCGGAGTGCTCCGTACGGAACCCCAGTTTGATCTCGATTCCATGAAGTTCCGGTGCCATAGTTCCAGAACCAGCATGCGCCACAGCAAGCCGGAGCGGTTACGGCGTCCTTGAACGTGCTCGTTAATCAACGCCTCAATTGCACTGGGTTTGAAATAACCTCTCTGCAGCGTGCGAGGCTCGAGGAGTACTCTCCAGAACTTTTCTTTGACTTCGTTGCGCATCCACTCAACCAGTGGCAACTGGAATCCCTGCTTTTTGCGGTAGATGACCTCGGGCGGAATTCCGACTCGTTCGGCCAGTTTCTTTAGGATGTGTTTTCGAGTACCGGCGCGGAACTTCCACTCTACGGGCAGCGAAGTCACCCACTCAACGAACTCATGGTCCAGCATCGGTACGCGCACTTCAAGAGATGTCGCCATGCTCATGCGATCGACCTTCGCCAGGATGTCTCCGTTGAGGTAGGTCTTGGTGTCGAGGTAGAGCAGACGGCTGAGGCGATCCTTGGCAGGAGCATCGTCGTAAAGACGCTGCCATTCTCGGAGCGGGTCGGGCAGTGCCCTTGCACTCTTCAGAAATTCTGCCGTGAACAGATCACGTTCCCGATGCAATGCCGGAAAAAATGACAGCGCATCAAGGTAGCGGTCACGCTCGTTCAGCGAGACATTCCAGGCGAGGTTCTTGCCATACATACCCGCTGGAAGGAGTCCGTGAATTCGGTCACGATAAAGCGGTCCGAGCCAACGCTGCAGTGGATCGAACTTGCGCCGCTCCATGGCTGTCAGGTAGCGATCGTATCCTGCGAATAACTCGTCCCCGCCGTCTCCTGACAGAGCGACGGTCACTTGCCGCCGGGCCATGCGGCACACGTAATAGGTCGGCAACATCGAAGAGTCACCAAAAGGCTCTTCGAGCATTCCTGAGAGATAGGTTACAGTCTCTTCGAGATCTGGATCGAGCACGAGTTCGTGGTGATCCGTACCGAATCGTTCCGCAACCTTGCGCGCGTATTCCGACTCGTTAAACTTCTCTTCACGGAAACCGATGGAAAAAGTCTGAACTGGTTTCGAGCTCTCGCGCGCCATCAAAGCGACGACGATCGAGGAGTCGACGCCCCCGCTCAGCAGAGCTCCCAGCGGCACATCGCTGATCAAGCGGATGCGAACGGCTTCCTGCAGGCGTCTCTCCAGCTCTTCAAGACACTCCCCTTCGCCGACTGAAGGATGCGTGCTATACTCCGGCAAGTTCCAGTACTGACGGATTTTGATTTCGCCGTCGCGAAACTCCATCAAGTGCCCAGCGGGCAGCTTGCGGATACCGCGAAAAGCCGTGCATGGATCTGGAATATATCCGAAATAGAAATATTGCAGAAGACCCTCGGGATCGATTTCAGCCAAATCGGGCTGGACTGCAAGGATGGTCTTGATCTCAGAGCCGAAGTAGATTCTGCCTTCGTGTAGACCATAGTGGAGCGGTTTCTTGCCTAGCCGGTCGCGAGCGAGCAACAACGAGTCTTTCTTCTCATCGTAGAGCGCAATTGCGAACATGCCACGAAGCTTCTTCACGCAGTCGGGTCCCATTTCCTCATAAAGATGTACGATAACCTCGGTATCGGAGTGGGTGTAGAAGTGGTGGCCCCGCCGGTCCAGCTCGCTGCGCAATTCCGGGAAATTGTAGATTTCTCCGTTGAATACGATCCAGATCGTCTGGTCTTCGTTGTGGATCGGCTGTTTGCCGCCGGAGAGATCGATGATGCTGAGGCGTCGCATGCCCAGACCTACCCGGCCACGAGCGTAGATACCCTCGTCATCGGGCCCCCGGTGCACTATCGTCTGGCACATTCGATGAACGGTATCGCCATCGATGAGGTCGCCGGGCCTGCCAACCATTCCGGCTATCCCGCACACTGGCTGATCTCCCTTCCCATCTGTGACCCAGGCCTTTCGATTGTCACGGGTTTACGACCCTGCACTGCGATCGGTTGTTCAATGACTCGGAGATCCTCCAGACCGCAGTCTTCGAACCAGCGGAAAACCTCCTCGTAGGTGTGCTTCGACTGATACCACGGGGAATACCAGTCAAAAGTGTCGAGGATCCTCCAGTTGCGGTCGGGATGGTGCGCCATGGGAATCAAGTACGCCAGTGCTCCACTGGCAGGTCTCCCTATGAGCGGAATCTTCTTGAGCACCTGATGAATTCCATAAACAGGAACGACTCCCCAACAGAGCTTATGCAGCAGGCGCGGAGACATGCGGCGGGTCACTTTGCGGTAGATATCACTCATCTTGTACCAGTTGTTATAGGAACTGTAGAGCCAGATCGCGATCCGCCCGCCGGGCTTCAGCAAAACAGGCAACGACTTGAAGGCACGCTCACAGTCGGGCGTGTGATGAAGGACTCCTATGCTGTAGATATAGTCGAAGCTAGCCGGACCGAAAGGCAACTGGAAGACATCGGCTTGGAAGATTGTCGCTTCGCGATCCGCGAGATTACGCGCCGCAACTTCGGCGGCAAGGCTGAGATCGATGCCGACAACATGAGCTCCCCAGCGGCTAGCAACGTCTGCAAAACGACCCATACCGCATCCCACATCGAGTACGAGTTTCCCCGCGAGGTCCTCCGGGCGGAAGCCGGTGCGTCTCCGGAAGGCTCGCTCGGAACGATCACTCTCCTTCGTGTCCAATTGCGTCCGGGCGTGCACGTGCCATTGAAAACCAAAGCTGCCAGCGTACTGTTGCGCCTCCACAAAGCGAATGACGCCGTTGACGCAGGGATACTTGCGGCCGCATTCGGCACACACCAACTCGCCATCCCGTTGGTCCAATCGACCACGACAGGAAAGGCAAACGAGTACTGACAACACTTCGTCAGCGACCTGAGGGTTGTGGTTGAAGGATTCGGTCATAACTTGCTCTACTGAGGTGCCGTTGTTCAACTCCCTGTAGCGGGCCCGTAAGCGCCTGGTTGCTGATGCGCACCATCGCGCAGGTGTATGCAATCATGAAATATGGATACAAGGTGTATTCTGTGGAGGCGAAACATGCTCCCGTGAGATATGCCGCGATGCCTGCCCACAAGGCTTGCGTGAAGAGTCTAAACTCCGGATCTTCCTTATAGAGAGTCGACTTTCGCGCTTGGGAAATGTTCTTTAATGCTGCTCCTACTGCCCAAAGGAAAAGGAAAAGAGCGGGGAAACCGGATTCGGCGGCGAGTTCTGTATAACTATTGTGGGCCACGACCCATCCTTGGTCCACCAGCACGAAGCAGCCCGGACCCACGCCAACCAAGGGATGGGTTACCGCGACCATAATGCTCTTTTTCAACAGAGCCTTCCTCGCTTCCAGGGAACCCTTGTCGCCTGACCCTTCAATGTTCCCCAGAAAAATACTCTCGACGCGCGCCCGGTAGTGCGCGGTCGACAACGCTGCGCCTAGGCCGATAACCAACGCCACGACCGTTACCACCACAATGGAACGCCGCTTTCCCTTGATTCCATACTCCCACACACAAATGGCAAGACTGAGAATAAGAGCCATTAACCCGCTTCGCGAATACGTCAGAACTACGCCGAGCGCCATAAACACCAGCGCAATTCCCCAGACCACTTTCCTGAATCCCCGCGCATGCAGCATAAACGCCAACCCCAACGGAAAGCTGATGGCGATGTTGATGGCCAGATCGTTAGGGTTCTGAAGAATGCTTTTCTGGATTCCCTGGAGGCGGCCATCTCTGAAATGAAGGAGCAGGATGGAAGCGACGGTTACCAGCGCCACAGCGCTCACCTGAATCCAGAGCAGTTTTCGGAGTTCCCACGTAGTGACAACCGCCATGCTAATCAGCATTGCCACGATGACAGCTTTGGCAAAATTGTCAAACACCCTCGAAAATGCCCCCCCTGGCCAGAGCGCAAACGGCACGCATAACGTCATTTGCAAGAGCAGCAGCCACAGTATCTTCACCACCTGTGGCACCTTTGCCCTTCCGCCACTCATCATTCCGAAGGCCAGCGCCACGGCTCCGATTACCCCGGCGATCCGCGCCATCGGAATGTAACTCAGTAAGGGAATGAAATCCTCGGGCCGGAAGTAATAGAGCACAGAGAATGTCACAAGCGCGCCATAGACAAAAGGGCGGCGTCCTCGCGTTGCGACTGCTTGAGGTCGCGCCATCCAGCCGGTGGATCCCTGTTTTCCTTCCGCCAGTGAAGTCTGAGTGTTCATGAATTTGGGCTCTTGCAAATCACCTTTTTGCCGGTCTCGAACTTGCTGCTCACCGGGTCCAGGCCGCTCGTCTCCCGCCCACAAAGTTCGCCAGGGCCACAACTGCAGCACCATTCAACAGCACGAAAGTGCCGGCCGCATCGGCCACACGCGCCAGGGTTCCTCCTCTTATCCACCGTCCAATTGCCAGCACGCTTAGTGAATAGAAAACGACTTGGAGAATAAGAGCTACGCGGTAAAACGGAGCACGGATCGCGAACGACGACGCGAGCAAAACCACCAACGCGAACGGAACAGCGAGTCGCAATAGCTTGTGACTTACAAACTCAAATCGGATCGGGTTGCTGCCACTCAACAACCAGGGCGCCAGCTGCAGTAACTGATAGTTGCCGCTCAGAGTGCGGACTTTGCGCGAGAACTCCCGTTCGGTCCCCAGGTTTGGATGGTCCCATGCCCTCGCTCGTTCGTCTAAAACCACCCGCTTGCCCTGGCGCACAACCTGCATCGGAAGATAGACATCGTCCAAAATAGTTCCCGGCGGAACTCGTGTCAGCAGCTCTCGCCGAACTGCGTAGAGAGCCCCGGTTGCTCCGACGACCGAGCCTGACGCAGCCTCGAGTTTCCTAACCAGCTTCTCGATACGCCAGTAAAGACTCAATCCCTGCGTGCTCTCTGTTTGACCAGCATCGCCCAGCATCAGTTCCCCGCTCACACACCCCACTGCAGGATCGGCAAAATTTTCCGCCAAAAGACGCACAGCCTGCGGTTCAATGATCTGGCGCGCGTCCGTAAACACCACAATTTCTCCCTGGGCCACATCGATCGCATCGTTCAACCCATCCGCTTTGCCTTGCGCTAACTGGTTCAACACGATATGGATTCGCGCATCGCTCCCGTACGCCCGGAGGATGCTCTCCGTTTGATCGGTTGACCCGTCCGAGACCACGACGATCTGGCATCGATCCGCAGGGTAGTCGATTTCCATCAAATTCCGCAGCTTGGTCTCGAGAACCTGCTCCTCATTGCGCACAACCATAGCAATCGACACCAAGGGTGTGGTCGATCCGCGCTGAATCGGCCTTGAACCCCAAAGCATCCGTACGCGCAGCCAGCCGGCATATCCCAAGTACGTATAGGCAATGAGAGCAGCTGCCAGCCAGAACAAGTACCTCATATAACTTCTGCCGTTCTTCGCGCTACGAAAGGCACGCTGCTGATCTGGTAATCCGGTTCCGCTCCGATTCGACTCTCGCACGCGTCCAAGATCCGGAGTATCATTTCGCGCCCCGCCCCAGCAGAACGATTTTGATCGTTTGAAAGACAATCCAGAAGTCCAAGCCCACGGAGGCATTCTTGATGTAGAAAAGGTCGTACTGCAGCTTTTCGCGGGCATCCTCCACGGTGTTGCCATATTTGTATTGAACCTGAGCCCAGCCGGTAATCCCGGGTCGCACCGTGTGTCGCACGCCGTAGTACGGGATGTCCCTGCTGAGCGACTCCACAAATTCCGGCCGCTCGGGACGAGGCCCCACGAAGTGCATATCTCCCTTCAGCACGCACCACAACTGTGGAATCTCATCCAGGCGCGACGATCGCAGGAATTTGCCCACCTTTGTAATCCGCGGATCGTTATCAGTGGCCCACGTAGCACCGGTATCAGCCTCGGCATCCTCGCGCATCGTGCGGAATTTATAGCAATAGAAGACGACTCCTCCGCGCCCGACGCGTTTCTGGTGGTAGAGAATTGGGCCTGGAGAGATCAACTTCACGGCGAGAGCGACCAACGGGAGAACTGGTAATGCAAAGACGAGGCCAACCAGCGCAGCGGTGAAGTTGAGGGCTCGGCGAATCAGACGGTTGAAGGTGCTAAAGCGAAACCCTTCGGCGAAGATCAGCCAGCTCGGATACAGCTGGTCAACCTCGATTTTCCCGGTAATCTTCTCCAGCCACGATGTGGCTTCTTCCACCTTCACACCCTTCAAGCGAAGATCAAGCAATTCTTCCACTGGAAGTGTGCCGCGACGGTCGGGCATGGCCACAATTACGCGATGCACACCTCCTTCCTGGGCAAGCAAAGTCAAGTGCGTCGCTACCGACTCTCGCGTCAGTTCTCCTTCAACATTCCCCGTCCAGCCTACGACTTCGATCCCTTGTCCGCTTTGTTGCCGCAAACCGTTCAGCAGTCGCTGCGCGCGTGCTCCCGTTCCCAGTACGTACACTCTCTGGCGGAAATAGGGCTGATGTACGATCCACGAGTACGCGAAACGCCATAAGAAAAGGGTGAACATCAGGATGATGATTCCGGTCCGCAGCGATCCATTGCCGGGAAGGAACTGGGGAAACAGCACTCCGACGGCGGAGAGGCCAAGAGCGACAAAGCCCAGCACCAGTAAAATGCGGAAGATCTGGTCCCATTTGGCCCCTAGCATCGACGTGTCGTACAAGTCGAGCCAGTGGGAAATCAACAGCACGATTGCGGTCACGCCCAGAATCTTCAGGTACCCGCCCTCCACGTTCAGTAGAAGCCACCAGTTCTCCTGGTTCTGAAGGGTGGTCGCCACGACAAACGACAACCAGACAATCAGGGCCTCTACCGCCAGCAGCACAAGAGCGCGAAGCGGGTAATACACTCGGAAGAGCCGGATCACTCAGTTTCTCCCTAAGACTGGGTCGTGGGTACTTTTTTCTCGTATGACTCGTAGTAGTAGCGGGCGTATTCAGCTTCGTCACGGTCGGTCCCGTTCAGCACAACGCCTACCAGCATCTGGTCGGGGAATTCCATGCGGGCTTTTCGCGCCACGTCGGAAGGTGTCGAGTTGGAACGTACGACCATCAGCACACCGTCACAGGCTTTGGCCAGGACGCTGGCATCGGAAACCGGGATTGCCGGAGGCGAATCAATGATGATCCAGTCAAACACCGGTTCGATACGCTGCAAGAGCACTTTCAGCCGGCTGCTCGCAACCATCTCCGCGGGATCCTCAATGGACTCACCGCTCGCCATGAAGAACAGCCCCTCCATGGGCCCGCGTTGAATCACCGAAGCTTCATCGGCCTTTCCCAATAGGTACTCTGCAAGGCCGGGACCCTTAGGCGCGCCCAGCATCTGGTGCAAGCGTGGCCCGCGCAAATCGGCATCAATCAGCAATGCCCGGCGGCCATGTTGCCGGACCATCACTTGCGCGAGATTTGCCGAAGTGAACGATTTGCCTTCCTTGGGAAGAGCGCTGGTCACCAGCAGTTTCTTGAGCGGCATCTTCTCCCGTATGTGATACAACCGCGACCTCAGGGTGCGGTATTCCTCGGTTCCCTTCGCGCTGTCGTTGCCGTTCATGAAAAGCATAGTTTGGAGATCCGGATTCCAAGCGGGCTGCGGGCAGCGGGCCAGCAGCGTTTCCACGCTAGCGGGGCCTCCAAGCTCCGGCATCCCTAAACTGGGAGGAACCCGATTTACCTCGATGTCCTCATAACCAGGGACGTCGGCCACCGGAGTTGTCGCGTAGCTGGACGGAACTCTCTCCCCTTGGGTACTGGCCCGCTCTTGTTCTGCTTTCTTCAGCGCTTCATGAATTCGGCTCATAGTTTCCTTTCACTGGGGAGGTCTCTTTTTCTTCCTGGCGTAACCGGTCGGCCAGAGTAGCCAGAGAACGCAACGCATCCACTAAGTCGAACTTGTTTCCATTGCTACTGGGCGGTGGCATCGTCATTGCACCCGACGAAGTGTTGTCGCCCAGGTCGAAATCGCGCGCCACCGCATCTACCACCCCGGGCTCGATCAACTTCTGCTGATCCACGAACGCACTGACCAGGCAATGCTCGCAAAGCAGGTTGATGACGCGAGGAATGCCGGTCGCGTAGCGGTGGATCGATAGCAAAGACTCCGGAGTAAAAATCTGTTGCCCGTTTGAGCCCGCGATCCGCAATCTCTGCTGCACATAAGCTTTGGTCTCGTCGAGAGTCAAAGGATGGGTCTTTGCGCGGAGCGTTAGACGCTGTCGAAGCTGCCGGAGTTGCGGCTGCTTCAATTTTTGCTCCAGCTCAGGCTGGCCCACGAGCACAATCTGGAGCAGTTTCTCGGTAAATGTCTCCAGGTTCGTGAGCATGCGAATCTCTTCCAGCACTTCATCGGAGAGGTTTTGCGCCTCATCCACGATGAGTACCGCCGTCTCTCCTGCCCGATAACGGTCGAGCAGCCAGTTATAGAGCCGCAGCAGGACCTGGCTTTTGGCCCGGGAATCGCACGGAATCCCGAAATCGGCCATCATGTAATCGAGGAACTGAGGCACGTTCAGCCGTGAATTGAAGATGAACGCCGTTGCCACCTGTTGAAGCCGTAACCACTCAAGAAGCTTATTGATCAGAGTGGTCTTCCCTGTTCCCACTTCGCCAGTCAACAGCACGAAGCCTTTGCGGCTTTGTATGCCGTACGTCAGGCAGGCCAACGCTTCCTCCGTGTGCCGCGTTAGGAACAGATAACGCGGGTCGGGATTAACGTTGAACGGGTTCGCTCGTAGTCCGTAAAACTCTTTGTACATGATATTTCCCGGAGGCGATGATGCTTACGCTCTCACCACCGCACTCCCATCTACCGTTTTCTTGCGCTGCCAGAACTTGAACTTACCGTTTGTATCCGCAGCGGCAACACCCACCCAGGGCACGGCGATCAGAGTGGGCAGTTCCAGAACGGCTTCGGCATCGCGCTCGTTACGAATCGAGTTGTCCTTCAATTCGAGCAGGAGAGAGATTCCCATCCCGACCGCAAGCCCGGCCCCCAGTCCGCCCAGCGCGAAGAACAGCCGGTTAGGAAAGCTTGGGCTATCGGGAAGGTCCGCGGGGTTGAGTGGAAACATCCGCTCACCTACGGCCTGGTTGTTCATTTTCACCGTCAGATCGGCAGAGCTCTTTTTCCCAAGCAGGTCTTCGTAGGTCTTCTGGGCGTTGTCATAGTCGCGAGTCAGCTGCTTGTATTGTTCTTCCACAGCGGGACTCAAGGAAATCCGACCTTGATAGAGCGAGATTTCCTGCTGCAAGCGCTTCTGGTCACGGGTCGCGGCGCTGATGAGTTCTCCGTACTGGTGAAGCTGCAACCGCAACTGACGGATGTCGGCCGGTTCGGTCGCCGATCCTTTCTCGTTGCTGTCCTGCGTACTGTCCGCTGACTCTTTATTGATATCGGCCAACTTCTTTTTCACACCGTCGATGTCGGCCTTGGTTTTCATTACATCGGGATGATCGTCGGTGTACTTCGACTTGAGTTGCAGTAGCTGTGATTGGAGATCGGAGAGCTGCTTCTGCAGGGTCTCAGGGTTGGTGGAATTTTGCGAACTCTTCCACGCTGCCAACTGCTGAGCGAGCATCGAATCGGTATATGCCTTGTCCTGCTGCGCTCGGTTCAAGGTTTGGGTATTTGACTCGAGTTGCGAGTTTAACCCGGTCAGGATCTTCAGGTTGCTCTCTTCATCCCCGGGGAGTTGCCCCACGTACTGCTTCTTGAACTCCGCCAGCTTCGCGTCCATGCTGTCGAGGTTGTTCTTGGCGTCTTCGATACCGCGATTCAGCACTTCGGATGTGCCGGCGGCCGCATCGGCGATCTGTTTTGAGTTTTCATCCACCAACAACGTGGTGAGTTCATTACAGATGAGTTGGGCCTCACGTGCGTTGGGAGCGGTGTATTTCACATAAAAACCCGGGAAGGGACTGGCGTTCGGCTTCCTTCCTTTACTCGAAGTGCCGATGGCCAGCAAGTCGGATGGCACCTGTTCGACGGACATGTTCCCCCGTATCGTGTCGATCATCGCGCCGACTTCGGCGGGATTCTTCCCTGGGAAAACTCGCTGTACCAAGGGCCGCAATTTGCTTTCGGCCAGAACCTGTTGCTGCAGCGTCGACACCCGAGCGGTTAAATCCGAGGAGACAACCGGCTGCACCATCGATTCAGGAACCTTCTGTCCCTCGATCAGCACGACGGACTGCGAGGTGTACTTGGCCCGGAAGGCGTATGAAATCAGAAACCCCGCCAAGGGCGCCAGCAGCGCAGGAATCAGGATGACCATCGCCCGGCGGCGTAACATCGCCGTGTAGTCCTGCATGGTTAATTCACGATTTGTAATCATTTCCTTAAGTCCAATCTGGCCGCCCTCGCGCCACACCTGGCCCGCTGGCACGGCCTGAAATCAGTCGATACGGATTGGCCGGGGTGTCCAATCCAATCCCAGCGTCACTACCTGTCGGTTCGAGATTCGATTGCAGGGGACGCCGCTCACACAGAAAGATTGGTCAAACGCCAACTCATTGAACTGATAACTCACGAAGCCGTGCCATTGGCGACTGAAATAGCGGTGCAGTGCGGCACCCGCGAAACCGGAGTTGTAAGTCGTCGCGTCATTAGCGGGGCATGCGTTCTGCGGGTTCTGAAAACTGGTACACCCCTGTATCTGCTGCTGTGTTAGTGGTTGCAGGCGAATATTGTGTGAATATCCCAAATTTGTCATAAGGGTCCAGACGCGCGATAGGGGATGCTCGACATCAAAGCGAACCAGGTCGGTCTGTGCCCCCGCAAACACCCCGCCGCCGCTTGTCGCGAACCTCTCGTATCGCAAGTCCAAGTTATTCTTCGAAAGGCGATAGCGCAGGCGTGCCTGGGCGGCGACACCAACCCGTCTGTTCCGACTCGTTATCGGCATCAGTGTGCCACCGAATGCCACACAATACTGAGGCGGAATGGTGGGATCGCTGCAAACTTGGCTTTGCGTGTCGGTCAGCACCAACTGAGGACCGGCCCCCAGCAGCAAGTCCAACCTGCCGGAGATACGGTGTCCATACATCCCCTGCACGACGTGCGTGTGAAACGCCGCACCAGTTACACTGAAATCGAACCCCTGATATCCGTAGGCAACAGCGATCTGAGTATGTGGAGTCAGTATCCGGTTGTACCCGCCCTGGGCGGAGACTTGCGAACTTCCAATGAAAGATGTGCCATTCAGGTCGTTTCCATAGAAGTGCGTGAACGCGTATCCTGCAGTGGCCGTTACTGCCGACTTCGGATTTAGGTTTTCAGACACTTCCGCCAGACTCACGTTCAGAATTCGCGGCGTCAGGCCGAAAGCTCCTAATCCACCTCCACCCTGAAAAGAACTGAAACCCGAACTGCTCAAGCCGCCAATACCTACCGAACCAAGCGACCCGTAGGCAGCTCCGAAATTACCTTCGGGAAGATAACTGAAACTGTCGCGAAGAGAGAGTTGTCCACGCTTCCAGTGAATCTTCTGTTCCAGACCCAGATCCTGCAACTGCCTCAGACCAACCCCACCCTTATTGTAGTAACCGACGCC
>Ga0210399_10000941_pt1 | contig 22909 bp, 23 predicted proteins | sample IncBWC14MmetaG_FD_150865 | JGI IMG/M metagenome (GOLD analysis project Ga0210399, IMG submission 150865) | Forest soil microbial communities from Barre Woods Harvard Forest LTER site, Petersham, Massachusetts, United States - Inc-BW-C-14-M | ecosystem: Environmental > Terrestrial > Soil >... | reverse complement strand
AGGCTGCTTTCGGCCGAGCGCACCTCAATGCGCGCAGCGGTAACAGCAGGCAAGGCGAGCACAACAAGCATGATGGCCGATGTGGTTATGGTAGATCCTGTCATGTGTCTTTCATTTTTGCGAGGTTCCGAGACAAGAAGGTTGATCGGCAATGGCCGAATGATACGAACCCGTCTGACATCCACGACAAAGTCGCCGGGCTAAATCGTAAGCGCGCCTTCCGCACGTAGGCAGGCGCACGACTCAGCGCCATTAAATTGGAAGTGACGAAGCATCACGTTAGATTGAGAAACGCGGGTTTGATTCGGTGCTCGGAACTCGTCGCGTTACTCGCGACTGCCGATGAGGTGATCGAATAACGCGACTCTTCTCTGCGCCGCACTTTGTCTGAAGTTGGCCCTTCGTCATTTTGCGCAGGCTAAACCTCAGGTCGCTTTGGACATCAACTGGCTCACGGGATCGGCTGGCTCGATCGAAAATGACCCGCAGCCGACAACGAAGGCTGCGCCGCACCGACAAAGGCCTTGCGCGTCACGGCGCCGCGCGAGCCAGCAAGTGCGCGGTGCGGCTGCAGTACGCCTGCAACTGGTCGCGAAGGGCCACACCAAAAGTAACTCCGTCACCTACACTGAGCTGTCATCGGTGTGGGCTCAGCGCCGTCGCCGCGGTGTTCGCGATCTCGGCGTCGATCTCCTTGCTCAGGCCGGCCACACCGACTGCGCCCACGACTGCGCCGTTTACTAGGATCGGCACGCCGCCGCGTAGCGCCGGGATGCCGGCAGTGACGAAGGCCGTTCGGCCGTGATTAATGTTGTCCTCAATTTCTGCCGTCGCCCGTTGTAACCGTGCAGCCGTTCGCGCCTTCTCGATGGCGAGGTCCGCGCTTGCCGGCCGAACACCATCCATACGCCGGAAAGCAAGCAGATCCCCGGCGGGATCAACTACTGCAATTGCCGAGGGTTCATTGCGCTGCCGCGCGCTCTCGTTCGCTGCTTGCAGGATCGTCTGGGCTCCGTCTTGATCGAGAGCCGTGACGTTGATGGTCTGTGCCTTGACTGACAAGCAGAAGACCGTTGCCAAGATTCCAGCGCCAATTCCAAGTTTCGTCATTGTGAGGTTCCGACGAGTAAAAAATTAGCCGCGCGGATGCTCTCGCCGAGAGCTCGCGTCGCCGAGCTGTGAAGTGCCTTTGGTACGAACCAGATAGTCCACGATTGCCTTGGCGTCGTCAGGGCTAATGGGGGCCCTGTAGGCCGTGATCATCTTGTTGACGACTTCTTTCCAGGCTTCCCTGGACAACGAAGGCTGGTTCAACACGTGGTCGGCCGAGTGGCAGGCGAGGCAGTTGTTGTTGATCGCGTCCGAGCCCGCACCTGCGGGGAACATCGCGGCGCTGGTGGGGACCTCCAGCTTCGGCGACTTCAATGTGGTGACGGTTGCAGCCTGGCCGGGATGCAGCAACAGAACCAGTCCCAGAACGGCGGGCATCGGGAAAGCGGCACGTAGCATTTTTGGTTTTTCCTCAGGCGGCGACCACACGGGTGGTTTCAATTGTATTGAACAGATAGCCGGCCGGATTCCATATCCGGAAGTCGGGCTGCGCCTCATTCTTGCTGTTGGTGCAACGAACCATCAAGGTTTGCGCGCCGCGCGCAGGCAGCGTGAATTGTGTCTGCCATTGTCGAAAGCCGTATGTGCCCTGGTCGGCACCGAGCTGGGTCGGCTGCCAAGTCTTGCCGCCATCGATCGACAAATCGACGCGTGCAACGCCGCAATCGCCGCCAAAGGCGATGCCCCGCGCCAAAGCCGACGCCGCCGCGGGCACGCTATCACCGTTGCGGATGTTGGTGATGAACGACCGCGGAAGGTTGCGGGTCACCGGCACCATCTTGAATCCGATCTCGCCCGGCTTGACGGTATTGTGCGCCGTGTCGGGCACGCGGTAGCCGGTCGCCGTCCAGTAATTGGTGTCGGGCTGATCCAGCACTTCGATGTCGTTCAGCATCTTGACCCAGTAGACTCCGCACCAACCGGGCACAACGAGCCGTAGCGGAAATCCGTTCAGCAATGGAAGCTGCTCGCCGTTCATGGCGAAAGCAATCATCACCTCGCCGTCGCGAGCGTGATCGATGCTGAGCGACTTCAGGAACTTCGGTGCGCCCGACATCACCGGTTCATCCAGGCCGCCGAAGCGGACCTGAATGGCGCTAGGCTTCACACCGGCGCGGTCAAGCACATCCTTGAGACGCACCCCGGTCCAGGTCGCGTTGCTCATCGAACCATTTGCCCATTGAGCACCGGCTACGCGTGGAACGGCGTAGATGCGCGAATTGCCGGCGCATTGGTTGACCGCGGCGATGTCAAATGTCGGCAATCCCTGCAAAATATCCTTGAGCGACAGCGAGAGGGGCTGGTTGACCCGACCCCGGACCGTCAGACGAAAGCTGTCCACATCGATGTCGCCCGGAAAATTCGCCCAGTGCCAGCTGACGTAGTGCTGATCGTTTGGAGTGAACACGCCTTTGTCGAAGACTTCGAATGGCGTCTCAAGCCATGGCGGGCTCGAACGCTGCAAGATCATTCGGCCCTTTTGCGGATAGGATGTGGTGATCATCCGCGTACTCGGACCGCCCGGCACGCGCAGATCGACCGTCTCTTGCGCTGTTGCCGCCGAGGACATTAGCGCCAGGCTCGCCACTCCCATCCCGCCCAGCACGCGCCGTCGCGTCAGCCCCAATGGCAGCAGGTCGTGATCCCGCATCAGCTGCTCCTGTCCTGTGCCCTTGCGGCACGTCAATTCCCCCTCGTTGGAACGCCAACTAACGGCACCTTCGTCGATGTAGGAAGAAACGAGCACGATGCTCATCACGCTTGAGTGTACGGCGACGCGGCGGTGACCGACGCCCAGCGCGCTTCGGTGCTGTCCGGTCGCGATCGAGGGCGGCGAGGTGGAGGCCCTTACGTTGCTGAGACCCTTTCCGGTGCGTGTCGAGGACAGCTGACCGTGGAAACACAGGGGTCGCGATGGCGAAGTGGCGGCATCTCGAAAAAATTGACCTCGGCGCGGAACCGCGCTGAGGTCATCTCATCCATTCGAATTGTTTAACCAGTCAGTTGACGTTTCAGACCGCGTTCAACGTCAATCCGCGACGGTCGATCAACCGCATACCTGGCGCGGTTGCAGACGCCGGCCATGCGCGGTGTGCACCCGTCGCTGAACGACGTAGCAACTGCCGTTGTCGTCGTACGAATCGTAGTATGGATAGTCGTAAGCGTAATCGTTCCAGTAGCCATACGGCCAGTAGCCGTAGCGGTGGTGCCCGTAGTCATGGCCATGAAATCCTCGAACGACAGGACCGGGGCCAAAACCGTGGAAGCCGCCATTATTGAACCCTCGAACAACGGGGCCAGGGCCACCGTGAAATCCTCCAGCCAAAGCGCCACCGTGGAAGCCGCCGCCAAAGCCGCCGATGCTGCCTCCGTGGAAACCGCCGCCGCCACCACCAAAGCCGCCACCACCAAAGCCGCCGCCCCCGTGTCCACCTCCGCCGCCTCCGCCGCCGCCGCCGCCTCCACCGCCGCGTGCCTGTGCACGCGTCGCGAGCAGAGAGCCAGCTAGGAGGGCGGTTGCCAATACCATCATCGTTTTTCGTCCAGTCATGAGTCTTTCCTTTCGACGTGCAGAGCCATCGTGATCATCGAAGTTCTCGCCCCGGCCCTCATGTGGTCACCCGACTCCAAATGGCTAATGGGAAATTCCGAAGGCAGTGATCGGGGCAGCCGATGGCAGTGGCGCCAGCACAGAAAAGGACGATGTCGATCAGCCGCGCGGGATCGATAACAGAGACTGACGCTCCCGAAGACGCTGCAACGATGGATGGCTACGTGATGCGAGCCTTAGCTGGTAGTGCTTCGGTGTCCTGGTTATGCAAAAAATGCTCTCTTGGTACCAGTCAGACACTCACGGATCAGATTTCCGAGCATCCTGAATTCGGCGCCGCGCGAGGATGTCGACCGCCAAGCCAAAACCAGTGTCCGGAACGGCTCGTCTGGAGAGAGCGTTCGAATCACCACATTGCGAATTGAAGCGAGTTCCGAGGCCACTGCGATCTGCGGCACCAGCGTGATGCCAAGTCCTGCGGCCACCATCTGGACAAGCGTTCGCAGGCTGGTCGCTTGGAAGATCTCATTGCCAACCGGATCCACGATCCGACATGCCTGCAGTGAATGGCTGCGCAGGCAGTGCCCGTCCTCGATCAGGAGCAGCTGCTCGCGGGCTAGGTCGTCACGGCTCACCACCTTGTGATGGCCAAGACGATGGTTGCGCGGCATCGCTACGACGATTGGATCTTTTGCGATTTCCATCGCCTCGACATCGCCGAGCTCGTAAGGAATGGCCACCAGCAAAACGTCGAGCTCTCCTCCGGCGAGCTTGTCCTGCAGGACTGCAGTCGGAGCCTCTCGCACATACAGCTCGAGCTTCGGCAGCGCAGTGCCCAGATACGACAGCAGCGAGGGCAGGACATACGGCCCGACCGTCGGAATTACCCCGAACCGGAGCGGCCCGGACAATGGCTCCTGCGCGTTGCGGGCTAACCCCACCATTTCCTCGGCGTCGACCAGCAGGCGCTCGGCGCGCGCCGCGATCTCTTTCCCTAAGGGTGTCAGCATCACATGGCGATGGTTGCGCTCAAACAGCGTAATGCCCAGCCGTGCCTCGAGCTCCTTGATCCCTCCGCTCAGCGTCGATTGCGTGACCGCACAACTTTCCGCGGCACGGCCAAAATGGCTGTGCCCGGCCAGAGCACAGAGAAAGCGGAGTTGTTGAAAACTGGGCAGGGTGGCCATCGGATGTCCAATGAAGCTGCGCGTTTTTATCCATTGGACCAATGGCAAAGAATGGCGGACCATCCACTTACGAGGTAAGGCCGACCGATGATCTTTCCACCGCCGGGTACTTATAAATCGATCGTTTGCGAACATCTCACCGTTAAAACAGCCTCAATTGCTTTTGATATGGCAGCCGGCTCTTACGGAAGTCGCCGATGAGTTCATCGGCAGGGGATGAGATCCATCACATCTTTATTCGAAAGCCGCGTCTCGCATCACCCGGCGTTCAAATGATACGACGCTCGTGAAAACTTCAGTTGATGCGCTCCTTCAGCTCGCAGCCGCTATGGCCTGCTGTTTCCCTTGTCGGTTGAGCGCCGCAAAATCCTCATCCGAAAGCTTGATGCTCGCGGCCGCAACGTTCTCCTCAAGGTGCTTCACCTTCGACGTGCCTGGAATCGGCAACATCACGGGGCTGCGCTTGAGCACCCATGCAAGCGCGATCTGACTTGGCGCGACGCCGTGGCGCTTCGCGACCTTGTCCAGCAGCGATCCAGGTCTGGCTAGATCGCCGGCCGCGAGTGGATACCACGGGATGAATCCTATCCCGCGCCGTTCGCAATATTCGAGTACGCCTTCGCTCGCGCGATCGACGAGGTTGTAGCGGTTCTGCACCGTCGCGACCTTAAACACTCTGGACGCCGCTTCGATCTCCGGAACCGACACTTCACTCAGGCCTGCATTGCGAATGATCCCGAGATCGAGCAGCGTCTTGATCGCGCCGAATTGTTCATCGCGCGGCACTTTCGGGTCGATGCGATGGAGTTGCCAAAGGTCGATCGATTCGACGCCAAGACAACGGCGGCTCTTGTAGGCCTGCTGAATGAGATATTCCGGCCGCCCTAAGGGGGTCCACACGTCGGGACCGGTCCGGGTTAGGCCGCCCTTGGTGGCAATGAGCATACCCCGATAGGGATGCAAGGCTTCGCGAATGAGTTCTTCCGAAACATCGGGGCCGTAGGCGTCCGATGTATCGACGAAGTTAACGTCCAGTTCGGGCAGCCTCTTCAACGTTCGCAACGCTTCGGGCCGATCGGCCGGCTCGCCCCAGATGCCCGGGCCTGTGATTCTCATCGCGCCAAAACCAAGGCGATTGATCTGAGTATCGCCGCCGATTTTGAAGGTACCGGATTGGGCCGAACTAATGCTCATGATCGCGTCTCCCGCTACTTGCTATAATCTCTTCGTCAAAGGCCTCCTCTCCATAAGAACCTCCAAGAAGAAACAACGGAGTTAGGCGCGAGGCTGATGTAGGTTTGCGATCCGCCGATACCATTAAATTGAGTTTTAGCAATCAGAAGCCCAGCACACGCCCGTGCGTTCTCGTTGAGCAATGAGGTGGTTCCAAAGAGCCGCGGCCCCCGGGGGCCAGATAGCTTGAAGTCGAGGTATTTTCGGAAAGTGCACTCGTTGAACTGCGGTCTTCGGGAAATTTCCGGCAACAAAGCTTAAGCCGCAACAAGCTGAGAGAAGCGGAAATTCCGCTCACCACCAGATCGCGGGACGCGTCCGTCGCAAGGTGCGCAAAAGACGGTGCGGCTATCGGGGATAGACCGGAAATGGCTGACCCGCGGCTAAAACGACGCGAATGACCCGCGCACCTGGTGATGTCCGCTCCTCGGACACGAAACGGACCAGGCCGGCTGGTCTGGCGATGTCCGTTGATCGGGGTAAACCGGAAGTGGCTGGTTGAGGGTCAAAACGACGCGATTGACCCAACTCGGACGTGTAGCCGCTAAATGGCGCGCGAACATGAGATCGCAGTTTGTCGACCGGGCTACCGGATGGCGTTTTTTGGCCCTACGATGTGCGCATGGATGATCGCATCGACTACAGCATTCCCACGTGGGACCGTACGGACAGCGTGAGCCGCACGCTAGTGCGCCTTATTGCTCAGAGCACCAACGACGGTATCTGGGATTGGAATCTTGAAACCGATGAAGTCTTCTATTCACCGCGTTGGCTCGAATTGGTCGGTTATCTGCCCGACGAGTTGCCCGGGCACATTGATACGTTCACCAATTTGCTCCATCCCGATGACCGCGACCATGCGGCGCGAACAATCGCTGAGTATGTGGCTGGTACACGTCCCGAATACCGGAACGAATTTCGACTCCAGCACAAAGATGGGTCGTGGCGTTGGATCTTCACGCACGGTATCGCGCATCGCGACGCTACTGGCCGCGCCATTCGTCTAGTAGGAACTCACACTGATATTACAGATCGTGTACATGCTGCGGAACGTTTGGAATCAACCGTCGCGGAACGCACAAATGACTTAAGCAAGTCCCTGGAGGACTTGCGCGCCGCCCAAGATCGGCTGGTTCAGACCGAGAAGTCTGCCGCTCTCGGACGGCTGGTCGCGGGGGTTGCCCACGAAATTAACACTCCCTTGGGCAACAGCCTGACCGTCGCCTCGACATTTATCAACAAGACCGATCGGCTTGAAGCGGATGTCGCAGGCGGCAATGTCCGGCGGTCGATTCTGAATGAATATCTTGCGGCAAGCCGAGAGGCGCTCTCGCAAATAATGGCGAATCTTATTCACGCGGTGGATTTGATACAATCGTTCAAGGAGGTGGCTGCCGAGAGCGATTTTTCGGATCGGAGGGGCTTTGATCTCGGCCAAATGACCGAACAGATTGTCAGAAGCCTTCGATCCGGCCTGCGAAGTCACAATCTTACTTTCAGGGTCGATTGCGAGCCCAACCTTGCCATGAACAGCTATCCCGGACTTTACGGTCAGGTGCTCACCAATCTGGTTGTCAATTCTGCGGCCCACGCCTTTCCAAACGACGCGCGAGGATCTGTTCAAATTACGGCGCGGATGTTCGACCAGGACAATGTTGAAATCTCGATTTCAGACGATGGCTGCGGAATGACTCCGGAAATCCAGCGCCAGGCGTTCGACCCGTTCTTCACGACACAGCGCGCGCAGGGTAGGGTCGGCCTGGGATTGCACATCGTCTACAACATCGTGACCAATCGCTTAGGCGGTCGGATCGATTTGGATACTAAACTTGGCGAGGGAACAAGAATCCGGATGATCGTGCCGCGCGAGGCACCGCTGGAACTTGCCGCAAAATAATCGGTGTCGCGAAACCATAGGGGGCGAGACGCGGTTCGCGGCGAGGTGCGGAGCGTTTGATCTAGGTCAACAATCAGGTCGGCATCGGCTTCATTCTTAAAAAATGATCACTATCCCTCAATTGACGGCGGAAGCCTTAGGATCATTTCTGGCTTCGGAAACCAGAGGCCGGTTTGGCTCATCGAACGCCGAGCTGAGCGATCTGCTGCCCTATGCTGCACGCCTTGCTCTTGAGTGCATCGGCAACAGTGATGCCTTGTATCACAACGTCGAGCACACGATGCTTGTGACCCTCGCCGGGCACGATATTCTGATTGGCCGGGCGCTTTTGCGACCAACAACGGCTGGCGACTATGCCAATTTCATTCTTGCATGCCTTGTTCACGATATCGGGTATGTTCGCGGAGTCGTCCAGGGCGACGAGGACGATTGCTTCGTCGCAGACGTCAACGGCCGTACCATCCGTCTGCCGCGAGGCGCATCTGACGCCGCGCTAGCGCCGTACCACGTCGACCGCTCTAAATTATTCGCGCTGGAACGCCTCGACGCAACCGAACACCTCGATGCGGCCCGGATAGCCAGGGCGATCGAATATACCCGTGTTCCCTATGTGCCGCCACCGTCGAACGACGATCTTCACGATGAAGAAGGTTTGCTGCTGCGCGCTGCCGATCTTATCGGCCAACTCGGCGATCCGAACTATATGAGGAAGTCAAACGCGCTTTTCTACGAATTCGAGGAAATCGATTAAACAAGACGTTGGGCTATGAGACGCCCGCCGACATCGTTTACAAATTCCCGCAGTTCTACTGGACCAACGTCGCGCCGCAAATCGGTATGGCCATTCGCTATCTCAACGTGACCTCAAGTGGACGTCAATGGATCGCCAATCTCTACGGCAACGTCTTTCGAGCCGAACGCGACGTGAATCTTTCCGGCCCGCAAAGGTAGGTAGCTGAAACAGTTAGACTCAGAGAGCGCGGGCGTTGCTGGCCCGCGCTGACGAAGTGGTCGAACAAGGCTATGCGACTTCCACCTGGCACGAAACCGACATGCCGATGCAGTCGCCGCATGTCCGCCATCAGGGGATGAACCGACTTCGCTCTGGCGTAGCCCGAGGTCCGTTGATGACCGATACTGTTGAAAAAGTCTTTTGGGGGTGGCGGACGAAATTTTCCGGAGCCGCTGATGCGTTTCGTGCGCAGCGATGTGAGGGGCCACGTATCGCATCTCAGAAAAACGACAACCGACTTTCGTATCGGCGCTACGGCGCATCTCAACGACGGAGTTGTCCAAAAATCAGCATTTGCGAGATTTTTGGCGTCGTTCGATTTTCGACTTTTTCAACAGTATCGACCCATAGCAGACTTGCAGTGAACAGATTTACTAGGCTGGGCGTACCGGACCGCTTTGCGAAGCTTCATCAGATCGGAGCTCTACCATCGCCTCTCAGGCAATCGTCGCGCGGTGTTGCAGCCGAACTTCCGATTATACGATCGTGCAGCGTCATACACGGGAGCGAATCTCATATTGGCTTTGCGGGGCCGCCACCCTAGAATTGCGGCGATCGCAGGACGGGCGAAATGCAGTATGTTTGCGACGCGCCGAAGGGTAAGACCTGGTTCCGTATCGAGACGGAAGGTGAAGCGGCGCATGAGTCGCGCCTGATGAGCCACACAGTCGAGAAATATTTCTGCCGCGAGCGGGAGAAGGCAGTCCAATCCTGGCGTCCGGTGTGGCCCAACGCGATCGAGCGCGACATCGGCCTCGAGGCCCATGTACAGCGAGAGATGCCGCTTTTCCTCACGTTGCGCGACAGGGAGGGCAATGCACTGGCTACAGCGATGCTGCCACCGGGTGGCAAGGATCGCGGCGGGTTCCGGATCATCATCGTTGCCGCATCCAATGCCGATCCTTATCCTGAGCAGGACGCGGCCATCGCTGCGCTAGGAGCGCATTTCGGTCTCACACTCGATCGCCACCGCTGCTTCCCCTACGGCCGCTAAGGAGCCTGACAAGTATCGCTGCTTGATTGGAGCGATGTCGGCTCATGGCACTTTCCGACGCAGACGGTCTAACTGACGATGTCGGTTCTTGGGGGCAAAGCGGACTCACAGCCGACACCGCGTAAACGACGCGAATGACCCGAAGCTGCCGTCACAACGCTCGCTGGGAAGCGAGCGTTGTGGTCAATCACGTCCATGTGCTCATGGGAGCCTCACGGCGATCACTCGGCTGATCGCTCCGGCAGCCTAAGCTGTGTACTCGACCCAAGACGAATCAACGATCACGTAGTCAGCCGGGAACCAAATGTAGGTATCCGTAAGATCGTCATAGACCCAATAGCCGTAGTAGTAGACGTCGGCTTGTGCGAGCTGCATGCTGGCCAGCGTTATCCCAGGGGTCGTCTCAGCCAGCTTCTGACGCGACCTCACTTTCTTAACCTGCATTCCAGCGGCGGTAACGGAGGTGACCTTGCCGTTGTTCACTTCGGCAAACACATCGACTTTTTTTCCAGTGGTATGGATCTTGTGCTTGCCATTCTTCTTGATGTTTTCGCCAAGAAGGTCTTTTCCGTTGAGATGATGTTTCTCCTTCGCGAAGGCGAAGCGAGACGCACCGATCGTGGTGGCTGTCGCCATCAGTCCGAGTGCGATACGCCGATTGATCATCAAACTTTCTCCCTTTGGAAATCAGCAATGATTTTGCGCCTACAACGTCGTCAGGAATTCCTGCAGTCCGTTGTGACCAATTCAGCTTCGGTCATTTGGACTGAACCAGTGGTGAACGGGCCGGCCACAGATAAGCTCCAAAGCTCCGCAATTGCCGCGGACCGCACGAGCCTCGGGTTGCTGCCCTCTGGGTGGGACGATCCGGGGCGACGGCGCTCGCCACGTTCGCGCGGGCCATGCCTCGGGATCGCACCGATCAGCCGCCGGGCAGCACGATCAACTCGCCGACCATCGACGGCTGGTGGACCCCGCAACGGAACTTGAACACACCCGCCTTGTCGGCGGTGAACGTGACGGTGGTGAGCTGGCCGCGCTTGACGGTGAAACTGATATCGTAGCCGTCGATCGAGGTCGGGTGCTCCGCGCCGTTAACGCCTAGGATCTCGAGCGTAACCTCGTCGCCCCGGTTGACGATGATCTGGCTGGGATCCCATCGGTACGTCGAGACCTCCCAGCGCCCGCTGGCGTCGGCGGGCTTGAGCTCATAGCCCTTGCCCTCCGGCAGCCGGGCAGTGGGGAACGGGTCCTTGTCCACTGTCGTCCCACCCTTGGGCTCGACCGCCACCATGGTGATCGTGCGCTTCATGCCGGCCGCCTGCGCGGGACCGACGGACCCCGCCGCGGTCAGGGACAACAAGACTGCTACCGCGCCGGCCTCGATGCCACGCCTAAACATCTAACGCCTCCCTTGGTAAGATGTGTATCCTTCGCCGCCAATGACTCTCGTCCTCCGTTCCGGACACTTGTGGGAGCGCCCATCTGCGGGAAAGAGGTTGCGGCTTGTGAGTTCAAAACACCGGGCGGGCTCGAACATTCCACGGTCGGGCCATGCATTTGCCGTGCGCGCCTGCCGAACCTGCGTCGCATTCGCTACATCTGGTGGAAGCGCTTGGCTGCCGACGCACGGCCATTACGACGCACGGGCTTGACCCAGGGTGATGCACGACCGCAAGACCTGGAGGTGACCGCCCTAACCCGCAGCGAAGCGGTCAGGACCGGCGTCACAGTGAGCACGCGACTGGCGCCTCAGTTGCCGTGTGTCCCAGGCGATCGGGTCCAACTGCAACAAGTGATGCTGAACTTAATCGTTAACGCCATTCCGGCCATGAGTGGTATGGGGGAAGGTGCGCGCGAATTGCAGATCAGCATTGATGCCGTCCCGTCCGAGGGTGGCGTGCGCGTCGGGGTGCGGGACACCGGCCCGGGGCTGAGCCCGGAGAGCCTCTCGCGTCTGTTCGAGCCATTCTACACGACCAAGTCCGAGGGCATGGGCATGGGCCTATCTATTTGCCGCTCGATCATCGAAGCCCACGGCGGACGGCTGTGGGCGATCCCGTGCGAACCGCACGGTGCTCTCTTTCAGTTTACGATCCCCGCTGACTGAGCCGCCATCCGTGATCGATGTCGCTTATTGGGCACAAAACGGACCACAAGCGATGTTCGCAGTTCGGTCGCAATCGGGGCGGAGCCGACATGACGCGGACAGCTGTTGGAACCATGGGTGCAGGATGGTAGCGTCAAGAATATGAAGAAGTCCGATGCAGCGCGTCGTGCTATCCAAGGACAAGCTGCGCGATGATGGGCTGTCGCCATCGGATGTGGCCACGGAGTGCGGCTTCAGCGACCAGAGTCACCTCACGCGAATTTTCAGACAGACGGTCGGCGTAAGTCCGGGCGCCTGGCGTCGGGCCCTCAAGCGATAGCAAGCGAGCATCGTAATTATCGGGACCGCTCAAAGACAGGCAGGCGTTTGGTCAAAGTCCATCCAGCTGGAGGCGCGGCCTTGAGAGCCGGCGCGAGCCGAGGTGAGTCGCAATGGGACCCTTACTGAAGAAGCAGGCTGAGCGTTTGCGCTAGGCAACGCGACCTGGGCTACGCGGCTTTGTCGGCGTCAGTCGCAATTGGTCGGTCATGCGCGCCAAGTCAGGCAAGGACGATGCCCGCGTCGCCTACACCGTCGAGCTAGTCGAAGTCTCATATCGAGAAGTGGTCGGCTTTCGAGCGCCCTAAACCTTCGTATCGTTCCGTGACCCCTTTTGGATGCCCGACGATCACCTACGTTCAATTGAACCGGTGATCGCGATCGTCTTAGGCTGCATGCGTTGGAAAAAGCGCACAGGCCCATGAAGTGCGACGGTGAAAGAAGGATGATCAGACAACTGGGATCACGTCCGTGCAAGAATTACTTGAGCAACTGTGGAATCGTCGCCATCGGACTGACAGTTGACGCCCATGCGATGGACAGCATCATCGACGATGACCGTTTCCAGTGCCAGTCGCTGCGTCAAATCCAAGGAGCTACAAAATGCGGATCTACAATTTGACCCTTTGAGCTATTGAGGGAGTGATGACCGGGGCTTATGGACAACGGCTTGGCGAGGCATTGCGGGTTGAAAACGCGCCGGCGATCGTTACCCGGTCATTGCGTGCGGCCGATATAGCGGTCACAGAGATTCGATGTGACAGTCCCCTGCCGGAAATGAGCGGTTCGATTCAGCAGAAAGATGCTTTTCTCGTCGCTTTGCAACTCCGCGATTTTCCCAATCGCGAATATTGGGAGGATGGCCGACGAGCGTCGGTGTGCGACTTGCGGGCTGGCGAGAGTTGTCTCTATGACCTGAGGCGAGATCCCACCGCTCTCCTTGACAAGCCTTATCACTCGCTGGCTTTCTACCTGCCGCGTGCGGCGCTGGATGCGATCGCTGACGAGGCCGACGCGCCGCGAATTCGCGATTTGAGCTTTGAGCCCGGGGCGGGCGTCAACGACGTCACGATTTTCGGCCTGGGGAGCTTGCTGCTGCCCGCCCTCAGCCATCCCGACCAAGCTAATCCATTGTTTGTCGACCACGTCCTGCTGGCGGTTGGGGTACATATCGCTCAGACCTATGGAGCCATGCGGCCAATGTCGCGGCTGGTCCGGGGTGGGCTCGCGCCGTGGCAGGAGCGACGCGCAAGGGAAGTTCTTCTTGCCAACATCAAGCGCGGTGTGCCGCTCAAGGAGGTGGCGCGTGAGTGCGGTCTATCAGTGGGTTATTTCTCACACGCCTTTCGTCGTACGCTGGGAGTGGCGCCGCACAAGTGGCTCATTGAGCAGCGCGTCGAGCTATCCAAGGAAAAGCTGCGCGATGACGGGCTGTCGCTATCGGATGTGGCCGCGGAGTGCGGCTTCAGCGACCAAAGCCACCTCACGCGAATTTTCAGACAGGCGGTTGGCGTAAGTCCGGGCGCGTGGCGTCGGGCCCTCAGCAATAGCATCGTAGTTATCAGGACCGTTCCAAAAAAAAGTGGATCGGGTAACATCGAGCGCGGTCCAGCGATCCGAACGACCTCACGTTAGGCCCGCGCGCATGGGCCGGGCGCCTCATCGACCTGGATACGACGCTGCCGGTACTCTCGCAACTGTTCGAACCAGTCCGCGATATCGACAAGCAAGCCCTCGAAAAGATCTCCAGAGCCGCGAGAGGACTTTACTCGCGACACAGCTCTGACCGGCAAATCAGGTCGATTGGCGCGCCCCCAATCCAACGCTGAGCGGAAGTTCGGGATTGTTAGACCGTGGCGTTAGAACTGCGCCAGCGGTTGAGCCGAACTTTTTCAACTGCTGCGCTCGACCTGCTTCGCGATTGTCCTCAAAGAGGGCGAAAGCGCCGCACTCTCCAGAAGTGAAGTTAGAAACAGAACCGTTCCAACGACAACAGTCCCGTTAAAGATGATCATCGGCCTGCGCGGCATAGTGACGGTCGAGCTTTGAGTTAACACGATCCAGATCGCAAAAGAGGTACGACATGTCGAGACCGTTATTGAAATCTTCTCAAGACGCTGTTGCGAGGGCGGCTTTCCCACGCCTCTTTGTCCTTGAGCTGAACACCGGCCGCATTCACTCCATGAATACGGACGGCTTCTTCTTGCCGAACAAAACAGTCGCAGACCTGCGTGAGGATATCGACAGTGACAAGCTCGATCTCCTACACGATTTCAGCGTCGCAGCGCGAGAGGATCTGTTGAGGCTGCAGTATTGAGATTCGGGAAGATTTGCACGGCCTTCTATCTACTACTCCGCTAAAGCTGGGGGAAGGCCACGCAGGAATGAGTCCCTCGTACTACGATGCAACGTTCGAGTTGCGGGCAATAAAGGTGGGTGCGCATGGTCAGCAAAATGGGAGCAGACGTCGTCATCGCAGGAACCGGGATCGTGGGTTGTTTGATCGCCGAGCAAATGTTGGATGCAGGTCTGTCGGTATTGATGCTCGAGGCAGGGCCACGCATCGATCGCGGGCGCATCATCGAGAATTACCGCAATATGCCGCCGGCCGCAAAGGCTGCGAACCCTGACGGTCCCTTCCCGCCAAAACCTTGGGCGTTGCATCCGATGGAATACACCGGTGATCCGGATAAGGACTACCTCATCACTTCCGGTCCCGACGCGAAGGCGTATCAGCAAGCTTACGTGCGCTACGTCGGTGGCGCCACTTGGCATTGGGCGGGCACGCTTTGGCGGCTGACGCCCGAGGACATGATGCTGAATGCGAAATTCGGCGTAGGCCGCGACTGGCCGTTCGATTATTCCGCGCTTGAGCCATACTACACTCGCGCCGAGTATGCGATTGGCGCAGCCGGTCCGTCCGACCCGGCGCTGCAATGGCCGCCGATGCGCTCGAAGCCCTACATGATGGAGGCCTTCCCATTCGGCTCGGGACAACGTCGCTGCGTGCAGGCGGCGGAGTCTATCGGACTCCAATACATCCCCTGCGCGCAGGCGCGCAACAACAAGCTCGCCTATCAGGGCCGACCGCCCTGTTCGGGAAACAACAACTGCATGCCGGCCTGCCCGATTGCGGCCAAGTACGATGCGTACAGCGCGCTGCTGCGCATCGAGGCAAAGGGCGGAGTGGTCGTGCCCAACGCGGTGGTCTATCGCGTCGAGACCGACGACAAGAACAACGTTCAGGCGTTTCACTTCTACGACCCGAACAAGACATCGACGCGCGTGACCGGCAAGACATTCGTCTTGGCTTGCAACGGAATCGAGACGCCGAAAATCCTCCTGCTGTCGAAGAACGAAAAGAACCCAAAAGGTATCGCTAATAGCTCCGATCAAGTCGGCCGCAACATGATGGACACGCCGAAGTTTTTTGCGCTGGCCAAGTTCAAAGATCCGATCTGGTCTGGACTCGGCCCGGTACAGACCGGTGCGATCATGTCCACCTCGCAGGGAGATTTCCGCTCGCGGTACGCGGGCGGCCAGATCAGCCTGATCAATTTTTCCGGCGCGGGCAGCGCCGGTCTCGCGGCGCTGAAGCAGAAACTTGTCGGTAAGGCGCTCGACGAGGCGATCCGGCGCGAGACGGCCTGCACTGGCCTGATCGCTGTCGAGCACGAAGTCCTGCCGTCCGCGGAGAATCGTCTCACGCTGTCCGACAAAAAGGACATGCTCGGGCTCAACCAGCCCGCCGTGTACTACGACGTCGGCGACTACGTGCGCAAGGGTGCCGATCTGCACACATTTCCGATCACTCGGAAATTCGCCGAAGCGCTTGGCGCCGAAAAGGTCATTCGCATACCCGGTTTCGAAGCAAGCCAGCACATCATGGGCGGGACAATCATGGGCAAGGATGCGAAGACCTCCGTCGTCGACACCGACTGCCGCGCACACGATCATCCCAACCTGTTCCTGCCGGGTGGTTCGGCGATGCCTTCGGCTGGTTCCGGCAACAGCACGCTGACCATGGCCGCGCTGGGGGTGAAAGCGGCCGATGCTATCGCCAATCAGACGACGAGGGGGTGAGCGTTGAATACGTTTGACCTCATTCGCGTTTGCGTTGCTGCGCCGCTGATTGCGGTGTTCGGTTTGGCCTCGGCCCAGGAGGCTGCCGCGGATGACGCGGAAATCAAACACGGCGAATACCTGGCCATCGCTTCCGACTGCGGAGCCTGCCACACCGCACCAGGTGGCAAGCCGCTCGCCGGCGGCCTGCCGATCGAATCACCGCTGGGTACGATCTACTCAACCAACATCACTCCATCGCAGCAGTACGGCATCGGCCGCTATTCGCTGCAACAATTTTCGGAAGCCCTTAGGCGGGGCATTCGCGCCGATGGCGCGCACCTGTATCCGGCCATGCCTTACGCATCCTATGCTGTGTTCACGGACGAGGACGTCGAAGCACTGTATGCTTACTTCACGAAGGCTGTGCCAGCTATAGACCAGCCGCCGGCGAAGACGACATCGCTCCCGTTCCCTTACAACCTACGCTTTTCGATGGCCTTCTGGAACGCACTGTTCCTCGACGCGAAGCCTTTCACGCCCGATCCTTCGAGGGCCACCGAATGGAACCGCGGTAAGTATCTCGTCGACGGTCCGGCGCATTGCGGCGAGTGTCATACGCCGCGCGGCTTCTTCATGCAGCAGGACCGCAGCCGCCAATTCGCTGGGGCCGTGCTCGGCTCCTGGCATGCGCCCAACATCACACCCGATGCTAACGCCGGCATCGGCGCGATGGGGACGGACGAATTGTTCCGCTATCTCAAGTTTGGCAAAGTGGCCGGCAAGGCACAGGCTGGCGGCGAAATGGGCCTTGCCGTGCAGCTGAGCTTCAGCAAGCTCAGCGACGACGACCTCAAGGCCATCGTAGCCTACGTGCGCAGCGTGCCGCCGATCGGCGACGCCGAAACCAAGGCGAAGTTCGCGCAAGGCCAGCCCTTCACGGAAGTCGCGAAGTTCCGCGGAATCGGCGCCACGAGTTCAAGTGAAGCGCTGCCCGGCGGTGCCGCGCAATTATTCGCCGCGAACTGCGCGAGTTGCCACGGCATCGGTGCAGGAGGGTCGCGAGACAACTACTTCCCGAGCCTGTTCCACAACTCCGCGCTTGCTACCGGGGCTGGCCGCAACCTTGCCGCCACGATCCTGTTCGGCATCGACCGCAGCACGGCGGACGGCCTTGCCTTCATGCCGGGCTTCGGTGGCAAGGCGACCGATATTGCTGCATTCACCAACGAGCAAGTAGTGGAGCTGGCGAATTATCTTTTGGAGCACTATGGCAACGCGGCGTACTCCATCACGCCGCAGATGGTCGAGCAAGTCCGCATCGGACAAGCTCCCAAGCCATTGCTGGCGACTTTGGTCGACGTCGGCAAATGGTTAGCCTGCGCCTTGGCGATCTCGCTCGTACTTTGGTGGATTGTGCGCCGCTCGTCGCGCACACTCGTTTGACCTGTTGGGAGATGGATGCGTGACTTATGAAGGGACATCCGCAACCGAGGCTACGGCGACCGAAGATACCACCCAGACCGAGCCCATCTTGCGCCGTACGCTGCTGAAAACCGGTGCAACGGCGCTCGGCGTCATGGTCCTCGGAGCACCGATGCAAAAAGTGGTGCGAGCAGCCGGCGCGGTCGAGACGGCCACTGCCGTGAGCGTCGACAAATTCATGGCCGCCTCCAGGTGCCTGATACAGCACGGGCTCTCACCCGACGTCGGAGCGCGCATGGCGGGAATTCTTTACGCGAAGATTCCTACGCTCGATGCAGATCTCGATGCGATCATCTCCACCGCCAGGGGGAAGAACTCCAAGGTCGTCGAGGATTTCTTCGATGCGCTGCCCGACGGCCATGTGAAGGACTCGGCGCACCAAATCATCTTCGGCTGGTACGCGGGTGTTGCTGACGAAGGCCCGACTGCTGAAGTCTTCGCCTATGAAGAGGCGTTAATGTATCAGCCGACGAAGGACGCGGTGGCGCTGCCGACATATTCGTTCAACGGGCCGGACCACTGGACTGACGTCGATCCGCCGCTTTCGGCCATGCCGGAATTTTGAACCGCCACAAGCCGGTTTCGGCACTGCGCTTGCGTCACTAGTGGTCTGATTCATTCGGACGATTCCCAAATCGGCCGAAGCAGTTCAAGCTCTCGGCATGAGAGCAGGAATTGTCGTCAACGTCACGCGAGCCGATCGCCGTCGCCCTGAGGCGATCGTGTCGGATCGCAGTGCGCGGCAAAAGCATGTGTGGCGCGCCCAAATCATCCTTGCCACCGCCGACGGCTGCGGCACCACCGAGATCATGCGCCGGTCGGGCAAAGCCAAGCCGGTGGTCTGGCGATGGCAGGCACGGTTCATGGCGCAAGGCGTCGACGGGCTGCTGCGCGACAAGACGCGCAGGCCTGGCAAGCCGCCGCTTCCCGCCACCACGGTTCAGAAGGTCATCGACCTCGTGACCGGGCCACCGCCGGGCGAGACCACCCAATGGACGGGCCGGATGCTGGCCAAGACGGTGGGGATCAGCTTGAGATCGGTGCAACGCATCCTCGAGGCCCACAAGCTCGTGCCGCACCGTGTCAGGGCGTTCAAGCTTTCGAACGATCCGAAGTTCGCTGAGAAACTCAGGGACGTGGTCGGTCTCTACGTCGATCCTCCCGCCCACGCGGTCGTCCTCTCGGTTGACGAAAAAAGCCAAATCCAGGCCCTCGACCGCACTCAGCCAGGATTGCCGATGAAACCTGGGCGGGCTGGGACGATGACCCACGACTACAAGCGCAACGGCACGACCACACTGTTCGCCGCGCTCAATGTTCTCGATGGCACCGTCATCGGCCGCAACATGAAGCGTCATCGGCATCAGGAGTTCATCCGCTTCCTCAGTGAGGTCGACGCGCAGGTTCCCAAGCGAAAGTCGATCCATGCGATCATCGACAATTACGCCACCCACAAGCATCCAAAAGTCCAAAAATGGCTCGCAAAAAACCCGCGCTGGACCTTCCACTTCACGCCGACTTCCGCCTCCTGGCTCAATTGCCGTAGAGGGCTTTTTCGCCAAACTCACCAACAGGCGCCTTAAGCGCGGCGTATTCCGATCAGTCGCCGAGCTGGAAATCGCCATCGAGCGCTTCATCTCTGAGGCCAATGCCGAGCCCAAACCCTTCGTTTGGACCACACGCCCAAACCGCATCCTCGCCGCTGTCAAACGTGGGAAACAAGCGTTAGAGTCAGTCCACTAGCATGACCCGATGGTCGCCGGGAGTTCTCCCTAGGCATCCGACCAGGTCGCATAATATCCGACCACGGGGCCCGATTGCGGCTGAGGGCCCTCATAACCCATTGGCGGATGGGGAGCGTTGGACCCGCGCCAGGATCCCCTCGCCCAGTCCGAAGCCCTAGCAGCCGTTGCTTCACTCTAACACTTCAATCTGAGGCCGGCGCTCTCGTACACGACCGTCGTGCGGGCATTGTTTGTCGTTCGCTCGGTTCGTTATGAGAGATTTGCCAGGATTTGCGAGCATTCACTCACGCTTCTAGGTCCCGCATCGCGATTGCTCTCAAAGGGGACGAAAGCGACGCGCTTTTCGGAAGTGGAGTTAGAAGCAGAACCGTTCCAGCGGCGACAGTTTCATCAAAGATGATCATCGGCCTGCGCGGCATATCACGATCGAGCTTTGAGTTAACACGATCCAGATCGCAAAAGAGGTACGACATGTCGAGACCGTTATTGAAATCTTCTCAAGACGCTGTTGCGAGGGCGGCTATCCCGCGCCTCTTTGTCCTTGAGCTGAACGCTGGCCGCATTCACTCCATGAATACCGATGGTTACAACCGCAAGACCATCGTGTCGGATTGCCATTTGCCCGACGGCATCGTCGTCGATGTCGAGGCTGGCCATATCTACTGGACCAATATGGGCATCCCGAGCCTGAACGACGGCTCGGTCGAGCGCGCCGACATCGACGGCAAGAACCGCAAGACAATCGTCGCGCTGGGAGACACCCACAGTCCGAAGCAGATCATCCTCGATAAGAACGGTGGCAAGCTCTATTGGTGCGACCGCGAGGGTATGCGTGTCATGCGCTGCAATCTCGACGGCACGAAGCTGGAGACGCTCATCGAGTCCGGGCGCGGCGAAGCCGATAGCCGGGATGCGACACGATGGTGTGTTGGGCTGGCGATCGATCCGAAATTCCAGAAAATCTACTGGAGCCAAAAAGGCCCAGACAATGCCGGGCTCGGCCGCATCTTCCGTGCCAATGTTGAAATTCCCACCGGCCAAACTGCAGCGGCCAGGTCCGACATCGAGATCTTCTTCGACCGCCTGCCTGAGCCGATCGATATCGAGCTCGACCACAAGAACCGTGTTCTCTACTGGACCGACCGCGGCGACCCTCCGCGTGGCAACACAGTGAGCCGGGCCTCGATCGACAACAAGCCTGTCGAACCGGAGATCGTGGTGACCCACCTCATGGAGGGGATCGGTATCGCGCTCGACGTTCCAAACGACCGCATGTTCGTGACCGATTTCGCCGGCTCAGTCTACTCCGCACGACTTGATGGATCCGGCGAACGAGATGTCCTCGAAGCACAGGGTAACCTCACCGGCATCGCATACGCCGAAATTCCGAAGGACAAGTGACATGTTGAAAAACAAACCCATTCGCCGAGTTGCCATTATTGGCACGGGTGTGATCGGCGCCAGCTGGACCGCACTCTTCCTCGCCAACGGCCTTGATGTGGTGGCGACAGACGTTGCGCCGGGCGCGGAAGCGGCATTGAAGCGCTTTGTTGCAACGGCCTGGCCCGCGCTGCAACGGCTTGGCCTCGCATCCGGTGCCTCCCAAAACAGGCTGTCATTCACCGCGGCCCTGACAGACGCCGTCAAGGATGCGGATCTGGTCCAGGAAAACGGACCCGAAAAGATTGATTTCAAGAAGACGCTCTATCGCCAACTGGACGAGTTGCTGCATCCCAGCGTTATCATCGCCTCAAGCTCGTCGGGCTTGACCATGAGCGATATCCAGTCGGGCGCCGCGATCCATCCGGAGCGCTGCGTCATCGCCCATCCCTTCAATCCGCCGCACTTGATCCCGCTGGTCGAGATCGTCGGCGGGGCAAAGACCTCTGAAGCGACGATCCGGCGCGCAGCGGAATTTTATTCGTCGATCGGGCAGCGGACGGTGCGCGTCAACAAGGAGATGCCAGGCCACGTCGCTAACCGTTTGCAGGCTGCATTGGCGCGCGAGGTTTATTACCTTGTCGCCGAGGGAGTCGTGAGCGCCGCCGACGTCGACACCGCCCTGTGCTGGGGCCCGGGCCTGCGCTGGGGCATCATGGGCAACATGATGCTCAATCACCTCGGCGGCGGTCCGGGCGGCATCGAGCACTTCTTCCAGCAGTTCAGCGGCCCGATGACGGCCTGGTGGAAGACCCTCGGCTCGCCGGTGCTAACTCCGGAAGTGCAAAAGAAGCTCATCGACAGCGTCCATGCCGAGGTCGGATCGCGCACCATTGAGGAGCTGGAGGCGGAGCGCGACGAAATCCTGCTCGGCCTGATTGAGCTTCGCAACAGAACGGCCAAGTCGAGCCAAACGAAAGTAACGGCGACGGTCGCCTGAGGTCAGGCATCACCGGCGAGACAAATCACGAGATCAATCATAAGTCCTTCGACTATTCCGGCTTTTAAGCCACAGCATCAGGAGTTCCAAATGCCCACCGCAACCGCAACACGCAAGATCGTCGCACCGAAGCCGGTCCCCGTACCGAACGCCGACTTCTATCAGCTGATCGAGCTGCTCACACCCGAGGAGAAAGCCGTCGTTACAAAAGTGCGGACATATATGCAGACCAAGGTCCAGCCGATCATCAACAAGTACTGGTCCGATGACGCCTTTCCGTTCGAGCTGCTGCCTTCGTTCAAGGAACTCGGTATCGGCGGGCTCGGCTACGAGGGTTACGGCTGCGCCGGCGGCAGCCAGAAGCTGTACGGCTTCGTCACGATGGAGATCGCGCGCGTCGACGCGTCGATCTGTACGTTCTGGGGCGTACACAGCGGCCTGGCGATGGGCTCGATCTATCTCGATGGCTCCGAGGAGCAGAAGCAGAAATGGCTGCCGCAAATGGCCCGTTACGAAAAGATCGGGTGTTTCGGGTTGACCGAGCCGCTGGTTGGTTCGGGAGCGAGCGGCGGGTTGACCACGACCGCCAAGCGCGAGGGCGACACCTGGATTCTCAATGGCCAGAAGCGGTGGATCGGCAACTCGACTTGGTGCGACCTCTCCATCATCTGGGCGCGCGATCTCGCGGACAACCAGGTCAAGGGTTTCATCATCGAGAACAAGTCGACGCCCGGCTTCAGCGTCGAGAAGATCGAGCACAAGATTGCGCTCAAGGTGGTCCAGAACGGTCAGATCACGCTGAAGGATGTACGGTTGCCTGAAGCG
>Ga0210399_10000940_pt1 | contig 22910 bp, 19 predicted proteins | sample IncBWC14MmetaG_FD_150865 | JGI IMG/M metagenome (GOLD analysis project Ga0210399, IMG submission 150865) | Forest soil microbial communities from Barre Woods Harvard Forest LTER site, Petersham, Massachusetts, United States - Inc-BW-C-14-M | ecosystem: Environmental > Terrestrial > Soil >... | reverse complement strand
CGCATCGAACGGGCAGACAGGTGGCGCTGGTGGTTCCGGTATCGTGATCGTCGCGTGCACCACGGGTAACTGCTGATGCTACGCCTTTTGATCGCTCTCTCAGTTCTATTTCTGCCGCCCAATGCTGGAGCCCAGATTGTACCATTCTCTGGCGCTGCAAGCGGTGCGGCTCCATCATGCTCTACAGGCGTCCTCGACACCTTCGCGGCATCGCCCGGCGCGTGGACCGTGGCCTACTCGCTGCGCAAGGTCCGTGCTGCCTACGCCGGCAAGGCGGTGCAACTCACGCGATCTTCCGACAGCACGACGCTGGACATTGGCTTCGTCGGGTGCGACCCGGATGTCACGGCCTCATCCAGCCTCTGCGGCACCGCGACGCTCAGCGTCGTCACCGCGTCAACCAGGGTCGCCTTCCCATCAGGTTCCGTGATCCACGTGTTCAACGCCGGCCCCAGCCCGGTGTTCTATGCGGCCGGCAACAGCTCAGTTACGGCGACGACCGCGAGCAGCGAGCTTATGTTTCGCGAGGGCGTCAATATCACGGTTGGTGCCAATACGAATCTCGCCGCGCTTACCGGCTCCGGATTCGGCATCGACGGCAATGCCGGCGCCGCGACCTTGTTCCTGACGAACTGCGGCGCGTCGAAGCTGTATGATCAAGCCGGGGCCAACGACGCATCGCAGGCTACATTGGCCGATCAACTCGGGTATTACCCGACGTGCCAGGGGTCGTCACTGCCATGCCTGTTCGGGTGTCTATCTGCCTGCAACCTCAAGGCCGCCGACAGCGCCTCCTACAAGACGGCGACGGTTGAAACGTTCATGGTGATGTCCTTCGGAGAGGACATTACGACAGCAAATTTCAACTACGCCAGCGTCGTCTACCCGACCACGACATCGAGCGCGGCCAGTGATTCCCGGTGGGGTCTGTCAAACAACGCGGCGCCGGACGTTCTCGCAAACAACATAAACGGCAGCAACAATGGTAACGCAGAGGGGTTCGGAGGCGTCTGGCGCGGGCAAAATCTGACGCAATTCGATTACTCGACCGGTGGAATCTTACGGTGGAACGGCGGCACGCAGTTTATGAGCACCGGGTCGGGCACTCCGACCTATCCGAACGCGGTCGGCCTGTACGTCATGGGTGACGCCGCCGGCAACGGGACGCCCGGCACGTTTGTGGAGGCGCTCGTTGCCTCGGGTACCCAGACATCGCGAAATTCCATCTCGGCCAATCAGGTATCTTACTGGGGAATCACGACCGGAGCCGCCGCGTCGGTCGCGCTCACGAACCCACTCGGAGACGGATGGAACTGGAACCAGATACAGCTCGGCGGCTTCGCTCCGAACCCACCCGGCGTCGGTGCCATCACGGTCAACGGCAACGCCTACAACTCCGAGGCGTCGTGGAACAGTTATACGCAGTGGCAGGCAACTAACGGCTCCACAGCGGCCGGCCGGCTTGGGGACAACTGGCGGTTCCAGATCAACGGTCTCGCCGATGCATGGGACGGTACCAATCGCTCCGAGGTGGACGGTGCCGGCGGCTCAGCTCAGTTCTCGATCGGCACGACATTCTGGATCGCCTACGCGGTCTACATCGAGCCTGGGACCGCGTACACGTCGTCGTGGAACATCAACGGCCAGATGCACACGGTGGCGGGCGGGATCTGCTGCATCTTCAACACGATGTCCAACTCGAACAGCGTGTCGGACACGTGGTTCGTCTACACCAACAACGCGACCACCGCGACCCAGAGCAGCGCCACGACCGGCGTGGCGATCACGAGGGGGCGCTGGTATCACTTCGTCTATCAGGTAGGAACATCTACGAGCGGCACGAATGACACGTTCAATGTGTGGCTCGACACCGTCACCGAAGGGACGATGGTGCAGATCGCGAGTCACTCCGGCGCCTCGCTGTTCGGCGGCAACGGGACGAACAACGCGGCCTACTGGAAGTACGGAATATATCGCGAGACGGGGAACAACCTCCCGACCTTTGGCGTGCGCTATGGGAACATGCAGGTGTGCTCCCAGGGCTCTGACTGCACGGCCAAGTACGGGGTGAGTGACTTGTCTGCGCTAGAAACGACGCCACTAGCTGATCCGGCGCACAACTGATGAAGGTTTATATAGGAGCAACCCTTGGAGGAGTCGGGTCGTCTTCTCCAATAGTTCCATATACCTCTCAGTCGTTTTTGATAGGACAATTAGCGGAACAGCCCATAGGGTCTCTAGGGCTTATATGTACGGTATCTGGGGCTCTAACATATTCGGTACAAGTCACAGGAGATTATCCGCAGGCTGCGATAACTAACTGGGTCAATCACTCTGTTCTTAATGGCCTTACGCAAAGCGCATACAGCAACATTGTGTATCCTATTTCAGCCTTAAGGTTGGTTGTTACTGCCTGGACTTCTGGCTTTGTAAATCTTGGTGTTGTACAGTGGCCTTAATTAGATTTCTAGTAATGCTTGGACTATTGACTGTGCCTGCATTTGGGCAGTCTGGTGGGATTCCGGGCCTTCCTACTGTGCCAAATTTATCGTCTGAGGATTCTGTCGCCGTTGGGCATAATGGTGGTGATTTCAAGGCCACCCTGGGTCAAGTGGCTCAACTATTCGGCCTGACTCTTCCGACCATTGATCTCAATTTTGTTTCCGGTGTTTATCTTGGTCAGAACTGCACAACACTTACAGCCTGCCTTTCTGCTACAAATAACGGTGGATACGCCCAATGGAGTGATGGTCACTGGTCTAGCTTTCCAAACAATACTGCTAGGGTTACAGATTTAGGTCTACTATATGAGACTGCGGCGACAACAAATCCGATCCTGTGGTCCAGGGATATGTCCCAGTCTGCGTGGACAAAGAGCAACGTCACTGTGGCGAAGACGGCAGTTGGAATTGATAATACTCCTAATGCAGCCAGCACCCTTACTGCGACATCCAGTAACGGAACGGTATGTCAATCGGTAACGTCGTCTAACCCGCCATTCGCTGAGTTCACTGGGAGTGTGTTCCTTAAGCGAGTGTCCGGCTCCGGAGAAGTTGACATCTCCATGGAGGGGACTGTTCCTGGACACTCTGGGACAGTCTGGTCTCCGGTTACAAAAGGTAGCGGCTCTCTTTCAGCCTCTTGGCAGAGATTCGTTATTACCTACGACGCTACTACGATAAATCCGACTTTGTGCATACGAATTGTGACAAATGGAGATGTTGTAGCGGCTGATTTTGGACAGATAGAACCAAGGGTGTGGGTCACGTCTCCGATCCTTACAAGCGGGACTATAGCGACAAGACAATCAGATGCGGTTAGCTTCACTAATGGGGCCGCTACGCTTTTGAATGCCTCTGCGGCCACTGCGGTTTTTGCGACTTCTGGGGCGGCGGCGGGTAATTTCCGTCATCAGATTTCGAGCCCGTATTTCGCCGGGTCTCCATCGAATGGGTATCTTTGGCAGTATGCTGCGATGGCCATGTTTTTCAACGACGGAGGAGAGGGTAGCGGCGCTCCGCCATACTCTATTTGCGGTAATGTTGCTCTAGTTTCTGCGAATCAGAGCATGGCGCTGCCGGCTATATTTGGCATTTCTTGGGGAAATGGTACTGTTTCTGTCGTGTGCGATGGTGGCGCATTGCAATATAGCGGAGGTACTGCGCCTTCTCCTCAGACGTGGTATATAGGTAGCTCTACAGCGGGACCAACCACATACACAACAGAGATTAAACTATACAATTCAAAACTCGGGAGTGATTTTTTCCAGTCATCCACGCAAAAAACAAATAATGCGTCTATTACAGATCAGATCCCAGATTCAGGATGGAGTAATTTTACGCAGGCTGCTGGATTCTCTGCTCAGGTTGGCGGAACTCTACCAGCATTTTCTGGAGGGCCGACACAGAATCTTTATGGATTTGAAAGCGGTCTCAATTCAAGTGGTGTGACCGGACCAATTCAATTCGGTAGTGTTGGAAACATGATCCGGTTTAATATGTATGCCAATAATTGTGGTGTGGACGACGATTGTACTATCGGGACATTTGGAGGTTCAGAGCGCGTAGAGCTTGATGGATCGACTGGGGCTACCGGTAATGCTCAATTCGCTACCGCAACAGATGCGTGGATGTCTTATTCAGTGTGCATAGAGCCGGGGGCAGCCCTTACCTCTAACTGGTTCTTTAATGGACAGGTTCACCAGACTATAAACCCCGCCGGTGGTGGGTCACCTCCTTTTGATATGAATACGAAGATAGGAGATATTGGAAGAGTTGAATACGTTTCTGATGCAAATCAAGCAGTCACCGTTGCGTATGAATGGAAACAGTTGAGGGGTGTATGGTATAACTACGTTCTACAACTTAATTTCGACCCCACGGGAGCGCAGGGAAAGATTCATGTATGGCAGAACGGGATACAGGTGGTAAACTTCAATGGGGTTACAGGAGAGACACCGACCAGTGGAACGCAGCAATACTATTGGAAATTCGGCACTTATCGCGGACAGTCTCCTGAATATGAAGCAGTGAGATACGCCAATATGACATACAGTACTTCAAGTTTGGCTGCTAAAGTTGCTTCACCTGATGCGATTCCGTCCGGATATGGAACTACCTGCCAATGACTACTAGCGGCACATATAATTTCGGTCCAGAACTCGGTAGTCTGTTTCTTAATGCGTTCTCTCGTATCCAGGTTAAGCCGCCATCAATAGTGGCCCAGCATATGTTTGATGCTAGGCTTGAGGCAAATCTTCTTCAGGCTGAGTGGGTTAACTCGGGGTTGGAATTATGGCTTGAGGATACGCAGACCATAAATCTCATATCGGGAACGGCGACATACAACGTTCCGGCAAATACGATAATGATACTCGACCTGTATGTGACTCCGACCGGAGGAAGCAATAGGCTACTTCTGCCGTTCTCTCGGACTGATTATGCCTCACTAGCGACTCCTCTACAGCAAGGGTTCCCGACATCGTTCTTCTTTCTGAGGACGGTGAACCCGACAATTACATTTTGGCCGACGCCAGACAGCGCGAATACATACGTTGTTACATATTGGAGATACCGTCAAATACAGGACGCCGTTCCCGGTCAGGGAGGTAATGCTGATCTTCAGTACAGGTTCCTTGATGCATATACGGCTGGACTAGCACATCGACTTTCAAGGCACTATGCGCCTGCCTTGGAACAGCAGCGCAAGGCAGATTACGACATTGCATTTGGGTTGGCTATGAAGCAAGATACAGAGAATGTGGGTTTGTATATTACCCCTGGACTCGCATCATTTTTTAGATAATAGTATCTGCCTCAATGATTCGGAGGCACAAAATGATTATTTACATGGCAACAAATATAAAAAACGGAAAACGCTACATTGGCGCAACAAAGCGCGCTCTGAAGGTCAGGCGGTCTAAGCATTATTCTGACGCTAAGGGTAAGCGCAGGGGATGCCACGTATTTAATGCCGCGATAAGGAAATACGGCGAGGACGCATTTGAATGGACGATTATATCAACCGCAGAGAATTACACCGATCTCATGAAAGAGGAAATTAGACTGATAGCTCTCCTGAGGCCTGAATATAACATAACCAGAGGCGGTCAGGGTATGGTGGGTCTTGTGCGGACCAAGGAATGGCTTGAGAAAACGTCCAGGGCGCTTAAGGGGCGTAAACCCAGTCCGCAATGTTATGCAGCCAACAACCATGAACACAAATTCAGGTCTATCGTATGTCTAAATGACGGTCTTCTTTTTAAGAGCATTAAAAGCGCTGCCGACAACTACGGTATTAGTAAAAGAGGCATTGGAGAGATGCTACACGGAAGGCAAATTCAGTGCGGGGGGAAATCATTTGCATATTCTGATTTGGTTCTATCAAAAGATGAAATTGACCGTCAACTTAGTGCGTTGAACGATAGACGCGCCGGCTGGGAGGCAAGGAGAAATAAGGACAAGTGTCGGCCAGTAGTGTGCATTACTGACAGCAAGGAATATTCAAGCGTTACGCTTGCGGCATCGGCGTATGAGATAGAGAAAATGCGTGTTATTCAAATATGCCAAAGAGGAGGAGAAACCAACAGCGGACTGTCTTTTCGTTACGCAGATCGTGAGGCGGTTAAAAAGAAGGTATGGACTGAGGATGAGATCGCCAGTCAGAAAAGAGAAGTTTTGGCGGCCCTTTCTCGCGGACAAAAGAAAATTAAGAAGCCTATTGTGTGTTTAGATACTGGGCATCAGTTCGACAGTATAAGTAACGCCGCGAGAGCCTATGATTTACCAATGGGTTCGCTCTTTGCTGCTATTGATCGCGGGCATAGGTGTGCCGGGCTCACGTTTCAAAGAATTTCCAAATGAGACCTCACGGCAGAGCGAAAGTTGATCCTAACGATCCTCGTGCATTTGGTGAGTGCTCGCGCTGCGGATTTTGGTTCCAGTTACAAGATTTGCAATGGCAGATGGAGTGGGCCGGTACAAAATTATACAATACAGGTCTTTTGGTTTGCACGGGGGTTAATTGTCTAGATGTGCCGAATGAGCAATTTCGCACCATTATCCTGCCACCAGATCCCATGCCAGTCCTTAATGCTAGGACACCTAACTTTGCATACGAGGAGCAAACCATTAGGATTACACAATTTGCCGATCCAAAAGGACCGCCATGGGCGGCTGGACCTCAGATGATCCGGTGCACGCAGGACGGCGAGACTGCTCGCGCTCTACAATACGAAACGAGTTCGTGAATGGCAGCAATCCCTCTGGATGGACGAATTACTAGTCAGAATATTCTGAATATAGCCTTAAATGGCGGCGAGGTTATGGAGATTGTGTCTCCTGGTACCGCTGCGCTCGGGAATACATATCAGGTTTCTACGGCTGTTCTTGCATCGTTCTTTGCCGCATTCCCGTTTCTTGAGACTACGCTTATCACTTCTGGTTCGACATATAACATGCTATCGACCGACACGAGGATCATCGTAGACAAGACGATAGGTTCTCCGACTTCGATAGTGGTTCCTCTTGCGAGTGCGATGGCGTACCCGTTCCCAGTGATCATTAAAGACGGCAAAGGTGATGCTGGTAATGGGACGAATCAAATAACGATCACATTCACGGGCGGTCAACTTGTGGATGGCCAATCAAGCATCGTTATAGACAACGCATATGGCTGGGTGACGATAAATCCATTCCCTGTAACTGGAGCGAGTTGGTACCAAACATAATGAAGATCGGGTCTCTTGTCTTTGCCGCAATTCTGTCACTTGCCCCGGCCTCGGCATTTGCTGCCTGCACGGGACAATTCACGACAGGACAGATTTGCGCGAATCCGACCGGCTCTACAAATGTCCCAACCGGGTCAACGGTAAGTAAGCTGTTCGATTTCCTGTATGGGACAAATTCTGGAACGATAATCTACAGGTCTGGCTCTGGCTGGACGAGTCTGCCCGGAAACTCAAGCGGAACGCAGATTCTGTCCGAGAATTCCTCTGGGGTTCCGGCGTGGCTCACCGTTTCTGGCACCGGGACAGTAACGTCTGTGGCTCTCGCCGCCCCGCCGATATTCACGGTGTCTGGGTCGCCGGTTACATCTGGAGGGACACTTACCTTTACATCAGCAAACGAGAGCGCCAATACATTCTGGGCTGGTCCTACTTCAGGAGGGGCGACTACTCCAGCCTTCAGGGGGATCGTAATCGGTGATTTCCCGGCTATCGCCGCTAATACTGTGATTGGAAATAATACTTCCGGGTCATCTGTCCCAACGGCCATGTCTATGCCGTCCTGTAGTGGTGGGTCAAATGCGCTGATCTGGACGACAAACACTGGATTTGGGTGTAACACTCTGACATCTACCGGCACAGTCACGAGCGTAGCAAGCGGAACAGGGCTTACTGGTGGCCCTATCACGACGACAGGTACCCTATCTCTTGCCTCTATCGCTGCCGATAACGTGCTCGCAAACGCTACTGGTGGGTCGGCCGCTCCAGGTGCAGTACCACTTCTTTCGTGCTCTACAGCGGCGAATGCCCTTACCTATAACACCTCTACGCACGCCTTCGGGTGCAATGTCATCAGTGGCTCTGGAACGGTTAACACTGGAACCGCTGGGCAGATCGCGTATTATCCTGGATCCACGAACGTTGTGGGTGGTAACGCAAACGCCAATATGAGCGCTGGAGCCCTCACATTGGGCGTGGCGAGCACCACAATCGGGCAAGTGGTCTTGGAGGGGAATACTTCGGGGTCGGTAACTCTTACACCACAAGCTGCCGCTGGAACTCCTACGATTACCTTCGGAACAGCAAGCGGGACTCCTGTGGTTACAGCGAGTGCTCCACTGGCAATTACGACCGCTACCGGTAATATCACGGTTGCGGGAGCCGCTGGTCAGGTCTTGGCTGGGTCTGGCCCGGCCTTCACGGCCACTCCCACTTTGGGCGTATCTGGCGCGACTAAGGGAGTTTTGGCGTTTGCTGGAAACACAAGCGGTGCTGTGACCGTTCAGCCGGCCGCCGCCGCCGGGACGTGGACGCTTACGCTGCCGACAAGCGGAGGGTCTGGAGGTCAAGTCCTCACAACTGACGGTTCTGGTGTCGCCTCCTGGGCCAATGCGGCCGGTGGAGGAACGGTAAACTCTGGTACTGCGGGGCAATTGACTTACTACGCCGCAAGCACCAATACGGTAAGCGGCAACACAAATGCCAATATCTCAGCCGGCGCTCTTACATTAGGGCAGGCGGCCTCGACCATCGGTCAGATCATCCTGGCTAATACCACGAGCGGCGCCACAACGCTTACGCCGGGGGCGACCGCGGCCGGTATACTCACATTGCCGGCGGGAACCGATACCTTGGTGGGGCGCGCTACCACGGACACACTGACCAACAAATCAATTGCAGGATCGGAAATTAATTCCGGCATTGTGACGGCGAGCGTAGGAGGAACGGGAGTTAACAACGGATCAAGCACGCTCACGCTGGGTGCAAATCTAACAACGACAGGCGCGGGGGCATCAACCATGGCGCTGCCGGCGACTGGCCGCACCTTCACGTTCCCGAACGCCTCCGTGACGATGCTCTCGACCGGCGGTGCCACGATGGTAGGGGCGCCATCAAATCCAACAGGCACGACAGCAACCGGTGCTGGCGTGATGATGGGATTAGGTAGTTCCTGCGCTATTACGCCACTCTATAGTTCACGTGTCTACCTGGAAATTCAGGGCGGCATGGCCAATGATACGAGCGGAGATGGTGCCCTCAACAGCCTATTCTATGGAACCGGTACCGCACCTGTAAACCAAGCGGCTTCGACTGGAACGGGTTTGGGTGGCACCAACATGACGGCGGCAGCGGCAAATCAAACGGTCTCTTTTGCCAATATCGGGGTCGCGACCGGGCTTTCTCCCGGCACGGCATATTGGTTCGATCTGCGGCTCGCGGCGGTTACTGCCGGGACTGCAATAGTCGCCAATGTAAGTTGTACGGCATATGAAATGTAAATGAACTACACAGATTATGTTGCCACGATAGCGAACTTGATACCGACGACAACGACAGACGTGAACTTTGTGCAGATTCTGCCGTCCATCATCAACGATGCGGAGCAGAGAATATACAGAGAATTAGACCTCCTGACTACAGTTACAAGAGATGAAACAGGAGTTCTAACTCCGAATAGTCGGCTGTTTGTTCTTCCGCAGCATTTTGTCGTAACCTCAAGCATAAGTGTGTATACGCCGGCCGGAACGAATACGACGGCAAATCAGCTTGTGCCGGTCTCGCAGGAATGGATGGATGCAGTTTGGGGGGGTGGAACACCAGCACTGCCGCAATACTACGCAATGCTTACCGATCAGCAAATACTGGTAGCTCCATTTCCAGATGCTGCGTATAAAGTCGAGGTGACTGGGACAATAAGACCGGCACCTCTAAGCGCTAGTAATTCCACTACATATATTTCGCTATATCTTGTCGATCTTTTCATTAGCGCATCAATGGTATTCGCCAGCGGCTTTATGAAGAACTTTGGCGCTGCCACCGACGATCCACAAATGCCAGCCTCATGGGAGTCGCATTATCAGAGAGAGTTCACCTCGGCAAATACTGAAGAAAATAGAAAGAAGTATGCAGCGCAAGGCTGGACTAGCAAAAATCCATCGTCAATAAGCACACCACCAAGGACGTAAAAAGTAAATGGCCGATCCACAGTCACCTACAGTCGGTTTTTACGACCAAACCACTGGTTCAAATTCTGGAACGTGGGGCGTAGTCCTAAATGCTAATTTCCTAGCTAATGACAGCCTTGCTGGGAATGTATTTACCATCAGTCTCACCGGCCTTGGTGGATCGTCTGTTACGTTAACCACGCCACCAAATTCAGGATCATCTTGGGCCGGACCATACGCATCTCAGAGCGCCGTCATCAAACTCACTGGCTCATTGAGTGGTAACTGCACGGTATTCCTCCCGCGTCCAGGTTTTTGGATATTCGATAACCAATGCACGACTTCTGGGTCAGCCTTTATCGCAATACAGTCCATAAGTGCTGGTAAATACGTCAATGCGCCTCCTGGAGAAATATTCCATGCTTATTGCGACGGTACGGATATTAAATACGTCAACCTGGATCACGTTGGCTCATATATGGACCTTGCAACATCTACGGTTCCATCGTGGATCGCAAATCAGTCGGTCCCCCCATATCTGAATTGTGACGGGTCTGCGTTTTCAGGCGTGACCTATCCGGCTCTCGCTGCGTTGCTTGGCGGAACAACTCTACCGGATGCTAGGGGTAGATTTAGGGCAACATTGAATCAAGGAACTGCTCGTCTCGTTAATATCATCAACGGGAATACTATTTTTTCTGCCGGATCGGCGGAAACCACAACGCTTACAGCCAGTCAGATGCCACTTCAATCTACTGGCGTAGAAAGTGCAACACATACGCACGTTCCTGGTACAAATGACAGTTTTTTGCACAGTGCCACGAGCACAAGCACGACTCTCCAATTTGGATCGCCAGGACTTCCGGTTGGATTAACATCTATAACAGGAACTGAAAGTGCCCAGCATACACATCAAGTTGGCAATGCATCCCCATCTGTAGTCCCGACTGTTCCTCCTGGGTATATTGGTGGTCTTACGCTAATCAGGGCCGCCTAATGTTCGGTAGCGTTACGCTTACTCCGGGAGTAAACGCTGAGCGAACTCCGACACTTTTGCGAGCGGGGTACTCAAGTAGCTCTCTGATCCGGTTTCGAGACGGTCTGGTCCAGAAATACGGGGGGTACAAAAAATACTACCAGTTTCCAGTGGGAGGCGTCCCGAGAGACCTTCATGCCTGGGAGGATTTGAATTCTCTAGGTCATCTCTCGATTGGGACTACTACCTCACTTGTTGTCATAACAAGCAATCTGATACACAGCATCACTCCGCAGATATTTACCTCTGATTTCGCATCAGGCGGGACGAATTTCTCAACCACAATCAACAGTCCAGTTGTCAGTATAACTGATAATAATATTTCAAATGTCACCGTCGCAGACTCTGTGTTCTTTAATACACCAATATCTGTTGGTGGCTTAATCCTTGATGGTCTCTATCAGATTACAACAGTCACAGGTATTAATTCATATCAGATAACGGCACCTAAAAACGCAACATCTACCACTACAACATCTGCACTGCCGATATTCACATTTACCAGTGGAAGTTCTGTAGTATCTGTTGCATTCCAGAACCACGGTCAATCCGTTGGAAGCATCGTTGTTTTTGACGTTGCGACTACATTTAACGGAATTACGATTCTAGGGGCATATACTGTCGTCAGCATAGACCCAACGATACCGTCTGCTTTCTTCACTATTTCTGCGGCTACCCAGGCGACCGCTACGAATACGCACCAAATGAATTTTGGTACAATTGAATTGCTGTATTACATTAGTCTTGCTCCGCCTCCTGTTGGGGCCGGATATGGTCTCGGGACATACGGTACTGGTGGTTATGGAACTGGAATTACTCCAACCAGCCAAACCGGAACACCGATTACTGCAACAGACTGGACGCAGGACAATTGGGGTGAAATCCTCTTATCTTGTCCACGCGGAGGTGGTATTTATTATTGGGGCCCAACAGGAGGAGTCCAGAACTCCACTATTATAAGCACTGGTCCTATATTTAATAACGGCATTTTCGTTTCAATGTCGCAACAAATACTTATAGCTTGGGGGTCGTCTATTCATCAGGGCATTGGATACCAGAAGCAGCCGATGCTTGTGCAGTGGTCTGATGTATCAAATTTCTTCCAGTGGGCCGCAACCTCTGAGACTCAAGCCGGTAACTTCACGATCCCGATTGGATCACAGATCATGGGAGGGACGGCAGTCTCGAATGTGAATTTGATATGGACAGACTTAGATTTGTGGGCGATGAACTACGTTGGTCTTCCAAATGTGTATGGGTTTACGAAAATCGGTGCTGGCGCCGGTCTTGTTTCAGCACACGCGGCGCAGCAGCTTCGCGGCAGTGTGTTTTGGATGGGGACCACAAATTTCTATGTTTACAACGGTAATGGAGTTTCGGTCATTCCGTGTCCGGTCTGGGATGTAGTTTTCCAGAATCTGAACACGAATTTCCTCCAGAATATCCGCGCAATGCCGAATACGCCGTTTAACGAGGCCGGCTGGGAATATCCCAGTGCGGCGAGCGTGAGCGGTGAATGCGACTCATACGTGAAGCTCAACATCAGCGAGCCTGGGGCTCCGTGGGACTACGGACCTCTCGCAAGGTCCGCCTGGATCGACCAGTCCGCTCTGGGAATGCCGATTGCGGCGTCTCCAGCGGGGGTAATCTACCTCCAGGAGACGACGCCTGACGCGGATGGTCAGCCGCTGGTTTCGAGTTTTACGACTGGATTCTTCTATCTCCAAGAAGGCGAAGACTTCTCATTTGTAGATCAGGCTATACCTGATTTCAAATACGGAACCTTTGCTGGCTCTCAAAATGCGCAAATTCAGATATCTTTCAACGTCACAAACTATCAAGGAGACGCGGTCATAACATATGGTCCATACACGGTGAATTCTGCGACAGAATTTATACCCCTGAGATTCCGTGCAAGATTCATGAGCGTGACTATTTCAACGAATGATATCGGAAGTTTTTACCGACTCGGCTCTATCAAATTTCGGTTTGCACCGTGTGGTAGGCGATGACCGACTCAACCAACGCCATTCCTGGAAGCACTCCAGCAAACCAGTACAGCAACCCTCCTGGTGCTGGTGCTCAAGACGTTGTTACTCAGCTAAGGGGGGTCGTACAACAACTTAGTTCGTGGGTGGCCGTTGGCCAGCGTGACGGGTCGTTTACTATAGGAACCGTTACGGCAGTCAATAATCTCACAACATCATCGATACAGGTCATAGCCGCAGACTCGGCAAGAACTTACATAGTCTTCCACAATCCAAGCAATACGGTCGAACTTCTGATCTGCCAGAGTCCGACCGTTGCATCATTCTCCACTAGAGGCGGGTCCTTTCTTATATTGCCTGGAGATTACTTGACGTTGACTGGTGCAGTTTCTGTGGCATGGAATGGCATAGCCCAGTCTGGAGCGAATAATCCACTCACGATTATTACGTCCACACAATGATGCAGACTGGACGACCGAATCCATACTGGATCGCCAAGGTTATAAACCAGTTCGGATTGATTCCAGTAAAGGGCGATGTCTTCGGGCCAGGGTCTTCTGTGGCTGGAGATATACCGACATTTGCCGATAATACCGGAAAGCTTCTAAAAGATAGCGGCATACCACTACAGGGGATATTCTCCACACAGACAGCAGCGGCGGCGGCAACGATAGCCTCGACTGTTAGTTTTGTTATGACCGCCGGACGTGCGGCAGTCGGAGATTATGGCGCGGCACTCTACAAGAAAGTTGGGGGTGCTTCGGCTGGTGGATTCCAGTCCGCTGACGGTCAGTGGTGGGGGCTCGCTCTAACAACAGTTACTCCGCAGATGTTCGGAGATTGCTCTGGAGAGTGCCACGCGGCGATTCAGGGGGCAATTAATTACATAGGAGGCATAAACGGAGGTACAGTATTTTTCCCAGGTCAAACATATTTAATAGACACAACGCTTAATCTCACCGGGACAGTTATCTTGCAGGGGGTTGCTTCTCAAGGTTCTTTGATACAATGCAATATAGACACTACAGTTTTATCATGCGTTACGGCTGGTAACTGCACAACACAAGATATATTTTTATATAATTCATTTGCAACGCCAACTTCTAACGTCCTAGAAATAGACTCTACCACAGTAGCAATGACAATGAGAGATTGCTCTGTTTTGGGCGGAGTTGCAGCAATTAATATATTTGCCACTGATTGTTTATTTGAAAATGTCACAGCTACTGGAAACTCATTTAACGTATTTTCTCATGGTGCTAATTGGTATCTACGATGCAAGCTAGATAACGAACTAGCATCCCCTGTGGCTCTATTTTTTCAGAGTACTCCTGTTGTCGCCGGTAAAGGGCAAGAAAATAATCTTACCATGTGTGATTTGTCTTATTCTGGGGCCGGAACACCAAATTCAGTTACCATTAATGATGGAGGCGGAACTCTGACCGCCTTCACAACGTTTGTAGGTTGCGTATTTAGCCATCCTATAGTGATTACCAGCGCAAAAGGCAGCATGTTCAGCGCTTGCGAAGTTGGAAGCACTACATTCTCGGCCGGAACTTCCCCAACGGCTGTAACTGGGTGCTGGGCCAGTACTGCCATTGTTGTTTCTGGTGCGGGTAAGGTAGTTTCAGGATGCGTCAACATCACATGAGCAACACATGCCACTAGAACATTCCTCGAGTCCGGCCGCTTTTAAGCGAAACGTATCGACGCTCATGGGAGAGGTTGGGAAGAGTCCGCACGTTCAGAGCCAGAAGCAGGCACTCGCGATAGCTTTTGCAACACAGCGCCGTGGACATGCGGATGGTGGGGTGGCTGATGTGCCGCTGCCGACTCCCGATCCGCGCACGCAAGATTTTGTAGTGAACGCCATTCACGACTATTCAGACAAGGTTGGGCGTCCAATTGAAGGATTGACTGGGTCTGACATTATGAAATTGCAAAAGCAGATCGGTGTAACTTCTGGACGGCCGGCAAGAGCAGACGGTGGTGTGGCCGGATATGCATTCGGTGGGTCGCCGTATACGAATTGGCAACAGCGCCAGGAAGTTCGCAATATGATGAGGCCGGGGCCGATTCTATCATCTGTCGCCGGTCGCACAGATCATATCAGTACGTCTCTGCCATCATCATCGCATGTACTCCCTGCTGACCATATTTCAGCGCTTGGACAGGGGAATACTCTGCACGGGTTTGCAGTCGCAAATAGCCTCTTTGGGGCTTCAGGCCCTTATGGTAGCGGCCCAACCATGCGAATTGGACGCAGTGGCGGCGCTCCTAAGCCACCTCCTTTGCCGAAATTCGGTCTTGGTGGCAGTGCCGATGAAGGTGGCGCCAGAGAGGGGCACGAAATAGGAACTCCAGTGCCCTGCAATGTGGCCGGGGGAGAGTTCCTGGTCGGCCCAGAATCGGTGCTTAAGATGGGGCAAAAGATGGCGGCCGATCTGGGAATGAAGAACGTCCCAGTAAAGAAGCTTCTTGATTTGGGGCACGCCGCTATAGATCGATGGATTCTGGCCACCCGCAAGCGTCATATTTCTACACTTAAGGGCTTGCCTCCGCCGGCCAAAAGGTGATACAAAAGCGAGGCTTACGAGCGTATCAGCGCTCGCAAGCCTCTAACCAAGTGAGTAGGAGGGTACCCAAGTGGCTAACTCGAACCTTACAACAGAAGCGCCCGAAAGGTCTAGTCACTGTAAGGAGTGCGGCAAAAAAATAAAGCCAGAGAATTTATACGGATATTGCGTCGCACACAGGCGTTTGTCTAAGACCCACGAATCTAAGCATAGAGCGTCAAGCGATGCTTGGCTGGAGCGCAACAGAGATTGGGTTAATGAGCGTGAGCGCAATAGATACGCCTCCAATCCAGAGAAATACAGAAACAAAACTAAGAGACAATATGCGAAAAATCCAGAGCCGGGAAAACAACGCAGTCGAGATTATCGCGCTAAAAATCTCGAAGAGGTAAATGCGAAAGCGAGAGTCAGAACTCTTCAGTGGGCCAAAGATAATCCAGAAAGGGTTAAGCGTAATTCTAAGGTTGCAAAACACAAGCGCCGCGCTCGCGAACTTGCCGCCCCAGGATCGTTTACGGCCGCTGATATAAAGGAGATTTTCAAGGCTCAGGGAGGTCGGTGTGCGTATTGTCGTAAAAAACTTGGAATAGATCATCACGCAGATCACATTATCGCCCTGTCAAAAGGTGGCACTAATGACCGGAGCAATATCCAACTTACCTGTGAAAAATGCAACCTTTATAAGGCGGCACAAGACCCAATCGACTTCGCTCGCTTACTCGGACGCCTTCTATAACCACGGAGCCTCAAATGTCTGATAGCATAACCGATCCAATGAAAATCGTTCCCGTTTTCGTCAACGCTGTAATCGGCAGCGGGACCCTTAACGGAGTTCATAATATCCAGTTCGCTACGGCTCTGTTCTCGGTGAAAGGCGATGCCATCGATCCCGATCTTGTCGTATCGTGCCGCCTCCGGATGGATGGTCCATGCTTACAACAATTGTACGAACAAATTGGTCAAATGCTCAACCCGCCATCAACCGAGAAGCCGAATTGATAGACCTACCCGAGGTTCGCATAGCGACCAAAGAGGACGAGGGCGACGTGCTACAAATGTGCCGTCGCTTACATGCTGAAAACGGCCTGTTTAGCCTCAACGAATCCAAGGTCCGTGACACGATCCGCAAGTGCTACGAGGCTAAAGGCAACATTGTCGGCGTTATTGGTGCTCCGGGACATCTTGAGGCGTCAACGTGTCTCTCGATAAGCGATACGCACTACACGGACGACTGGCACCTTGTGGAATTGTGGAACTTCGTTGCCCCGGAATATCGCAAGTCGCGGAATGCTGAGGCACTGATCGAGTTCGCCAAGGCGTGTTCCGACAAGATGAAGATTCCTCTCTTTACCGGGATCATAACCGAGTCTTCATTGGCAGGCAAGGTTCGCCTCTACCGCCGTAGACTCGGCAATCCAACCGGTGCGTTCTTTGTCCACAACGCGAAGTTCAAGCCGCGCCTCGATGATGACGTAGCGCCAGAGGATCATGGCGACTTGCGGCGGAGGCTCGGTGCATTTGCGGATGGGCATACAAACCAACGGATACCGAAAGACGTGGTGCAGAAGCAACTATTGCCTCTACTGAGAGAGGCAGCCGAGGTGCTACGTGGTGTCGAGAAAGAGCGCGAATTCTGGATGTTAGGGAGTGGAGAAGACAAAACAGTGAACGGACGGGCGGCGTAATTGGGCAACAAATCTCAAACATCAACTTCTACGACTGCTCCTAATCCGTATGCGTCAGGGGCCTACATGGATTTGCTCGGCAGGGCAAATACTGTTGGGCAGACTCCATATACACCGTATGATGGCGAACTTGTCCCCGGTGTCAATGCGCAGCAGAACCTTGGCATCGGAAACATTAACGCCAACTCTAGTTACGCTCAGCCGTATATTCAGCAAGCCGCTGGCCTTGCGACCCAAGCATCCACCCCTCTCACCGCTGCACAAATACAGCAGTACCAGAATCCATTCACAACTGACGTTATCAATTCCACCCAAGACCTGTTCAACACTCAGAACGCCCAGCAGCTTCAGGGTGTCAAGGGCAACGCGATTGCGCAGAACGCTCTCGGCGGCAACCGTGAGGGCGTTGCCGAGGCGGAAACAGTTCGCAACCAGCAGCTTGCCCAGGCGCCAGTTCTCGCCGGCCTGAGAAGCCAAGGCTATCAGCAGGGAGTCGGCACGGCTCTAGCGGAGCAACAGGCGCAGGCGCAGGGTGCATATTCGCTCGGCAACCTTGGCGTGTCAGGGCAGAATGCTGCCCTGACCGGGGCAAATGCCCAAGTCGGCGCCGGGAATCTTCAGTATGGTGTAGCGAGTGCGGCAGATCAGGCGGCTTATCAGCAATTCTTAAACCAACAGGCGTTTCCGTATCAGCAGCTTCAGTGGAATGCGGGAATTGCAAGTGGTTTGGGGAGCCAACTTGGTGGGACATCCACCACGACATCGCCTGGGCCTAATGTGTTGGGACAGGTTGCTGGTGCCGGACTAACTGCCGCTAGTCTATTCGCCAACCGAGGCGGCCGTATTGAGCCGAGAGGCATTGCTCATTTTGACGTAGGTGGTGGGGTTTCATATCCGCAATTTGGTGGTGGCTACGGTGCTGGGTCAACTCCGTACGGAGGCGGTCATGGTTGGGTTCCTAGCATTGGCATTACGCATGGCCATGGCGCCCCGCCACCTCCCGGGATAGGGAATCAAGGCGGCGGAAGCCAGGGCACTGGCGGTCTTGGCGGGGGTGGTGGATATTCTAATCTTTCTAATCTTGGCGGCGACATTCAGAATATGTATAATGGGTACAACGCAAACGGCACCGCTTCTGGAAATCAATGGGTCCAAGCTGGTCAGGAGCTTGGTCCTTACGCGGCGATAGATTCGTCTAGCAATTTTGCCGACCCCGGCATTGGATTTGTGGGCGGCGGCGTGGCATCCGGTGGACGTATCCACGGCTACGCGGACGGCGGGAGCCCGGACGATATTGATGCTTCCGATCTTGTGGTGAACGGCGGCCGTGGCGGTCTTGCGCTCGGTGTGACGCCAAATTGGGACGAACATCAGCAAGCGACACTAGCGGGATTAACTGATCGGTCAAACAATTCTGCGGTAGATGACCCGGATAGCCCATACAATCGTGATCTTGTTCGCGGTATTGCGCTGGGTGATAACGGTTTGAATGCCATTGCTAGCGCCACTCATACCGCTCCAACCGCCCGTGGCGTGGCCCTTCCTCCCGACGCAATGTCGTTTACCGCTAACGGCACTGACCAGTCTCCGGATTATGTCCGCGACCGCAATGCTGCACCACCTCCGCAGACAAACGATCTGACTTACCAGCATCCAAATACAGGCATTCGTGGCGCTCTCATGGCGGCTGGTTTGGGAATGATGGCAAGTCGGTCACCGTTTCTTGGAACGATGATCGGAGAAGGTGGATTAGGTGGCCTCAGGGAGTACAACGCAGAGCAGGCACAGAACATCTCTGAAGCGGAGAAGAAGACCGGGTACGCGCAGCAGAACAAGCGCATTGATTTGGAGTCCACGCGGCTCGATCAGGCGGCGAAGCAGGCGCAACAGAAACTTAATCTTGAGACGCAGGCACAAAAGAGCGGCACTTGGTATCAGCAGCAAGAGGCCGCAAAACCCGTACCGATGGGTCAGCATATTGATCCGACAACTCTTATGCCGATGCAGACATACGGCGTCCGGCAGCCAGACGGATCGTTAAAGCCGGTTGAGGTTCCGCCTGCTGCGGCTCCGGATCCAAACGACCCAAACTCTGGGTCGATGTCTGGTCTAATCGATCCTGCGGCCATCCATGACATGGCGGTTAGCTACGTCAAGAGCGGCAATACAGCCGTCATGCAGAATCTGGGGTTTGGAAAGACGGCAGGAGTTAACCGGGCCAGATTATGGAATGAAATTGAGAGGACGCTAAAGGATAGTGGTGCAACTGGAGAAGATTTGGCGGCGGCGAGGGTTAACTTTACGGCGCAAACGGCAGGTGCCCGCACTGCCGCCGTGCGTGGCGCCAATGTTGATATGTCTGTTCGAGAAGCGCAGAACACCTTCCCGCTTGCGCTTGATGCTTCTGCGGCGCTCCCGAGAACAGAATTCGTGCCATGGAACAAGGCCGTGCAGATGGTGCAGGCTGGGACAAGTTCACCGGCCCTCGCTAGATTTGTGACGGCCAACCAAGCTGTTATAACTGCATACGCCCAGGCGATGAGCCGCGCTAACGTGACTACAGACCATTCGCGGATTAGTGCCGAACGGTTGCTTTCAACCGCTACTAGTCCAGAAGCATATCAGGCTGTTCTTGACCAGATGGGCAAGGAAATGCACGCCGCGCAACTTGCGCCTGATGCGGTGCGGAGAGACATTGAAAGCAGGATAACTGGACGGCCTGCGTCTGGCGCCGCTACTACGCCAGCAACGACGGGAGCGCCAGCGCCTAAAATCGGAGAAAAGAAGCAATTCAAACAAGGTATCGGCGTTTGGAATGGAACGACATGGGTTCCTAAGGGGCAACCGTAATGGCAGATGAACTGCCGGATGCTCCATGGGCTACGCCATCGACGGACTTGCCGGATGCTCCATGGGCTACGCCATCGACGGACTTGCCGGATGCTCCATGGGCTACGCCATCGACGGACTTGCCGGATGCTCCATGGGCTACGACCAATCAACCACCAGCGTCGTCGATTCCTCTGGCCATTAGCGATGTGCCACGACAAGCCCATGAAACCACCGTTGATACGGCAAAGAGCGGTGCCAGTGATATATCTTCGGCCTTTCCGAGTATTGCCGATAGAATCAAGCGTGATGCTGGCCAAGGGTTCTGGGAAGGAGTCGGCAATGAGGTTATGGATGTCCCAGGCAGGGCTGGTAGGTTTTACAGGGGCCTAGCAACCATGACGGGTCTTCCAATGGCTCCGCTTGTGGGTGCGGTGCAATCTCTTGTCGGACACCCTCTAGCAGACGCGGAACACTGGATTGGAACTAAAATAAATCCAGAGGTTGCCGCCCATGATGATCCGCAGGCGATGTATGACCAAGCTAAGGGTGACGTTGCTCAATCTCTTATGGCTATGCGGCCGACTGGCTTTGGACCGAAGGGACCCCTTCCGGGCGCAAAAATACCGACAAAAGCACCGGTCCCGACCACACAAGAATTGTTCGATGCGGGGAGTTCTGGGTTTGATGCCGCGAGAGGCATGGGCGTTCAAATTCAGCCAAAATCTTTTGAAAATGTCGCCAACACTATTCGAGATGATTTGGCCCAATACGGGATGGATGAGAACGTAGCTGGGAAGACATTCGGGGTCTTACAGAAACTTGAAGATGGTCCGCCACGTCCCATGGATCATGTGGCATACTTAATGAATCTTCGTAAGACTCTTGGTCGTTTGACCATGAGTCCGGATGGCGAGGAACGCTATGCTGCGGGCGTAGCTAAGAGAGGTGTTGACGACTTTCTATCCAATCTTCAACCACCTGATTTGATAAGCGGAGACGCTAAGCTTGCCTCTGACGTGCTGAAAGATGCGGTTGGAAACTGGTCTGCGGCCGAGCGATCTGATCTAATAGACAAGAAGGTGGTTCGTGCACAACTTAGGGCATCTGCGGCTAATTCTGGAATGAATATTGGGAATACAATTCGCCAGAGACTTGCTGATGTTCTAACGAATGAGAAGCTGACCAAAGGCATGAGCCCGGACGAACTAGCTCAGATGGAAGGGATAGTTAATGGGTCAATTACGTCAAACACTAGCCGTCTGGCCGGTAACGTCCTTGGTGGTGGCGGCGGCATGGGAGCATTGGCTGCTGGTGTTGTGGGTGGTCCTCTGGCTCCAGTGGCCGGCGTTGCAGCGCGTTTGTTCAGCAATGCTGTGACAAAATCTCAGGCCGGTAAGTTGGGAGAGTTGATTCGTTCCCGATCTCCTCTGTCTGCTCTTAAGAATCCCGTACCAATAACAGCCACCGTTCCTCGTGTTCTTGCTGCCGATACTATGGTGGCGGGGGCTAGTAATGCGAAAGACAACCGACTTAATGTACCACCAGCCCCCCAGACCGCAGCCGCCCCTGTGATGCCCCCAGTCATAACCACCAAAGAGCAATATGACGCACTGCCATCCGGCGCCGGTACCCGCGAGAAGCCGTTCCAACTCACGACCCAGGCCCAGGCTGACTGGTTCACAAAGAGCGCCCCTCCTGGCTCGGTTGTTATGTATGAAGGGAAACTTTACCGGAAATAGGGCTTGCGGTGCGGTGCGACTTGTGCCACCATAGACATATGGTATAGGAGTCAAATCAGATGCCTAGAGTAAAGTAAGGAGATCAAAGGGTTACAGTGGAACTTGACACTTCTGGTCTCACGCCGTTAGACACACCTCCCGTAGCGGCGACACCTCCAAGCCTGGACGTAAGCGGCCTCACTCCGCTTGAGTCTCAGTCCGACGAAGACTGGCTTAAGGGCCACCTCCGTCCAGCGAGCAGCATAAGAGAACTTGTCTCCAATCTCCCCCAAGAAGCATCTGACGTTGCCCATGTTCTCACAACACCATCATTGCGTCATAAAGCATGGCAGGCGCTGACTGGCGAATCAGAAGAAGCGCCGTCTGATTTGACTAGGCTAACGTCTGGGTTGCCATTTGATCCATCTCAGGGAGTGACATATCCATCGGCCGGAAAGGGGCGCGTCCAGACCGGAACCGAGCAGATGATAAGAAGCGCGGCAAGTCTTCCGGGAGACGTTTTTGCTGGAAAGGTGCAGACGCCGGTCGGCGGCGGACCCCGTACGCTTACTGACGAATCCGGCGATGAACTAGCCCAGCGCGCCAACGAACTAGCCGGTTTTGTCACTCTTGGTGGCAGGGCGCCCCCAAGGGCAACCCCGGCGACTGCCGGGCGCGTCTCCGACTTCCTCCGTCAGGCCGATGAAGTGGAGGCCCGAATCAGTGGGGCCAAGACCAAGGCCGAGATAGACGAGTTTATCCGCTCCAAGGATGCCCAAAGGGCGGCAGAAGCCCAGGCAACGGCTGACGATGCTAACCGGCAAAGGCTCCTGCCGGCCCCCGAGACCCCACCAGAAGCACCAACCGCCGCACCTCCTGCCCCGACTCCCGCCCCACACCCAGCT
>Ga0210399_10000936_pt1 | contig 22936 bp, 17 predicted proteins | sample IncBWC14MmetaG_FD_150865 | JGI IMG/M metagenome (GOLD analysis project Ga0210399, IMG submission 150865) | Forest soil microbial communities from Barre Woods Harvard Forest LTER site, Petersham, Massachusetts, United States - Inc-BW-C-14-M | ecosystem: Environmental > Terrestrial > Soil >... | reverse complement strand
GCCAGCCGGATGAGAATGCAGAAAGTGCTAGAAGAGTTGAATCAAACGTGAGCTGTGAACTTAGATTGGACAAGTGGGTCTCGCAGCAACTTTACCGGTTAGCCGACTAACCAGGAGTTAGTCCGCCGCTTCTGAGGCCGACTCCTGGTGGTAAGGCGATTTATCAACAGTTAGGTGGCGGCCTCTAGATGAGTCTAAAGTTTGGCAGCAGCTAACACTTTTCCGGCCAGATCACGAGCGAGGTACTTTTGCAAGACAATCCGTGTCTCGGGATTGGCGGCCAGGTAACGGTCGAGCGGCTCAACCTCCCATTGCATGCACCGAACAGGCTCTACTACCACGGCATCTACATCGGCTGTCACGCCACTCAAGAGAAGCGCTGAGCCCACAATGTGGCCCGCGACGAGCTCCCCGAAGACACGATCATCTTTCGTGACCCGCACTTTCCCGCGAACAATGACCGAGATTGCCTCAACACTTTTGCCACGCTCCAGCATTCGCTCACCAATTTCCACAGTTGTCCACGCTCCGATACTCAGAATCTGCAGGACTTTCCGAGACGGCAAATCCGGAAAGACGAGACGGCGAATTTCCTCCTCTTCAAGCGTCAATTTGACTGGACGTCGTTCGACAAAAAGACGCCAAGACTGGAACGAATTGATCGCAGCAAAGACGCTACTCCAAATGATTGGCTCCCACAGCGGTTCCGGTTGCAGTATGAAATACGGCAGCGAGATCAGCGAGGCCGCCACCGCAAACAATCTCAGCCAGAGAATGTCGCGAACGCTATACGCTACCAACAGCAGGATGTTCGCGGCGTGCAGGAAATAGCTCGGGTTAAATAGACCCATGTTTGTAATCTCCCTCGGTGGCATGTCGAAACTTGTTCTGCTGGGGCTGGTGGAGAGGGCCGAGGCCGTACTACACGCTCAAGCTCAAGACTTGTCAGAGACTAATCGTCGGCTGGAATCTAGAATACTGTCAATATGTCAAGTTCTCTAGCCCAACTAAACCAATCAGGGGTGGGAGGCAAGGAACCGTGGGAATCAACCCAAACACGTAGGCCTGGAGTCCTGGTACGGGACTTGTCCGGTTAGCCGACTAACCAGGACTTAGCAAGTCAATTTGCCGTTCTCCGAGACCATCAATACTCCCAGACCAGAAGAAACATCCCTAGAAGTACAACCGCAGAGAAAACCACACTGAACACTTTCCTTTTGGGCCGCACCTTAAGTTCAAATTGTCTTGAGACCGTGCCTATAGCGGCTGCCATCGTCATGAGTAGTACGATGGATTCCAAGAACATGAAAGCGATTGCTGAACTTGGTCTTGGGCCGAGTCGCGAACCCCTAATCTCTGGCCATCGCCCCAAAAGCAGCAGGTGTAAGACTTCAAATGTGAACGTGACGATTGCGAGGCGCCAATAACCTAAGTCCGCAAATGAAAACCCCATTGTTCCTCCGTGCTGCGGTTTTCCATGAACTCGAACGATGCTTGTGATGACCGGCAGTTATTAAGCTGTGTCCAACACCTTTCGCAATGCCAAGCCCGACCAAGTCCTGGTTAACACGGTAACCGGACAACTGGCAACTAGTACGCTGGTGTCCTATCACCCGACTTACAGGGACTCACATGCAGAGTCGTGGCGGATGTTTATAATCGTGGCGTTTTGCAGCGAACTGGCCACGGAAATGTTGGCCGTTGAGTTCGATTTCGTATTTCCCAGAGACGCGTCTGGCATCCGGCATAGGCACGTCGTCTAGCCAAACTTTTCCGTGGGCGAGGACTTTGCATTTACCATCGGCGATACATCCATTGCGATAGACATAAACGTCTTGCCACGTTTCCTTAGGTACATAAAGGGTACCCGGAAGGCCCGTATACAAAAATAAGAACAGTTTTCCTGGCGCGGGCGCGCCGTCGACTTTCGCCAGAAAGAATCCAACGCCGTCGCAGTACACCTCGAAATGCCCGGTTGCATTCTGCGCGGACGAGGCGGTTGGGAGAATCACGAGCAATAGCACGACCGCGTTGAGACAGATACAAATTCGCCCGAACAGGGAACCGGTCATGTGGCGAGTGTAGCAATGAGCGTGAGGAGTTGGACGGCAAAAATGAGTAGTGTGCCACTCCCTGGTAACGCCGATGCCCAATAGCGCCGGGATGAGTGACCAAAATGTCCAGGCATGGAAGCCAACTCCTGATTAACGCGGTAACCGGACAAATGAAGTAATGGTACCGCACCTGTCGGGTGAGCCTACGATCCCGCCGCCGCTAACTGCGCTGCCTCTTCGCGGTAATAATCGGCGATCCCGCTCGTTGAAGTCCGAAACCGACAAGCCGCCTGGCTCCACGAATCCACCATGTCATCGTGAGCTGCGTTCGGGAAGGCCGCGCACTCCTCGATGAACTCCTCTGCCGATTGAGTCTGAGGAAGCCAGTAGTTTCCGCCTTCCAGTTCCGGCGCGCCGCCGCTTGTGCGTGGGCGAGGTCATCTACAAGGAGTCGCCGCATAACGACGACGATTGCGCCGCGTTTCGGATGGGTCGAGTCGAAACGAATGGCGCGACCCGCGGACCTTTTCCCTGGACGTGAGCCAAGTCATTTCGTTTTCCCATTGGAGCGCTACGGGGCGTCTGGGGACGGTGTAACTGTTGTCTACGCGAGTGATCCTACAAAGCCGATTGGACGGTGGAAGGAAGCGTGGGAGACGGCAAGAGATCGTGCTGGTGTCTCCTGTAGATTTCACGACCTGCGCCACACTGGTTGCACCCGCATGCTTGAGGCAGGCGTGCCTTTTTCCGTCGTGGCGACAATCATGGGGTGGAGTCCATCCACCACTGTTCGCATGTCGAGGCGTTACGGGCACATTGGACAAAGTTCACAGCGGCTTGCTGTCAATGCGCTAAAAGAAGCAGGAATTAAGGATGATGGGGCACAAAACTGGGCACATTCCCAAGCACGCCCAGTTCGGCAACTTGCTAACTGATTGAGAGATTTGGCTCCCCGGGCTAGATTCGAACTAGCAACCCTTCGGTTAACAGCCGAATGCTCTACCATTGAGCTACCGGGGAACTGGCAAGTTCGACCTTTATTTTACAGCAGCTTGCACTAACGTGCCACTCTCGTCTCCTTGGATTGGGGTCCAACAGGGGTTCAACATACTCATTTCCAAGATATTACGGCGAAAAGATCAATTTGTTCTGACTGATTCTCAAAGACTTAGTCGCTAAATTCTTTGCTGGTTGCAAAGAGCATTCGGTGCGGAGACCGAACACTCTTTTTACCATGAGTATGATATCGAGAGTGGTCGCGCTGTTGTAGTTGCACCCGCGGGCCTGAGCTATTTGTACAGTTCCGCCGAGATTAGAACTACGCCATTTGTTCCGCACGTCACGAGTACCGTTCCGTCATTGAGCAAGGTCGCGGTGTGCGACTGCCGCGTGGATACCATACTGCCGGTGGGCGAAAAAGTTCCGGCGGTTGGATCGTAAACTTCCGCGCTTGCAATCGTTGCTGTGCCGTCGCTTCCTCCAGAGACGAGTACGGTGCCGTCCGTAAGTCGCGTAGCGGTCTGAAACGCGCGTGGGGTTTCCATGTTGGCTTTTGTGGTTGTGAACATTTGAGTCGTCGGATTGAATAGCTCTGCGGTTGCAGTTGCCATCCCCGGGTTGGTCACCAAACCTCCGGCCAGCAGCACGGTGCCGTCTTTGAGTAAGGTCGCGGTGTGAACAGAGCGTGCGGTTGCCATGCTGAAGAGCGTCTGGGAAAAACTCCCAGAGGCTGGATCATAGAGCTCGGCCTCGGCGAGCGGCTGTCCAGGTGCGCCAGTTCCTCCGGCGATGAGGACTTTCCCGCTAGCGAGCAACGTGGCGGTGTGCGCGGTGCGGGCCAGGGACATGCTGCCGGTTTGGGAAAAAGTGCCCGTGGAAGGATCGAATAGTTCGGCGGTGGCGTTGCCCCAACCGGCGATGAGGACTTTGCCGATGTTGAGCAAGGTTGCGGTATGGCTAGCACGGGCAATGGTCATAGGGCCGGTGGTTGGAGAGAAGGTGCCGGCAACTGGATCGTAAAGTTCGGCGGATGCCAGCGGGTTGTTGTTGATGTCCAAACCTCCGGTGATGAAGACCTTTCCGCTGGAGAGTAACGTGGCGGCGAAATCGTGACGGGCAGTTCCCAGACTTCCGGTGGTTGAAAAAGTTTTGCTGGTGGGATCGTAGAGCTCGGCTGAGGCGATCGCCTTGCCGTTGGCATCACTTCCTCCCGCAACCAGCACTTTTCCGGAGTTGAGCAACGTCGCTGTGGCCGCGACGCGCGCATTTGCCATGCTGCCTGTTGCCTCGAAACCGTGCGCAAAAATCTGAATGTTAAAAACTTGCGGCGATGAGTCCTGTTTGAACTCATCGGTCGCGATGAGTGTGATCGACGAAGTTCCAACTGTTGTAGGGGTGCCTGAGAGCGCGCCGTCGGGATTGAGTGTCAGTCCGGCGGGCAAGGTGCCAACGCTTACCCTCCACGCCAGTGGAGGGGCGGGACTCGAGGCCGTAAACGTAAAACTGAATGGCAGGTTCACGGCACCATTGGGAGGCGCGGGTGATGCATTAATGACCGGGGGTGGCGGGTCTTTAATGGTGATGGTGTAGTTGCTAGCCGGCGATGTAACTTGCGGCGTGCCCGAATCCGCTACGGTCACGGCGACGGTGTAGGTGCCTGGGGCGGTGGGAGTGCCAATGATCTCGCCGTTAGTGGAATTAACGCTTAGCCCTGAGGGCACTCCGGTGGCGCTCCACTGATAGGGCAGCACACCTCCGGTCGCTGTTAAGGTGAAGCCGACAAAGGTCCCTCTCCTTTCGACACAGGGAGTAACGATACCCCGCCTGGGGCAGATCGGAAGCGATGAACATCCCGTGGTACCAGTGCATGGGTGGCAGGAATAGCCGAAGGGAGCCCTGTAATCGCACCTGAAGTATTCGAAGTTGGTTGGGCCGTAATTCACTCCAAAAGTTCCGTCCGGCGGGGCGCTTGAGGTGATCGCAAGTTGGGCAGTGGCGGTGACGGTGATCGAACCTGAAGTAATTGTCAGGGAACTCGTGACGGCGTCCGTTGCGGTGATGGATTGTGAGCCAGGGTTCTCCAACGTTGCCTTAAACTGGCCCGTTCCGCTAGTCAGCGTCGCTGGGTTGGTCGCGAAAACTGCCTGGGGGTCGCTGCTTGTGAAGTGCACGGGGCCGGAGTAGCCGGTGGACACATTGTTCGCCCCATCAAGGGCGCTGACAGTGAAGTTGAAGGTGGCGCGAGCCGTGGCAGCGCTAGGTGAGCCAACCGCTAAGTGCGTGACCGCGTTGCTCACCACAGAAATTACACTCGACATGCCATTGATCGAAGCCGTCGTGACATCAGCCGCGCCGATGGTGGTGGTAGCTTGAATCTTCGTCAGGGTGGCGGAAAAGCCTTGAGATCCGTTCGCGAATGGAGTGTTGGCGGGCAGCACGGCCTGGGGGTCATTGCTGGAGAATTTCACCATTCCGGCGTATGTGTTCGCGACGTTGCCATAAGCATCGAACGGCGTCACCGTAAAATTGAATGCGAGTCCGGCGGTGGCGGCGGTCGGAGCACTTACGGTCAAGTGAGTAGCCGGGCCCGCGTTGACGCTAAGCGCGGCGCCGCCGGTAATCGAGGGCGTAACCGTGTCGGTCGCAGTGATGGTTTGCGCAAAGGCGGTCTTGAGCGTGACTTGGAAACTTCCAGTCCCATTCGTCAAACCTGCGTTGGCGGGGGAGACGAATTGGGCGTCGGTGCTCGTCAGGTGAACAGTCCCAGTGTAGCTACTCACCAGGTTGCTAGAGGCGTCAAGCGCAGATACCGTCAAGGAGAATACCGTACCGGCCGTTGGAGTGGGTGTGGAGGAAGTGACCGAAAATTGTGTTGCTACCTGGGTATTGACAGCGAGTGGGCCTGATGTACCCGTTATGGAAGCCCCATCGGTCGCCGTGATGGTTTGACTGCCCGCTTTGCTCAACGTAATCGAAAATGTTCCTGTCCCGTTCAGCACCATTCCGCTCGCTGGTTTGACAGCCTGCCCACTCGAACTCGCGAACTGGACTGTTCCGGAATAGCTGGCGACCGTCTGGCCCGCCGCGTCAAGCGCTGTGACCGTAATGTTGAACGGATCTCCTGCGGTCGGCGTGGCCGTTGCCGCCACCACGGAAAAATGGGTGGCCGGAGGAGGGGGCGGAGTCGACGAGCCGCCACCGCACCCATTGAGGAGCCACAGGCAGCAGATTGAAATTAGGACCAATAGTGATTTTTTCATCATGACTCCTCGTGTCTTGGCCGGACTTCTCGTAAGCCTTCCTAGTTACACACGCGCAAGTGGGAGCGGAAATCGATCATCGCCAGCAATTCTCTTTTGCGCCTACGCGTTGCACTCGACAGCGGAGTGGGTTCGCTTGTCACAACCGACGAAGAACCGCGGGTCAAACCGCCACGCATGCATCGCTCCTCAATCCATCTCGGCTGCACTTACCCTTCCGGCACGAGAACGGCAACCTGTTTGCCACCGAGGATGCCGGAAACCTTGAACTTTCCCACAGGTCCCGGAGCCTGAAACGTTCCTTCGACGTGCAAGGTTCCGCCAGCAGTCCCCAGGCCGCTCACCGTGAGGTCGGCTTGAAACGTGCTCCCCCACACGACCGTGCCGTTTACCGTGACATCCTTCGCAAAGACACAGTTGCTGAGGGTTATGGTCACTGCTGTGGAACCGAAGTCGGTGTGGAATGTGCCTGCTCTCAGGCCCACGCCGTCGCCAAAGTTAATTGTGAGGCGCTGCGCTGCGTCGGTGGCCGTTGCTACGGCAACAGTTGCCACTTTGCGCTCAGCACTCCCAATCTCATTTACTCCCTCGGGATCAACCTCTGCCGGCCGGGCGTCTTCCGCGAGCAGCGGAAAGCGACCCACTGCCGGCCAAATGGTTTCTGGCGTTGCGGCGCAACTTGTGTCGCCGACTTGTAAGGTCTCGATGAAGTTGAGCATGAGGCCCTGTGCGCACTGGTTTCCGCTGCTGTCTGAGTGGTGCACGCCTCCCGCGATGCTGACGAATGTGCTGTCGGGGAACAAAGCCGCGACCTTACTGGCCAATTCAACGGGTATGATGGGTTCAATATCGCCAGCTGTCGCGAAACCAGGTACGTGTGGGTACTTCGCTCCAGCTGGCACCACCGGTTCCGGTGGACTTGCTAGTTCCCAATAAATTGCCGCTCTCTCCGCCGCTTGGACATTTTCTAAGCTGGTAGACGCCGCTACCGAAAAGGGTTGGAAATAATCACGCGGAAGATTAGAGACCGCTTCTTCGAATTGCTCTAGTCTTACTGGTGGGGGCACCGACCAGTCAAAAGGGAACTGACCATCGGCGTTGTCGGTAGCAACGAGAGCAACCGCCGAAAATCCCGTCGTCGGGTCGCCAGAGTCGCTTACCAAAGGAATGTAACCCTCAGCGCCTAAACGGAGCAGTGGTGCAGAATCGCCATGCTCCAGAGCAGTTGCCGCAGCAAGGAACTCGCCACTAGAGAGATAGCTTCCGTCTGGAAACTCAGCCAGTGTCAGTAGTACAGATTCATCGAAATGGACAGATTTCAGATTGCCAAAGGCGTCGTAGGCCATCCCATCTACTGGGTGCTTCCTGATATTTCGAATGAGTTCTTCCCACTCCTCGTCAGGCTCTGGATGGTCAAGGGAACAGGCGGGCGAACGTAAACAGCTAACGCGCACTTCCCGAGATGTGGCGTGGGCCTCGAACTGCACAAAGCGGAACGGTGGCAGTGCTTGTGGCCCAAACGGGGAAGACAACACCACCGAACGAAGGTGCTCGCCGAAACGAGTCGCGTAAGCGATCGCGTCCATTCCCCCGTAAGACGCTCCGTAGTAGTCCAACTTGTCGTATCCCAGAGCAATGCGCAGTGCCTCAACGTCCAGGGCTATGTCGCCGGTCCCGTAACGGCTGGTATCGTCGCCCAGTTGAGCGGCGCATTGTGCTAGGCCTTGGTCCCAACTTGGTTCGTTGCCGTGTTGAAGGTCATAACATTCGGAAACACCGAGGGCGCCGGAAAGCCCCCGGCCTCGATCATCCAGCAGCAGCAAATCGTGCACATCCAGATCTGGTGCGAAAAGGCCAAACACACCTCCTCGAGAGCTTGTCGTGGTTGAGCCCGGCCCCCCGAAGTTCGGCACGATTGCACTTACCGCCGGGCCTGCATTCGTGTGAGGGTAAACCTCAAAATAAATATTGATCTTCTCTTCATTCGGGTGTTTGCGTTCAAGGGCCAAGGGTAAATACCCGCAAAACGCTGCAGGAGAAAGTGTGATGGCGTCTGGTGGACATGGAACTGAGACGATGTTCTCGCTGGCGGTGGCAGACAGGCTAGGAGACTGGGCCCGCAGAAGTAACGGGACCTGCAAATAGTCCGGGGCGGGCTGGTGGGAGGGGAAGTGTTTGAAGTGGCGCGGTGGGCGTTGGGCCAGCACACAGATCGGCATCACTAACGCAGCGCACAAACTCAGCCAGGCTTTAAGCACGTTCAGATTCATGGCACGAATTACTCCTTCGATTCCTGTGTCGTTCGCATTTGGACAATCAGTTTCGCCGACCTTTGTAGCCGCGTGGGGTCGGAGGCGCTCTTCGGGGTGAGCGCGCTGACTGCCTGCTTCCCTACTTACACATGCGCGAATCAGGGCGGAAATCGATCATCTTCAGCGGCTTATTGGGAGGGGTTGCTGGCCAAGCGAACTTGTGGCGTACAAGGAATGGGGGTGTATAATCCGCCCACGACGGAAGTTCAGAATTGTCAACTCCAGACTATGTCTGACACACATGAAGTGACTCTTCTATTGGCCGAATGGGCTAAGGGTAACCAGCGGGCCCTCGATGACCTCACGCCCTTGGTGTACCGAGAACTCCGCCAACTTGCCGCCGGCTACCTACGCAAAGAACGACAGGGGCACACCTTGCAGCCAACAGCGCTGGTTCACGAGGCCTATGTGCGGCTCGTCGATCAGACTAATCCGAGCTGGCAGAGCCGCTCGCATTTCTTCGGGGTGGCGGCACGCCTGATGCGCCAAATCCTGGTGGATCATGCGCGCCACAAACAAGCAGGCAAGCGGGCAGGGATCAGAGTACCGCTGGATGAGGCCATCAGTTTCAAGCAAGAGCGGAGCCGTGACCTGCTAGCCCTGGACAGTGGCCTCGACGCTCTTGAGAAGTTCGATCCACGAAAATGCAAAGCGGTCGAACTGCGCTATTTCGGCGGGCTTTCCATGGAGGAAATCGCCCAAACGCTGGACGTTTCCACGATTACCGTGCGCCGCGATTTACGGATGGCCGAAGCCTGGCTTCACCAGGAAATGCGGAACGAATAGGGGGCACGTGACTCCCGAACGCTGGGCGCAGATCGAGGGGCTCTTTCATCGCGCGGCGGAGTGCGCCCCGGAAAATCGCACTGCCCTTCTCACGGAGGCCTGCGGCGACGATCCAGAGTTGCGCCGGGAAGTGGAAGCTCTGCTCTCCTGCGACAGAGACGCCGGCGGTTCCGTGCAAGCTGTCGTGATCGGCGGACTGGAAACCGTCGGGTTCCCTCTGACCGGCGAGACCATTTCTCACTACCACATTTTAGATGGACTCGGCGGCGGCGGCATGGGCTTGGTGTACCGTGCGGAAGATATCAAGTTGGGCCGCAAAGTGGCGCTCAAGTTCCTGCCGGAAGAGTCCGTCAAGGATCCTGCGGCACTGGGACGATTCGAGCGGGAAGCACGCTCGGCCTCCGCGCTGGAGCATCCCAACATCTGCCCCATCTACGAATTTGGCGAGCACGAGGGACAGCCATTCCTAGTGATGCAGTTACTCGAAGGGCAGACGCTGCGGGAGCTAATCGCTGCGGCTGGCCCGGCAAAACCTCCGCTGGAACTCGGAAAGCTGCTCGATCTTGCCGTGCAGATTGTGGATGGCCTGGACGCTGCGCATCAGAAAGGCATCATCCACCGCGACATCAAGCCCGCAAACATTTTCGTAACGCGCGAGGGTCAAGCCAAGATTCTGGATTTCGGCCTCGCGAAACTTGCCAGCATGTTGTCTGCGGAGAGTGACGACTCGGAATCCGCGGCTCGCGGCGCAGCTCACAGCGGGAACACTCCACGCGAGACTTTGCCACTTTCCACACCAGACCTGTTTTTGAGTCGCACCGGCGTGGCCATGGGCACCGCGGGTTATATGTCGCCAGAACAAGTGCGCGGTGAGAAGCTGGATGCGCGCAGCGATCTTTTTTCGTTTGGCCTGGTGCTCTACGAAATGGCCACGGGGAAACGCGCATTCGCGGGTGATACCGGGCCCGAACTTCAAGAAGCCATCCTCACACAAGTTCCAAACCCTGCCCGCAAGGCGAATCCCGAAGTTCCTGCAAAGCTCGCGGTAATCATCCACAGGGCACTTGTAAAAAATCGTGAGGGGAGATACCAGTCCGCTTCGGAGATGCGCGCTGATCTGGAGAGTCTGAAACGGGAGATCGCGCCGAGCCAGCGCCATCTGTGGAGAGCGATGGCGGCAGCAAGCGTCTTGATACTTTTCTTCGCGACTGCAGCTTACTGGTTTGTCAAACGCAGGCTGCTGGCTGCTGCGGTTATACCTCAGGTCAAGTTACACCAACTCACCAGTAACTCCAGCGAAAACGGCGTGACGAGCGGCGCCATTTCGCCCGACGGAAGATACCTGGCGTACTCCGACAGGGTGGGGATGCACTTGAAGCTCATCGAAACCGGCGAGACGCGGACGATCCCTCAACCGACTGGGCTCAAGAGCGATTCGGTCGTCTTGAACGAGATCGGTGCCTGGTTCCCAGACGGCACCAGGTTTCTCGCTGGATCCCATCCACTAGGGCTTGACGGCAGCAATTGGACTTCCGAGGGCAGCAGCATTTGGATCGTGTCCGTGTTGGGCGGGCCGCCACAGAAGCTTCGCGATGAAGCCGTGGCCTATTCCATTTCGCCCGATGGCTCTCTCATCTCTTTTAGTACAAACCCGGGCAGGATTAACGATCGCGAAATTTGGGTGATGCGGCCTGACGGGGCAGGGGCACGGAAGGTATTTGAGGTCGACGAGAACGGTACGATTGGCGCACTTACATGGTCGCCGGATGGACAACGGGTTATTTACGTTAAGGCGGAAGGGTCCATCTATAACTTTGTTTTCGAAAGCGGTGATCTGAATGGGGGACCTCGCACTACGATTCTTCCACCCGCGGACTCGAGAAGAATGAATTCTTATATATGGTTGCCCGATGGCCGGCTGATTTATGGACCGAGCGAACCGGGCCACAAAATGCCAACCTGCAATCTCTGGCAGATACGCATGGACCCACGACTTACTGAATTCATTGGGAAGCCTCAGCGCCTCACCAATTTCGCAGAAGTTTGCGCGAACCCCATGAACGCGACGGCAAACAGCAAACGGCTTGCAATCTTTGAATGGAGACCCCATAGCAGCGTCTTTCAGGCCGAGCTGCAAGCGGGGGGGACGCGCGTCACCACTCCCACCCGCCTTACGCTCGAGGAGAGTTGGAATCATCCTTTTGCGTGGACGGCCGATAGCAAGACAGTGCTCTTTAATTCCACCCGTACAGGTGTAGATGGGATTTTCAAGCAGTCTCTTGGCCAGGATATTGCCGAACCCCTCGTCGTCGAGAAAAAGGGCGAAGACATACCGAACGGCGGCTGCCTAGGCCCAGAAGGCTCTTGGGTTTTGTACGTCGCGATTGCAGATGAGGGAGGTCCATCGGCACCAAACAAACTTATGCGCGTCCCGATAACGGGAGGACCTGCACAGTTGGTGTTGACATCGCCCAGCATCGAAGAGTGGCCGCGATGCGCCCGGTCCCCGGCAACTTTGTGTGCGATCGCGGAACGAAGTGCGGATCGCAAACAGATTGTCTTCACTGCATTCGACCCCGTGAAAGGCCGCGGGCGCGAACTCGTCAGAGCGAAGACGGACGCGACGGATGACTATCATTGGGACCTTTCTCCTGATGGCGCCCGCATCGCCCTCCTTAAGCACCGCGAAAGACGAGTTCACATTCTGCCGCTGAACGGACGGGCCCCGCAGGAGATCACCGCGAAGGGATGGCATATCTTGTCAAGCGTGAATTGGACGGCAGATGGGAAGGGTATGCTTGTCTCCAGCTACACGTCGCGAGGGTCCGTCCTGCTGAGCGTGGATCTGCAAGGCAACGCTCGCTTACTGTGGGAACACCCGGGCGGCGTCGACACCTACGGTGTGCCTTCCCCCGACGGCCGCCACTTGGCAATGCGCGGCTGGTACAATGAAACCAACATGTGGATGATGGAGAACTTCTGAAGAAGACCTACACGTAGTTACCCGGATTGTCTGATCTCGCCAAATTTTGCGGTGAATGCCTAAAACTTAAGCTGGGCCTTCAGCTGAATCATCCTCTGCGAAACATTCGCGTTTAATCCTGATCCGAGAATGCTGGTCGGGGGCTGCTCTAGATAGCCAATCTGACCAAAGCTCGCGTCCGTAATCTGCGGGTCAGGAAATCCAAAATTGGCATGGTTAAAAAGGTTGAAGACTTGCACCCCGATCGTCAGCACTCCATTTTCCCACCGAGGGATCTTGGTGTTTTTCGCGAGCGCGAAGTCCGTATCGATGTAGCTCGCCGAACGATAACGATTGCGGCCCTGTGCAAAAGTCACGCTTGGGCCGCTGCAAGGACCAGTCGGACCGGGCAGATTTCCAGTGTTGAAGCCGGTTTCACAACCTGTCTGCACAAATAATGCGCCCGGACTCGGTGAACCATCACCCAACATTTGCGGTGGCAGGCAAGGAGCAACCGGCAAAGTATAAGACGCTCCTTTTCCGCACGGCCCTGTGGGACCAAGCGGCGCCGCCGGAACAGCATAAATCACTCCTCCGAAATTCTGGGCCCGGAGATTGCCTTGTTCCCCCTGATCAAACACTGTGTAAGGAAGACCGCTTCTGGCGAAAACCGTCCCTGACACCTGCCAGCCCTTCACCACAGAATCCCTGCCGTGGCCATGAAAGAACTCTTTCAACGGCAATTCCCAAACATAGTTCGCATTCAGAGAGTGCCGTACGTCGTAGTCTGCTGGCCCATAGCTTGCTCGAAGATTGGTGGCATCCAGGGGAGTCTGGCTGCTGCCGTAGGTAAAATTGCCAATACCCCCGTTGGAGACCTCGTCCAGGGCGTGGCTGTAGGTGTAGTTCACCTGGAGCAAACCGCTTCCCCAATTGTTGATTCGATGTTCGAAGGACACCACCATGCCGTGGTAGTTGGAAATGGCGGAAGTCTCCAACTCTTGCACGGCACCAAACCGGGGGTCGGCGCACGGCGGAACCGGTGGGCTGGAGCACAACCCCGCTGGGAATGAGCTGAACCCCCAGGCGTTGGCATTCGGATTAACAAAAAATCCATGAATGCCGTGGTATCCGATGTAGCCGAGGGTCAATGAAGTGGACGAGCCAAAACCCTGCTGGGCCTGCAAACTCCATTTCTGATATTGCGGCGAATGAATGATGTTTGCAGGGCTCGTGAAGCCCGGAGCAACGAAAAATGGATCCGCTGCTTGAATCTGCGCGAGTGTTTCGCCCGTTGAGAAGCCATTCGAATACGCGGCGTTGAAGGCTGCAGCATTCTGGGACAGGCTATTTTTTTCACCAGGAGCAAGATTGTAGCCGGTTATGGTGTAGGTACTGGCGAGGGGAGGATTGAATGCTAAATTTCCTCCAATGTTACCGGCCACCGGATCGAAAAAAATACCCAGGCCGCCGCGAATGACTGTGTCGTGGGAGACGCCACGGGGTTGCCACGCAAAACCGAACCGCGGCGACCAGAGGAGGCTGTCCGTATTCTGGAAAGCCTGTTTTTGATTCACCAAAATTGCTTGATTGTAAGGCCGCGCGGGGTCATGGCTGATGGAAGCAAATGGCCCGGTCAGGCGTGCGAAGCAACGAGCGGCACAAACCGGGTTGGACTGGTGATCGGAACGCAGAGCCACTGTGAACGTCAAGTTGGAACGAGCACGCCACTCATCCTGGGCGTACAGCCCAAGGCTATAGTAAGCGGTGCGGTTCGCTGTTACCGGCGGGAACGTTTGGTCCAGAGTTGAAAAATCGCTCTTCTGCTTCAATGGGTCTGGATCCTGTCCTCCCCAATAAAATGCGTCAACCGTCTGCGGAAGTAGCTGTCCGACGCCACTCCAGTTGTAATTGCGGCTGGTCACGTAGGTCCGGAGAAAACTCACGCCAATTCCAAACTTGTGCTTGCCTCGCGTCTTCACCAGGTCGTCTGAAATCTGGTAGGTGGTTGTCCCGGAATAGCTCGGATACCCATAGGCCCAGTCCCACCCGCCAATCGAGAAGAAGGTATTGCCCTCATTCCACCAGTTCAAATCATTCGGAAAAACAGCCCTAGTTTTCGCGGTATTGGCTAGAGCGGTAGCGCCGTATATGTAAGTCCCTGCAAGCAAAAACTGGTTGGCGGCGGTGGGGTCAAGAGTGTGCGTCTCATTGAGCTGACCCTGCCATGCCGACTGCGTGGAAAAAGCATTGAAGACCGGGCTGATCGCATCGACATATTGGGCGCGATTCCCGAAGTTGTACTGCACCAAAAGGAACACGCGATCATTGGCTGCAAGATTCCAATCCATCCTGCCCGACAGCAGCGAATCGTTGGATGGCGCATCAATGTTCTGCAGAAAATGAACCGCGCAGGAATCGGTTGTGCCCAGCCCTTGTGGGCCTGTCCAATTGTTGCATCCCAGATCGCCGGAAGTGAAGGTGCCCGGAGTCGCCGCGCTGGCGCCCGGCGCGTTGTTGTACAGGTTGAATACCTGCTGATAAAACTTGTGGGAGGCGGATCCCGCTCCGAAAATGGAATCAATGTTAGACATCGTTGCAGTTTCAAATTTTGGACTGGGGAGCACCACCTGATTCTGAACAGGCAGTAAAACTCGGATGCCCTCTGCATTGAAAAAGAAAAACAATTTTTCTTTTTTGATCGGCCCACCGAGCGAGCCGGCCCACTGATGCGCAATATCGAAAGGCTTCGGATTCCCGAGCGCATTGTCGAACCAGTCGTTGGCGTTCAGCGCGCTTCCATTCCAGTAATACAGCGCATTCCCATGAAACGCATTGCTGCCGGACTTGGTCAGGTAGTTGATGCTCGATCCCGCCGCACCTCCGAATTGGCCGGAATAACCGTCGCTGACGATCGTCGCTTCCTGAACTTCGTTCTGGCCGAGCATCATCCCGGTCACGCCGCTGTTGTTGACATTCCCTCCGATATTATTGTTGTTGATGCCGTTTATGGTGAACAAATTCGAGGTGCCCGGCATCCCGAAAATGGAAACATTTCCCGAATAGCCGACCCCGATCGTGTCCGTATTCATGATTGCGCCGGGGGCAGTTTGGGCGATATAGCTGAGGTCGTTCCCCGGATTGGGAACCTCGGTGATTTGCTGCCGGCTCATAGTTGTGGAGACGTCGCCGTTCTCCGCCTGCAGCAACGGAACCTCGTCGGTAACTTTGACCGTCGCGTTTGTTCCCGCAAGTTTGAGAGTGACGTTCCTTGTTCCCGCCGGCCCGAGCAACACGGTGATATTCTGGCTCTCCTCACAGAAGCCGGAGTGTGAAACGGTCAGTGTGTAACTTCCTGGTGCCAGGAAAAAGAACCGGTAGACACCGTCATGGTCGGTCTTCGCCGTTTGGCTCGCACCCTTGGTGTCGTCCCTGATCTGCACAACAGCTTCGGGCACCACTGCACGGCTCGGATCGCTTATCACGCCAGTCAATCCGCCCGAAGTCGTGGTTTGGGCAAGTAGCTCTACTGTGCAAAGAACTAGAAAAAGCAGGCCGGAAGATAAGAAAGATAAGGGCCTGAAGAGCATCGAAGCACTCCCAGCATCTCGATCGAGATAGCCAAGTGACTCTCAATGATTGGGCCTTGCCTGGTTCTCCGGCCGAATTCGCTAACGCCTTCTTCCGGAGGGATTAGTCAGTGGTATTAGTCCAGACAGTTTACACGCGGGGCACTTTATGGCTGCAAGCCTATGACACGCCATTGCCCAAGTCAACGGGGCAGCGACCAGCCTGAGGGCAGGTAGATCGAGGCATCCGCAACTGGCAATTACTGAGTACCGAATGAGCCAATTTATGAGGTCCAAAGTGGGGTCCACCAGGGGTCCAACATCCTCATTTTCCAAGATAGTCCGGCGAAAAGATCAATTTGTTCTGACTGATTCTCAAAGACTTAGTCGCTAAATTCTTTGCTGGTTGCAAAGAGCATTCGGCGCGGAGACCGAATACTCTTACTCTTTCGGTCTATCAAGCATTCGTGAGTGATCGGTGTTCGCGCTCGATGATCAAATCTCAGGGCGCTAGATTTGCGACAGTGAACGGAAGACGCAGAATGGCCTGCATGACAAGGACTCAATCAACGTACGTTTTCAGTCGATTCTGTCTGCAACGCTGCTTTAAGGTACCGTGGATAATTCGGTTCTCTGCAGAATGCTAAGAACCTAGATCAATCACCCTTCGGGACGATTTGATCCTTGAGAGCGGCCACTCTGCGGCGGCGGTTTGGAAAACCGCCACCTTGTCAGATCTGGTGCGGATGTTCCTGCAACGGTCTAGGGAACCGTTGCTTCCACGTTGCGGAAAACCACTCGGCCAGGTCGCAACGGTGTTTGAAACCGTCGCGTTCGGAACGGGGCGCCCGAAACTCGTACGTTCGTGAAAGTTCAAGGCACTCGCGATGATCTTGTAAACCGTTGCATATCTCGTCTGAGCGCTACCTTAACAATTAGGGCATAAGGTAAGTTGCGCCGTCAGTCGCGGCGGCAGGGGATTCGATTCCTGCCGGAACGGTCGGCGGGGACCTCTTTTGAATACATAAACTTTCAGCAACGATATGACCTTGATGCGCGCATTCAGCGAGCCCTGAAATTATCTAAAGAATTTCTTGAGCCAGGCCGGCCAGGAGCTCCGCCTTGTAACTCGGTGGACGACCATGTGGATTGGCTGAGGTCAAAGACAAACATTGCCCCAACCATTGGCAGCTAGTGGCCGCTCGGGACCGCTTGCGCTTTCGCGTCGGCGAACCTTGGCGATGAGGGCGCGGATGAGAACAAGGGGATCAGGCCCTCGACGAGGGTCGGGTGCGTCAGGATCGTATCGCGCAGCGCGGTGTAGGGTAACCCGGCGTTCATCGCAATCTGCACGGAAGTCATGATCTCCGCGGCGCCGACGCCCAAGGCCGTGAAGCCCAGGATGCCATCGCTGTCGGTTTCAACCAGAGCTTTCAAGAATCCTCGCGTTTCTGAAAGTGTCCGCGCGCGCAGGACCGCTTCCATCGGAACCTTAAACAAACGGCAGGGAATGCCCTTCGCCTGAGCTTCCTTCTCACTCAGGCCGACGCGGGCGAATTCCGGATCCGTGAAAAGGCAGAACGGAACCTGTCTTCCCGTGGTGACGCGCTTGCCGCCGGTCAGACTGTCATGGACCACGCGGAAATCGTCAACGCTGACGTGGGTGAACTGGGGACTTCCGGCGACCTCACCGATGGCCCAAACGCCGGACGCTGTCGTTTGAAGGCGCTCATCGACTTTCAAGTACCCACGATCGGTCAATTCAATCCCGGCCAATTCGAGGCCGATGCCTTTTGTGCTCGGGATGCGGCCCAACGCGACAAGGAGATGACTCCCGGACACGATTCGCTCGTGGCCGTTTTGCAGGAGAACAACGGAGACGGACTGGCCGGACTTTCCAGAAACCCGCTTGATCTGCGCCCCCAGGGCGAACTCGATGCCTTCATCCTCGAGAAGGCTGTGGAGAGCTTCCGTCACATCCTCGTCCTCTCGGCGTAGCAACCGATCGCTTCTTCCAATCACTGTGACTTTACTTCCGAAGCGACGGAAGGCCTGGGACATTTCTAATCCAATGTATCCACTGCCGATCACCACGAGATGCTCCGGCAGCTCGTCCAGTTCGAGCGCTTCAATGTGCGTCAGGGGCTCCGCGTCGGCGAGTCCAGGAATTGATTCGAGCGCGGCGCGCGTACCCGTGCTGATGATCACGTTGGTTCCCCGAAGTTGTCGGGTTGTTCCATCCGCCAGTGTGACTTCCACGGTTCTCGGACCGACAAAGCGACCGGAGCCGAGGATGAATTCCGCTCCGGTCTTGCGGTAATTGTCGAGATACACGTCGTTCAAACTCGATACCATCAAGCGTTTGCGATTGCGCACCGCAGCCATGTCAACCGTGAAAGGTTCCCGGGTTATGCCGAATTCCTCGCTTCTGCGGAAGTAGGATGCGACCTTTGCGCTATGAATGATGTTCTTGCTGGGCAGACAGGCGATGTTCGGGCAGGATCCACCGATATATTTGCGCTCGATTACTGCGACACGCTGTCCCTGGCCAGCAAAGGTCCAGGCCGCGATTGTTGATCCCGTGCCACCGCCGAGGATCACAAGGTCGTATTCCTCGGGCGTGCTCTTACGCGGAGATGGGATTGATGAAGTTTTTTCCAGCGTATTCATGCTACTTTTCCTTTCTCAGCAACTGGCTCCGCCTTGGCTTGCATGGACTTGACGAGATCCGCTGCCGAGGCGCCCTCGAGCGAAAGGCCATAGCCAACCTCTCTCACGATGCGTTCCTTCAAGGGTTGGATAAAGTGCGCCCGCGTGTTTCGTCGCGTCACTTCCGGAGCCTTCAGGTACACCGCTGCCAGTTCGCGAGCGCGATCGAGGGCCTTGCCATCGCGTACAACCTCGGCGACCACACCCCATTCATAAGCAGTCTGCGCCGTCATCGGATGCGGGTTCAACAGGAACGCCTCCGCTCTTCCTGCCCCCGCGCGATAACTCCAGGTGGTGAAGATTCCGTCCCCCGGAACAATGCCGCCCGCGAAGTGGGGCAAATCGTTGAACGTCGCACCTTCGCCCGCCACGATCACGTTGGCAAGCAAAGCGTACTCGGAATGAACATTCGCGTGCCCTTCGATTGCCGCGATTACCGGCACGCGAATGTTCGCCAGGTTCTCGAGGATCTGAACGCCCTCGTCGTGCACCTGGCTCCAAACCTCCGGGTCGGCGACGTTGCCAAAGGTCGCAAAGTCAATTCCGGGGATGAACTCTCCGCCGACACCCGTTAGGATCACGATCTTGTTTTCCCGGTCCTGCGAAATCCGGTAAAAGGCGTCGACAAACTCGGTGTGATCCTGCGCCGTGAAGATTAGCGGACCTCCTTTCGTATGGAACTCAACTACCAGCACGCCCTGGGCGTCTCGGCTCAGCCTCAGACTGCGATAGGTGGTGAAATAAGCGGGTTGTGTCGCCTTCATGTCAGTCCTCCATAGGGAAGTAAACTACAGCTCGATTCAATTCTCTGTGCTGTCAGCGTGTTGTCCGCGGGCGCCGGCTTCGTCGGGGGTCAGTGGCGCGGCTCCGAAATTGACACTGAAGCGTTTGCACCAAACAGAAACGGTGCGGTATTTCGACAAGTCCACCTCAGGCGCGAGAGCATAGTTTTGATCCCCGACGTTTCCCTTGATGGACCCCAAATCGATGAAGCCGGCGCGCGGCACGCTGGCGTTGTCCGTTGCGTCGGCGGCAGCCACCATATAAATGTGAACATCGGGACCGTTCGATGTCTGGAAGTTCGTGAAGCGAATCACGCGTCCGCCGTCCGCAAAGCGGTAGATCGTTGCGGTGCCTTGCGTGGGATGTAAAACACTGTGAAACGTTCCCGATTCAAGCGTCTGTGGAGCAGAACCGCCGTTCGCGTTCGCGAGCTTCTCATCGACGTACTTATTGACGAAAAGCCGCTCGGGCCGAAATGCATACCAGGCGACAAAGACTGCGATTAGCAGAACGGGGACCGCAATTTTCCAGATCTTGTTTTTCATCACCGTATCTCCTCTTAGTTAGAACTTCTGGATTTCCGTGGCTCGATATCCGTGGTGGAAATTCCCCGACGAAAGCGCGGGTTGCTCACTTTCGCCTCGCGGGGCTGCGTTTTGGTTTGATCTTTCGGCAGAGGCGATGTTGACTTCGCTTCGTGAGTAAGCTCGTTCCTTTGCTCCGCCGTTCCATTGCGCGATGACCCGCGTGTCGCGCTCGTACCCCAAGACGCTCACTGAGGCGGTACCCAGGGCGAAGAGGCGGCCGGCCTCCGGCGGCAAACCCAACCAGCACGCCGCGAGAAGACGCAGAATGTGCCCATGGGCGAACAGGAGCGCATCACCCGAACTGGCGGCCGCGCGATCAATCACCTTTTGAGCCCTGGCGGCAACCTGCTCGATGCGCTCGCCGCCGATTACGCCATCCTTCCATAGGGACCAACCGGGCCGTTCGATTTGAATTTGTGGAGTTGTGCGCCCTTCATATTCTCCGTAATCCCATTCCCGCAGGTTTGCGTCGATGATTGCGCTCTCACCACACCCCGCGAGCCGGCAAGTTTCGCGGGCTCGCTGCAACGGGCTGGTCAGTACAAGGGCGAAGCCCCGGCCGTTGAGGAATCCGCCAATCTGTCGTGCGTGGAGTTTCCCCTCGAGCGTCAATGGCAGATCCGTTCGTCCGGTGTGTTGGCCCGTGGCGCTCCACTCGGTTTCTCCGTGACGAACAAGCCACAATTGCACCGGCTTGGTGAGTTTGTGTTTGGCATCGAAGATGGTCGGAGAGTTCATCGGTTCACCCTGTGGATTAACTCGCCGCGTCATCGCGGATTATGCTGGAGTTGGGCCGCCGCCAGTTGAGGCGACGATTGGGTAGACTCTGTCACTCTGATTACATCCTGCCGCAGCAAATAGAAGGAGACCGCCAGGAGAACCAGATCTTTCATCAGGAAGGCGACGTTTTCCTTCATGGCTGGGAATCCCCCCGCGGAAGCCGCCCAGCCGTCCGGAAAGAACGGAATAATCGTAAACGTAGATACAAAGGAGAAGACGGAGCCCAGCGCCCCGAGAATGCCCAACTTCTTATTCCAGAAGCCCGCGAACAGAAGCGCCCCGAAAAACCACTCCGCCGCTCCCAGGAAATACGTGGCGCCTTTAACGCCAAAAACCGGGTACATCCAGAAAATGAGCGGCCCGTTGCTGATATACGGGATCAGCGCCTGCGCCTCATAGTCAAACCATTTCTGATACCCAAAAAACAGGAAAATGATCACCATCGAGGCGCGAACGAAGTGGTAATCAAGATCCTCCCTGAGGATGCCGAGTTTCACCAAAATATTTGTGACGAAATTCATTTTTCTGCTCCTTTGTTGACCAACAATCCCCCTGCCTGAATCGGGGCCCCGTTCAAGTTGCCGACGCCAGCCATCAGAGTGGACGAACGAGCAAAGGTTTCAGGAAATCCGAGACCCATGCAGCAGAACAACCGCTAACGCATGCTCATACATCGAGATAACGACGAAGCTGGCAACGTCTTCAGCCCCGCGGAGACCGTCTCCACGATCGGGCCGCTGTGTCAAGACGCAGAACCAATTAGCAGCTGGCATTCCAAACTAATATCAGTCTGAAAGTTCCTCTCTCTGGTCGTTCTGCGCAGGCTTCGGCCTTTCCGGTACCGGAGCGCGGTGCAGACGTTGTTATATTGACTTCCGCGTTGACTGCGGTGGCGTAATTTTGACGCTGTCACTCCTTGTTCAGATCAAGCGTTTCTTTTTTTCTGCCTGGAGTCGGAATAGATGTTTGAACGAATGATTCGATGCTTAGTAATTTTCAATCACAATGATTGCCTGCAGGCATCACCGAAATCACCAACGCCATGCCGGGGATTTGTACGCATCGCCTTCTAAATGTCCCCGCGGCCAAACAGAATTTGTTTCCCCATCAATGCGCTCCAATGGTCAGCGCCGGTGAACTTCATTTCAGCGGCGATCCCCGGGGCCGATTTCGGTTCCAAGAATGATCAGAGAAGCCAAGATCGCCAAGACTGCCGCCATTATGTGGAACGCCATTAAACCCTGTTGCCTGCCTCGACATTCAACGCATGGCCATTTCTCCCTCGTAATTAGGACGTTATCTGCCGCGAAGCATTGGATAGAACTGGACCCAGGTCATATCGGTTTTGGCGACGAAAGCCCCATGGCAACCAGCGCATTCGCTTGCAGGGGCTTCTTCAGCGGACTCGGCGTACGGCAAGGAATGATGCCCGAAATTAAAGAATCCCCAGCCGTTGGTCTTGGAAAACCGCTTACTGTCTTTCACCGTTACGTCAAGACCGTTGAACTCGCCGTTGAAATACCCCCGCCCGGAAGGTTCCGTCCGGGAACCGTCAGGAAACGTTGGATCAAGTACGCGTGTCAGCTCCTTGACGATGACGGTTCCTTCGGGAAAGGAACCAGTCTTCAGATACGCATCCAGATTTCGCTCTTCCACGTACACGTGATGGTATTCGGGAAATCCCGCTTTCCCGTTGTTAAGACCATTCGGTGTCAGGGGAGCGCCTACGAAGACCCATCGTCGATAGCCGGTCGGAAGTCGCAGCCTTCCGTTGGAATCAAAGACCGCCGTCGAACTTGCCGCATTGACCGTGACCGCTCTTGTCTCGACCAGGGCGAAAGTAGCCGCGATAGACAATAGGCCGGCGAATATTGGAAAGAAATACCGTTTCATGTTGCTTTCTCCTTTTAAAGTCTTCCGTGCAGAAATCCCCTTGTGCGATGCCGCTCTCTTCGAACTCAGAACGTATATCCAGTCGGTCGACTTAGCTGAAAGCTGGGCCGCGTTGCTCATGCGCACGCAAGGTTGCGTTGGCAACTCTTGCGTGGCTACTTAGCCGATATCAGCAATTGGCATTCCAAATTAATATCAGTCTGAGAGTTCCACTCCTTGCCCGTTCTGCATGGGCTTTGGCC
>Ga0210399_10000934_pt1 | contig 22955 bp, 21 predicted proteins | sample IncBWC14MmetaG_FD_150865 | JGI IMG/M metagenome (GOLD analysis project Ga0210399, IMG submission 150865) | Forest soil microbial communities from Barre Woods Harvard Forest LTER site, Petersham, Massachusetts, United States - Inc-BW-C-14-M | ecosystem: Environmental > Terrestrial > Soil >... | reverse complement strand
CACCGAGGTCGACGTCGATAACCCCAAAGGCCGCCTCCGCCCGGGCGCCTACGTCTTCGTCCACTTCAAGCTTCCCGAGTCCGTTCGGTCCGTCACCGTCCCCGCCAACACGCTGCTTTTCCGCAAAGAAGGCCTCCAGGTCGGCGTAGTCCGCGACGGCAACATTGAACTCGTCCCTGTCAAAATTGGCCGCGACTACGGCAACTCCGTGGAAATTCTTTCCGGCCTCTCCGGCGCCGATTCCGTCGTCCTCAGCCCGCCCGATTCTCTGATCAGCGGCACGCCCGTGAAGATCGCCGACCAGCACGCAGGAGACTAACCCATGAAATCCCTGTGCCCATTTCTTGCCGTCACGCTAGCTGTGATTCTCACCGGCTGCGAAGTCGGCCCCAAATACGCTCGCGCAACAACGCCGACCTCAACGAATTTTAAGGAACAACCACCCGACACCTTCAAAGAAGCCGGCCAATGGAAAACCGCCCAGCCGGCCGATCAATCTCTCCGCGGCAATTGGTGGGAAATCTTCGGCGATCCGCAACTCAATGCTCTCGAAGACCAGCTCACCGTCGCCAACCAGAATCTCAAAGTCGCCGAAGCCCGACTCCGCGAAGCCCGCGCCGCCGTCCGTTTCAATCGCGCCGCGCAATTCCCGACCATTTCCGCCGGCCCCAGCATCGACTCTCTCCACGCCTCCGGCAATCGCCCCTACATCCACACCACCAGCAACACTGGCGATTTCGTCCTGCCCATCGATTTTTCCTACGAAGTCGATCTCTGGGGCCGCGTCCGCCGTAGCGTCGCCGCCGCACGCGAAGAAGCCCAAGCCACCACCGCCGACTACGCCACCGCCAGCCTTAGCCTCCACGCCGAACTAGCCATCGACTATTTCGAACTCCGTAGCGCCGACGCTCAGAAGCAACTCCTCGACGACACTGTCCAGGCCTACACCGACGCCCTCCAACTCACACTCAATCGATTCCAAGGCGGCGTATCTCCCAAATCCGACGTAGCCCAGGCGCAAACTCAGCTGGACACCACGCGCGTGCAGGACACCGACGTAACCGTAGCCCGTGCCCAATACGAGCACGCCATCGCCATTCTGATCGGCAAACCTCCCGCCGAACTAACCATCCCTCCCGCCCCGCTCGATCTGCAGCCGCCAGTTATTCCCGGCGCACTCCCCTCCGAACTCCTCGAGCGCCGCCCAGACATCGCCGCTGCCGAACGCCGCATGGCCGAAGCCAATCAGCAAATCGGCATAGCCCGCGCCGCCTATTTCCCAACGCTCTCGCTGAACGGCTCCGCAGGTTTCGAAGGAACTTCTCTCCTCAACTGGTTCACCTGGCCCAGCCGTTTCTGGGCCGTAGGTCCGCAAATGCTACAAACTCTCTACGACGGCGGCCGCCGCCGCGCCAATTCCGAAACCGCCCTGGCAAATTACGATGGCACCGTAGCAACCTATCGTCAAACTTCGCTAACCGCATTTCAAGAAGTAGAAGACAACCTGGCCGCCCTCCGCATCCTTAGCGACGAAGACCAACAACAAACCCAAGCCACCACCTCCGCCCAGGAATCCCTCCAGCTCTTCACCAACCGCTACAAAGGCGGGGTCGACACCTACCTCCAGGTAATCAACGCCCAAACGGTGGCCCTGCAAAACGAACGCAACAACGTAGACATCCAACGCCGCCGCATGGGCGCCAGCGTCCTCCTGATCAAAGCCCTGGGCGGCGGCTGGTCCACAGCGCAGCTACCGAAGGAAGCCAGCATCCGCAACTAGCATTGGCCGCGATCCTTTGTAGGGGAGGGGCTCACCCCTCTCTCTTTCATTTGCCTTTTCCGGCTCTGTCATCCCGACCGGAGCGGCCGGTTTTTTCTCCCGCGCCGCATTTCGGCGCGCCGGCCGCGAAGTGGAGGGACCACGGCCAAGCTCTGACTTCCACTGGGGCCGCTGTGACTCTCGCCCTTTTGCTTTACGGCCAACCCGTCATAAACTGTCCTCATCACCCACGCTCAAGCGCAACCACCATGCCCACAAATCCCACACCCACCACAGCTCCCGAAACCTACCCAAAATTCTCTCCCACCGATCTCGAAACCTACAAATCCCAAGGCTATCTAATCCAACCTCACTTCTTCTCCCCCGACGAAATCGAAATCCTGAAACGCGAAGCCGAACGCAACCTGACCGGCGCCAGCATCCTCAACAAAGCCGATCGCGCCGGCAACCCCGTAGACCTCGCCATCTGGGACCGCCCGCAAGACGACATCTACGGCATGTTCTCCCGCAACGAACGAGTTGTAAGAAATGTCGAAACGCTTCTCGGCGCCAACGTCTATCTCTACAGCGCAAAAATGATCATGAAAAACGCCCGCGAAGGCGGCGCCTGGGAATGGCACCAGGATTACGGCTACTGGTACGATTACGGCTGTCTGGTCCCCACAATGCTCAGCTGCTTAATCGCGGTAGATCGCGCCACAAAAAAAAACGGCTGCCTGCAAGTCCTTTCCGGCTCCCACGTGATGGGCCGCGTCAATCACGACCGCATCAACGAACAAACCATGGCCAATCCCGAACACGTTGAAGCCGCCCGTGCCCGTTTCCCGCTCGTCTATCTCGAACTCGACCCCGGCGACTCCGTCTTCTTTGACTGCAATCTACTCCACCGCTCCGACGCCAACCGCTCCGACCATCGCCGCTGGAACTACATCGCCTCCTACAACACGGTAGCCAACCAACCCTACAAACGAGTTCGCGACTACGGCAACTACGAGCCCCTAATCCAAGTCCCCCCAGACGCGATCCGCACCTTCGCCTGCCGCCACAACCTCATTTAGTCCGCCGCCCTGTGGCAGAGCCATTCTTGGCTGTGCTCTTTCCTTCTTTCCTCTGTGTTAAGTCTTTCCCTTCTCCCCATCTACAATTCCCGCTACATTCATGTTCTAATGCACGGCGTGCGCATAACCCCCCGCCGCGTAACCATAGTCGGCAGCTACATCGTCGCCCTCGTCATGGACATGGACCGGCTCCCCATCGAAGGCGAAACCGTAGTCGGCCGTGACTTCCACGCCACCTTCGGCGGCAAAGGCTCCAACGCCGCCGTCGCCGCGGCCCGCCTCGGCGCTGAAACTTGCTTCCTCGGCAAAGTGGGCAAAGACTCTTACGCCGCCGACTTCCTCACCATGCTCGACCGCGAAAACGTCCACCGCGAGAAAGTTCTCTACTCCCCAAATCTCCCCACCGGCGTCGGCATAATCCTCTTCAACTCCATCGGCACCAACCTCATTGCCATCGACCCCGGCGCAAACAACCAGCTCTCTCCCGCAGATCTCGAAACCCGCATCGAAACCATCCGCGAATCCTCGGTAATCGTCTCCCCGCTCGAAATTCCTCTCGACACCGCCCTCGCTGGTGCTCGCCTTGCCAAACAACACGGCGTAAAAGCCATCCTCAACCCCGCCCCAGCCTGCGATCTCCGCAAATCCGACCTCTCCTGCGTCTTCGCCCTAACTCCCAACGAAACCGAAGCGCGCACCTGCCTGGGCCTACCCGCCGCCGATCCCACCCCCGATGAGGAACTAGCCGCCGCCCTCCTTGCCCTCGGCCCCGAACACGTCATGCTAACCCGCGGCGCCCAAGGCGTCCTCTGGGCCTCCAAAACCGGCCTGAGAAAATTCCCTGCCCTAAAGGTAAATCCCATCGACACCGTAGGCGCAGGCGACGCCTTCAACGCCGGCCTCGCCGTAGGCCTCAGCGAAAACGAATCCGTCCCGCACTCCGTCGCTCTCGGCATCACTGCCGCCTCGCTCTCTACCGAAAAACGCGAGACCTTGGCCTCCTATCCCTATCGTCCGGAAGTAGACGAACGCCTCCCAGAGATCCTGGCTGCCAAGCTTTGAAATTTCTTCAAATGGATATTGTCCGCATGAGCAAAAAAAACATGACGGTACTTCACAGTATGTGAGGTAGTCAAGAACGACCGCCCGCCGCAGATTGAAGCTGCTCGGGTAAAAGCGATCGTCGTGACGGGCACCATGCGTGTATACCACTTTGGTCTATCGCTAGCCGATGGCCGGCCAGTTGATGGCGTACCATTCCGCCGCTTCGCGTGAGACCGCACCAACAGCTTGCGCTGTCGTCATCTGCTTTGCCTCATGAGCCGATTAAGCAAGTTTTCTCGTGTGAAGCACCATAAAGGGAAGCAGTCCGCTTTCGCGTCCGGTGATGTTGTCGATGTGGCTGACGCAACCGATATCCGCTCCATTACAGAGTGGCATTCGCTTTCTCCCTCATCTGTTATCCGCACCGCCATCGGTCCATCTTGCGATGCACGTTCCCCTTGCGGGGAGCGATGTGGATTTACCCTGTTCCGTGGGAATGACGCGATAGGTTAGGTCTGTTCTATTGTGCGATGGGACGCATAGTCTGATCGATTTCCTCCTTGTCAGACAGCAATCATTCCAACGGCTTTCAGGTCACACTTCGGCTTGCCGACTATTTGACCAAAATCTCGCTCAAGCTTCCTCAACTCCGTTTCTAGCCAGCGCCCGTTATCCGACCCGATTAGCCAGAGTTAGCCCGCAACTGCTAGGGCCCATGACTGGTGGGCAGGGGATTTCCCAACAGTTGTGCCCAAGCGACTCTGTAATCACGTTGCCCCCCTTGTGTCCCAAATTGAACAGAATGAGGTCGGTTTCGATGCAACAATACAAGGAGGATTCTCATGCAGACTGAGCAAGAAGAGTTCCAGGTGGCCAGCTTACGCGATGTCAGGAAAGGAATGGGGATGCCGCGAATGGCCCAATCCGCGCCGCATGCAATATGCCAGCAGAATCGGAGGCCCAATCAACCGAATGAAATCTAACATAGAGGCCCTGCCCAGAATTTCATTCGATTTGGGCGGAATGGTCACACTGAATCAAAGCTTCGCAACGGGAGGAACTATCTTCTCTCAAGGCGACATTGCTGAATCACTCATGTACATTCAAAAAGGCCGCGTGAAACTCTCCGCGGTCTCCAAGACTCACAAAGAGGCAATTGTCGCCATTCTGGGGCCAGGGGAATTTCTTGGTGAGGCGTGCCTTGGAAGTCAGAATATTCGTATCCGAACCGCCACCGCAATTGAACTCGCGACTCTACAAGTCATTGAAAGAAACGAGATGATCCGAGCGCTCCGCACTGACCCTGCCCTCTCCTACTCCTTCCTGTCCTATCTGCTTTCGCGCAATATCCGGCTTGAGGAGGATTTAATCGACCAGGTTTCTAACAGCAGCGAGCGGCGGCTCGCCCGCGCACTTCTGCTGCTCGCAGGTAAGGGGAATCAGCGCAGGCTTCATAGCTTTGCCGGAATATCGCAAGAAACCCTGGCGACAATGATCGGCACTACACGCCCGCGCGTCAACTTTTTTATGAATAAGTTCAGAATGCTTGGCTTCATCAAGTACCACGGCCGTCAAGACCAGAGCGGCGAGATGCAGATTAACACTTCCCTTTTGGCTAAGGCTCTCTGCAAATAGCTTCAGCTTACGCATCGGGGCCGAAAGTCTGGAACGACTTCAACTCACTCGTGAATGATTTGGCTAATGGGAATCTTTTGTGGCCCTCGGGTGCTCAGCACAGACATGAGATGTGAACTCCATGTCGCGTTCCCGTCCGAACTTCGTCTTCATCTCGTCAATAGTTTTGCCAACGAGCGGCCATGAGGGATTAAACACGCATGCGCATTCCGTGCAAGCCCAGCCCTGAAAATTCGGTCTTTCGAGCAGCGAAGAAAGTTGCCTGAGCGAACGAAGCCACAGGAGGAAAAGCACAGAGATCACACGCCGCCGCACCTGTCCTGGGGATTGGACCGACTTGGCTTGAATAGCAGGGAACACTATGATTTGTTCAGGTGGCTAGTTATTCATGCAGGGCAGACTGCTGAATGGGGCAGCGATGATCCCGAGGACCCTCACACCATTACGTTTGGTACGGAGCCGGCGGGGACCCATTTCCGCCGTCCGGCAACGTCACTATGGACGCAGACGGAGCGCGTCACGCCATAATCAATTCGACCTCGGAGAGAGTCCACTCTGGATTTATTTTCGCCGCACCTCAGGATCGAAAAAAGATTCAATTCCCATAGCCGTTAGACCGGCTCCAGCCATTAGTCCGCATCCACCGCAACCGCCAGCGGCCACCTTCAAACGGCTCTATCGAACGCGCGCAGAGCACCTCGCCCGACTTCACGCTTTTGTGAAAACGCGCCTCCGATAGAGCACTAACGTCACTCGGAAAGAATCACGGGAATGTCGAGCTAGTTCGATCTCTGCAAGACACCAGCGGGACCACGAACTCTTAGACTAAGGATTAAGCCTCCCGCCACAAAATAGACGAGCGCTATGAACGTGAAACTGGCTACAAGTGAGTGCGTTCGATCGTTGAGAAAACCAATCGCGTAGTTTCCGGTGAATCCGCCAAGTTGCCCGATGGAATTGATCAGTCCGAAGCTGGCGGCTGCCGCCGCCTCGCTCAGCATCGTCGTCGGTATCGCCCAGAAAGTTGGAAGGTAAGCGAACAAGAACCCACTCCCCAGCAGCAAGAACACGATCGTTAAAGTCATCTCGTGTCGGGTAAAGCTCGAGAGGAAGAACATCAGACCCGCGGCCAGAAGAGGGATTCCCGTGTGCCAATGGCGTTCGTTCGTCTTGTCGGAGTGCCAGCCGTTGATGAGCATTCCGAGAACACCCAGCAACGCTGGAATCAACAGCAGAGATGTCACCGTTTGGTTGGAAAATCCTGAAACGCGTTTCACAAAAGTCGGTATCCAGTACACGTTTCCGAGATATCCCGTCATGGCTAACAAGTAGGCAAGCACCAAGATTAAAATTCGTCTCTCTCTAAAGACGTCCATCATCGTATAGTTGCTCTTCTTCTTTTTCGATGCTAGCTCCGCTTGCAATTCGTTGACGAGCCAGTTGCGCTCCGTGTCAGGAAGCCAGCGTGCTTGCGCGGGCCAGTCCGTCAAATAGAAGACTGTGATGATCCCGAGGACGATGGCAGGGATCCCTTCCAGAATAAAAAGCCAGCGCCACCCCGCCAACGACCGCCAATGTACTCCGAGCAGCCAACCGGCGAGAGGAGAGCCGATCAACGAGGCGGCGGGAACCGCGGAATACAAGCAGGCGATTGCCCGGCCACGCTCTTGCAAGCGGAACCAATGAGTCAAATAGACGATCATGGCCGGGAAAAAACTGGATTCGGCAGCGCCTAGTAGAAAGCGGGCCACATAAAACTGTCCAGCCGTATGAACAAAACCAGTCAGCGCCGTAACGATTCCCCAGGAAATCATGATGCGCGCAATCCACTTTCTGGCGCTCCAGCGTTCTGCGATGACAGCTCCCGGTATTTCGAACAAGACGTAGGTCAGGTAGAACATACCGACCCCTAAACCGTAGACGCGATCGCTGAAGCCCAAATCTGCACTCATCCTGAGGTTGGCAAAAGAGACGTTGACGCGGTCGATGTAGTTGACGACGTACATGAGAAAGACAAAAGGAAGCAGACGATACGCGATTCGCCGTCTCGCTCGCTTGCCAACATCACTCAACCCGGCGGCCGGCGGAGCTGCACTTCCGTGTGAATCCATGGGCATCCCTCTGGCCTCGGACAAAATCGGCCGCGTGCTTCGACCGAGTCATAATACTCAGCTCAACTTCTTCGAAACATACACGAAGCGGGAAAGGCGGCCTTCTCTGGCGACGCGAGCAGCAACGGCAAGGAACTCCTGTTGTCCGTCATAGGCCTGGTCGCCTTCGATTTCGCGAAGGGCAGCGCTTCTCGATTCGCGGGCAGTTTGTCTCGCCTCGGCGACTTTGGCCATGTTCGCAGTTGCGTCCTCACGTACCAGCAATTCCAATCCGCACTGCGAAATAATGCGTTCGTCATACCCAAGCGGAACGAAGAGATAAAAACCAGCCGAACTCCGAGTCGCGACCTCTGCATTCGTCAGCGGCCCGGTCAGGGTGATGGGATCGGTGAACAGCAGTCGTCCGCCAAGCTTCAGCAACCGGGCCCACTCGGCAATGACGCGTGATCGGTCAAAAAAGTGGTTGATCGCGTCAATACAGGTGACGGCATCGAAGCTGGAGTCAGAAAATGGCAATGGCGCGGTTGCATCTATGGATCTAAATTCCGCCCGCTCGGCCAATCCGCGCTGTGCTGCAAGTGAACTCGCCGCCGCAACTGCCTGGTCGTGAACGTCAATGCCGACGACAGAACAGCCGGTGATAGCGGCGATTCGCAGCGCTGGGCCTCCTGCTCCACAAGCGACATCGAGCAGGGTCGCACCCGAGGAAAGGTCGAGCCACTCCAAGAACCTGTCCTGCTCGTCTGAGGTGAGCCAACTGTTTTGTCCAATATCCTCGCCAAATGCTTCATGACGGATCTGTGCGTACAGTTCCGTTTGAAAATTCCCGTAGTTGGCATTGTAGTGACCAGCGGGAGGCCGCGAGTTGGATATGCCCATCTGGACCTCCGCTCAAACCGACCGAGAGATCTTGAAGACTATGTTCTCGCGATTTCGAAAAGCGCGGAGAGTTGTACGCTTTCTGCGCGAACCATCGTACCCATTCAGCAACGGTTTAAGGAAGCCTCTTTTTAGGTCGCAGACGGCCGTACATTGGGCAATAAGGTTTTCGCTGTCCATCAGCCCGTAGCCGAACCGACAATTCTGGGCGAGTGGTCGGCTTGCCGACGATCCATCCCAAACCATTGTCATCACTTCCCAAACCGCCATTTCTGGACCGCGAGCGAAGCGCTGAAGAAGAAACATCTTCTCGACCGAGCGCTCCTGCTGCAATCGCTCGACCCAGCGTCACTTCTGTGCAGGCGCGGCATAGATGAAACTCGCACGCGCGGGCTCGTATCCTTCACCTAGGGTGACGATGGCTTGTTGACCGCTGGCTCCTTCAAGGACGAGTTGCCAGTTGCCATGGGACTCGGAAATGCCGAGATACCGAGGCGCCACGTTGTACGGCGCCGTCCGTTGTGTCAGGAAAGCCGGTGGAAACTGGATGTCGAAATACGCATGACCGTCACGGATCGATCCTGTATTCCGCCAGACTGCCGTTAAAGCGTAGTTTAGCCCTTCGCTGAAACTGGCGTACCTGAGGGTTGACTCTTGAGCACCCGTGAAACTGTTGTTGCTCACGGCGTCGAAACCCAGAATCTTGTCATCGGTAACCAGTAACCAGGAATTCCCCTTCTCGAATTGGCTGGAGTAATACCCGATGTTGTCTCCCACGCCGCGAGGCTCATAAACGCACCAGAAGAGCCGGGACGTTGGGTCATACACAGCCAACATTTTTCCCATGCGATGAATATCAATCAATTGCGCATGCACTTTTATTGGGCGTCCGTTTTTCAAGGCGTGAATGGAGGAAGATTTGTCGGTGATGGTAAGTTCGCTTTGGGGCGGCGGGGCCAGCTGATCAGCCTTCAGGTTACGCACGGTGTCCCAGAGAAGCGGCCAGCTCGCAATGCCGCCGATTTTTGCTGGCGATGTCGCGTAGGTGAGATCTGCCTTCACCGGGTTGAAGCTATCGTCGAGAAAAAGGGTAGCTTCTTTAAGTGGCCCTGCAGACCACTCCAGTTGCAGGCGCCAGCGCCCGCCTTCGTGGGTGGCTGACCGCCAGGATGGCAGAGTGCGCTTTGGAACGTAGTACTGCATGGGAACCAGCAGCGAGTCCAGAGGCAACTGCTTGGCGCCGGCGGCAGGCGCGGATAGAGGTTTTACAATTTCGGATAAGAGACTCTGTTGCGCATCCTGCAGACTGGCGAAGCGGGCGCTCGAATGACGGACGGTTTCTGTATCGGTGCTGAAGGCCGCTATCTTGTCTTCCGTAATGACGAAGATGGAATTCTGAAAAAATTGGGCGGCCATGTCGTCCGGGAAGCGATCGCTTTTGGGGAGGAAATCCGCTGATGCTCCTTCGGGAAACCATAGGAATAGCTTCGTGGTCGGGTCGTAAACCATCAGCACCTGCGATCGGGATGCCATGGAACATCCGTGAGCGATATTTAGCAGCAGTTCGCGGGCTTCCAATCGAGAGGAAATCCCGTTGCGCATCGCGTGGACCGCCGTGGGAACGCTGGCGCTGTCCTCAGCGATGACGGCGGGACGGGGAATAAGCTTTGTGGCGACTACCTTGAACGCATCATCCAAGTAGACTTCGGCAGAGTTGCCATTCGGGCCAGTAATCTTGAAAATCCAGTGCTTTTCGTCGCGCCGCAATTCTTCGATCCTGGGAGGGATCATCATCGCGTTATAGCACTGCTCCATGAAATCTCGCGGTATCCCCTTCATTAAGTCGACTGCCTTGAATCGCGCGTTCCATGGCGTCTCTGCGGTCGCCCTATGTTCCTCGAAGAACCGCATCACGCTATCTTGCCCTTGATGCATGCTGTCGTAGTGTTCTGTACTCTCCCACACCGCCGCTTGCGACTGGAACATGAGACGAGAAAAGACCACGAGCCTGTCGGGTACGAGATAGACGAAAGAGTTTTTGGCAAATTGCTTTGCTTCGAGTTCTGCATCGTAACCCTGGTACGTCTGGGAGGAGCGCCATTCGAAAAGCTTGCTCTCCGGGTCGTAAATCATTTGGACTACGGACTCGCCGGATTTTGCGCCGGGAAAATCCGTCAGCACCAGGATGGAACGGAATTGAAGGGAAATCTTCTTATCGTCGCGAATTGCCTCAATCTTGGATGCGTGCGCGGAGCCCGGTTCCAGGCGAACGTGCGGGGTTTGCGCGTTGGCGGTTGCGCAAGCGAACATCGCTACCAAGAGGTCAGCCAGTACGTAGCGGCAGCTTTCACCGGGGACCAATTACATCACCTTCAGAGCTCTCGTCTGAATACGTAAACACTAGCATGAGGTTAGAACGATTGTGCCGGGATTTCTTGCACAGGGTTGCTTCACGCTGATTTCGGGTGGAGAACGGGCTATGCGGAAGTTATTCCATAAACTCGACCGCACAATTGCTTCCGGCTTGCGTTCGGCCGATGGCCTGGAACGGGAATTCAAGGACGAAACGAAGCTCAGGGTTCGCATATGGCATGCGCGCGTGTCAGTGCGTCAGCCGAACACCATTCACCAGCAAACGCACCACAGCCACCGCGACGAGGGTGATCATAAAATCCCATCCGGTAAACGAAGAAATTGTCTCGGCAGGCCTGGGAGTTGAGAATTTGAAAATCGCGCCCACGACTGCAAACAGCCAGAACACAGAGCCACCGAGGGTTGACCCAATCAAAAAGGACGGCAGCGGCCAATAAACCAACAATATGAGGGCTGTTCCGATGAGCCAGGGCGCAACGATCGTGCAGCCAACAGCTTTGGCACGACCGAAGTTACGGGGTGCCCATCCCACCAATTTCCCTCCCATGAAGAACATGAACCACGGAAGAAGCATGAATCCGATTGCCGACGCCACATAACGAACGGCCTTCGGTACATCGAGGAACGTGAACGCGAGGTTGAAGTCTCCCCCAAGGGCCGAGCCGGCCAAGGGACCGAGAAAGGAATAGATGCCCACCATTGCCAGCATCAGGAACATGAGCGCAGCCGGTTTTCGCCTGAACCGCCGCTGATAGAGCAACCAACATGTCACTCCCACTGCCAAGCTGAAGATAGGACCAGCCGCCGCGATAGTAGCGAGCTGTCGTGACGTAGCTTCTGCCGGATCGGGATTCACCCACATTTGAAAAAGCGTTGAGCTGCACCCAAGCAAATAACTGGTGAGGGCGTGCACAGCTTCGTGAGGGGTGATGCTGAGCGCATAGGCGGCCACGAATAAAAGCGTGGGACGAGAGGCGATGCCCCAGGCGTTCGGCACATTCGACGGCGATTGAGTGGACTGGCTGTTCACAATAACTAAAGGACCTTGTCGAAGGAATAAGCGCATCGGACATACTGCGAATCGGACTGCTTGATCACCTCGACTAAACCAAGATTGAAATACCTGTCTTGATGTCGAAGGAGCCATAGCATTAAATAATGGTCACGCCAAACAGAACTTCGAGCGTTTTCAGGCGTCCCTCGAGGATTCTCCGACCGTTCGTCTTGCCATCTAGAATGGCATGTGGCATTCTAGATGGTATGACGATCAAGATTGATAAGGCCGGCCGAATCGTTCTACCCAAGCCTGTGCGGGAGCGGTTCCACCTTCGCGAAGGATCCGAGCTTGAACTTGAGGAGCGCTCGGACGGCTTGACTCTAAGACCTGTCGAACAACGATCTTCTATGGTCCAAGAGAAAGGGATCTGGGTTCACCTAGGCAAGGTGCCTCGCGGCTTTGACTGGGGTAGCGTTGTTGAAGCGATCCGAGACGAGAGAATTAAAGACGCTTCAGGGATATGAAGGCATATCTTGATACCGCCGTTCTGGTGGCAGCGTCTGTGGCTGACCATCCCCATCACAGTCAATCGTTGGCGGCTCTGCAGTTGGTTCGCAAAAAAACGATGATTGGGCATATCAGTGGTCATGGTCTTTCTGAGGTTTATGCGGTCCTGACGCGCACGCCATTTACGCCGCCAATCTATCCGATGGAGGCATGGAAACTACTCTCTATGAACGTACTCCCTTATTTTCAAATCGTGACTCTGACGCCGGAGATGTATCGGAAGACGATACAAGAATGTGCGGACCGTGGATGGATAGGGGGGCGTATCTACGACGCTCTCCACCTGTGCTGCGCGAAGAAAGCAGGTTGCGATCGAATCTACACTTTCAACATCCGACATTTTCAACAGCTGGCGCCGGATTTGGCAGACCGCATCGGCGCCCCTTAAGGCTTCATGATTGCGGATGGAGTTCTGCGGGAATGGCCGCAGCGAAGAAAAAGCCAAACTGGTGCCGGGGGCCAGACATGCACGATACTGCCACAAGCTATGTTCTTTGTTGACTTAGCTGCCTAATGGCCTTGAAAGCCTCTGGCATCATCGAACAAGTCGCCGCTATGTCTTCGCTCCGCGCTGCCTCAATTCTAACTGCCGGAACCGCCGCCCAAGAGGCCCGCCGAAACTGGGTTGAGAGGCTATGGGAGCCACTATGAACCGGTGGGACACCATCTGCGGTGTCGAACCTACCCACGTTTCTCGCCGCAGGCATGCAGAAGTGCATTGCAGCCATAGATGCGCTAATTCGCAGTGGGAAGCCACAAGAGACAGTGGTAGAAATACAGCACCTTGCCGAAGCCATGGATTCATCAAATCGAGACTATTCCTTCAATCTTCGCTGACGTCGGCCGAACTTGCTTGCTCCGAGACGTTGTAAATCGATCGATGTGATGCTAAAATAGATCACATGAGAAAAGCTTCGATTCGAGATCTCCGCTATAGTTTCAAGAAAATAGAGCGCCTTTTGTATCAGGGCGAAGAGATTCAGATCACCAAGCGGCGGCGCGTGATTGCCCGCTTGATCCCTGAAGGCGTGCGAGGTGCGGCGCAGATGCCGGATTTTCTAGCACGACTGCGCTCCACCTATGGCGACAAGTTGTTGAAGGTCAGTGGCGCTGAACTGGTGGCTGAGGATCGGAGCCGCTATTGAGGATCTACACTGACACAAGCTTTCTGGTTTCATTGTATAGTCCCGACGTCAACTCCGCCGCGGCGGTGCGAGCCGTGAAAGCCTCTGCTGGGGAACGATTCGTGACCATTCTTGGCGAGCTTGAGCTTCTCAACGCCTTCGGACTCCGCGTATTTACGAAGGAAGTGACCGAAGCGCAGGCACAATCATCATTGAGTGATTTTGAGAAGGATTTGCGCGACGGCCTCTTCCAATTACGCGGACTGCCTGACGCGGTTTTCGATCGTGCTCGCCAGCTGTCCCGCCAAACTACGGCTAAGCTTGGTACACGCACCGCCGACGTCTTGCACGTAGCTGCGGCGCTCGAACTGGGTGTCGAGTACCTTTATAGCTTTGACCGCCACCAGCGAAAACTCGCGCAGACTGTTCGCCTCAAAGTGAATTGAGAGCCCCGTTTCCCATCGCAGCGTGTTGCCCGCAAGCTAGCTACATAGGTGCGCACGAATAAGTCGATATCAGAATCAAAAAAAAGCGCCCAAGCCTTCGATCGCTTGGGAGCGACGTCGCACGTAATGGAACTTGTCGAACAACGGGTCACGAAGATCTTGAGGTTGTACGAAACTCACTGATTATGTTGAAGTGGATGCGACTTGCCGAGACAGCGTCTGTCCACGCAGAGAGAAGAGTCGTGACGGTAAAGATCAGCCCCAGTCAACAGGTAGCCGGGATTGCAGTGATTGAGGTTCGCAAGTTTCTGCGACGTGTGCATAGTGATTTCAGGGGTTTCTGGCCTGAACAAGTTGTTCAGCATTTCAATTTCACGAGCAGAAGGGCTAGGCGGTTTATTCATGATCTTCAAGCTGAAGGTCTGATCGAACCGTTCGCACATGAATTCGATAAAGACGCGTACCAACTAACAGACAAGGGACGTAGTTTAGGGCGGGGCAGCGCGGCGAAGGCCATTATTCGAGCGACGGGAGACAAGGCACTCAAGGGACTCTTGCACCGCGCGAGGGAAGTAAACGCCAGCGATGATTTCCTGTGTTCTGTTGAAGCTGTCGTTTTGTTCGGCAGTTATCTGAAGGGCGAAGAACGTCCAACGACGTTGACGTAGCCGTGAAGCTCAAGAGACGTTTGCCAGAGAACTTGGGCACTGATGAGTTTGCACGTCGCATGAGAGAACACGCCCGGAAGAGCAATCGTCAGCTCTCGACGTACCTTGAAGAGCTGCAATGGTCTGAAACCAAGTGAGGCTGTATTTGCGGAAAAGAGTCCGGTGTTTGAGTTTCCAAGCCTGGGACTCCTTTGTGCGACTGGCGAAAGAACCGGATTTTGAATATTCAATTTTGATGGGGGATAGAGTAAGGCTTTTGGAAGAGATTGCGCGACAAAAGACTTGAAGGTCGTCAGAGGAGGGAAACCGCTTGAAGCGTGTTTTCAAATGATCTGGATGAAGGAAAAGAAAAATCTGGTGCCGGGGGCCAGAATCGAACTGGCTACGCCCGCCTTTTCAGGGCGGCGCTCTACCAATGAGCTACCCCGGCAACTCAACTTTAGTAGTTTAGTGTCCGCCCTTAGGCGTGTCAAATTCTCCCAAAATTGTTGCCAATTCCCGCGCGTTTGTGGTCGACTAGGATAGATCCTATGAACACCACTACAAACTTGAAATCTTCCGACATCATTCCCCAACTCGACGCACTCGCCAGGCCCGCCGCATCCGGCGAAGCTCTCATGAAATCCATCGTCGCGCTGCTTCACGAAAAGCTCACCCGCTACAACTGGGTCGGCTTCTACATGCTCGAAAGGGAAGGCGGCGACATGCTTGTCCTCGGCCCTTTCAAAGGCACCATGACGCCCCACACGCGCATACCTCTCAACCAGGGCATTTGCGGCGCCGCGGCCTCCAGCGGCAAAACCATCGTCGTCGACGACGTCAACGCCGACTCCCGCTACCTCGCCTGCTCCCTCGAAACGAAATCCGAAATCGTCGTTCCCGTCTTTGTTCGCGGCAAAGTCGTCGGCGAACTCGACATCGACTCCCACTTCCTAGCCGCCTTCGGCCCCGACGACCGCAAACTCTGCGAACACGCCGCCGCCGTCCTCGGCAAATTCCTCGAATCCCGGTAGCACAGGCTACAGCCTGTGAAGTTTGGGCGCGGCTCTTTACCCTGAGCGATTCACGCGAAGGATACATCGCTTCTTGGTTTTCTCTTCTCCCTGTGGCACAGCCAGGAATGGCTGTGCTCTCGCTCTCTACCAATCTGATGAAAACAGTCGCAACGCGGCATTCATGCTGATTTTTTGGTACTTGGCATATGCGCCTGCCGCGCGTTTCCGAATCTCGTCAGGCGTCTCGCCAGCCATCCACCCGTCCAATGCATCTTTTAGCGTGTAGGCCTCGGGCGCCATCAATCCCGTTGTCCAAAGCAGCGGCCGTGCTCCTGTTGATCGCAGATCCGGCCCAAAGTACGCCCTGCTCGCGCAAGCGAGAACAATCGCCTGCCGCCCATTCCCGGCCTCTCCCCGAAATTGTTTCTCCATCACAAAATCCATTAAGCCGTCATGTCCTACATAAACCGCCAGGTCTGGCTGGGAGGAAATCTCACCCTCTTTGCCATTCGCCGCCTTCACTCGGATCGTCTTCTCTTTATTAAGTCCCGCGGCCGCCTGGAAAAAATCTGCAATTGTTGCTTTGATTCCGCGGCCCTGGTACGCGTCGGCGATTAGATACACATTGTGGCCCGCGTCGAAGAAAACGACCCGCTCCAGCACAGGAGCGCTTGGGTGCTGAGTCACGGCAACTTCTCTCCACTCCACACTTTTCCGGAAATACGTGCGCATGCCGTATGCCGCGCCCCAATACAAATTTCGCCCGGGGTCATCCCCATTCCCCAAGGCCGCCGGCACAGGCACGATGCCCTGATGCGCATTGTCCGCAAGCGCCACGAACACGTGCACGATGCGCGCCCTCTCCTGCGCGGCCGCCCGCACCCCACCCACCATTACTGCTGTAACAAAGAAAAGAATCGCGGTCATTCGCCGCAGGGAAGGGAATTGAGAATCCTGGGAATCCACGCCCACGCCACCAAAGTCCGCCCTAACTGATCACTTATCACTGATAACGAATTACTTTCTCACCCCTGCGCTTCATCAAACTCCTTCATCCAACTGCGATCCTTCAGCATCTCGCGTGGCCTCGTCCCATCCGGCGGCCCCACAATCCCATCCTTCTCCATCAAATCAATCAAATGCGCCGCGCGCCCATACCCAATCCGCAATCTCCGCTGCAAAGTCGAAGTCGATGCCCGCCCCATCTCGCAGCAAATCCGCACCGCGTCCTGGTACAAAGCGTCATCCACATCCTCGTCGCTGGCGTCCGCCGCTCCCGCGCTCTGCGAACCGCCGCCCTTCGTGCCACCGGAAACCTTTCCATCCTCATCTTTCGGAGCTTCCAGCAAGGCCTCGTTGTATTTCGCCTGCGCCTGCTGCCGCCAGAAATCGCACACGCTCGTAATTTCGTCCTCGCTCACCAGCGGCCCATGAATTCGGTGCAGCCGCGCCGAACCCGCCGGCAAATACAGCATGTCGCCCTTGCCCAGCAACGACTCCGACCCGTTCGAATCCAGAATCGTCCGCGAATCCACCTTGCTGGCCACCCGGAAAGAAATCCGGGCAGGGAAGTTCGCCTTGATCAATCCGGTAATCACGTCCACCGACGGCCGCTGCGTCGCCAATATCAAGTGAATCCCCACCGCGCGCGCCATCTGCGCCAGCCGCGTGATCGATTCCTCCACGTTATTCGTATCCACCATCATCAAGTCCGCTAACTCATCAATGATGATGATTAAGTAGGGAAGCGGCTTGTGCTCGCTCTCCTGCACATTCTCAAACAGCGAGAGCGGCTGCTGCTTCTGGAACGTCCGGTTGTACTGATCAATATTCCGCACGCCGCGCTGCGCCAGCAGTTTCAGTCGGTTCTCCATCTCCCGCGTCGCATTCCGCAATACGTTCGACGCTATCTTCGGGTCCGTCACCACTGGCGCGATCAGGTGCGGAATCCCCTCATACAAATTCAATTCCAGACGCTTCGGGTCCACCAGCACCATTTTCACTTCGTCCGGCGTGGCCTTATACAAAATCGACATCATCAGCGAATTGATGAACACACTCTTGCCCGTGCCCGTCGAGCCCGCAATGAGCAAGTGCGGCATCGAAGCCAGATCCGTAATCCTGATCCGTCCATGCAAATCGCGTCCCATCGCCAGAGTCAGCTTGCTGGGCGAATTCGCAAACTCCGGCGCCTCAATAATCTCCCGCAGCGCAATCGTCTCCCGCTTGTCGTTCGGCACCTCAATCCCGATGGTCGATTTCCCCGGGATGCGCTCAATCAGAATCGACTCCGCCTGCAGCGCCAGGCACAAATCCTCCGTCAATCCGATAATCCGGCTGTACTTGATCCCCGCTTCCGGTTTGAACTCAAACGTCGTCACCACCGGCCCCGGGTTGATCTGCGTCACGCGCCCTTCCACGTCAAACTCGTGGCACTTTTCCTCAATCGCGCGCGCCCGGTATTTCAGTTCGTTCTCGTCCAGCTTGTGGCTGCCCTCGCCCTCCCGCAACAAAGCAATCGAAGGCAGCTTGTAATTCGCATTCCCCTTGGCAATCTTCGGTTCGCCTTTACCCTGAGCGCCAGCGAAGGCCTTCTCCTTGTTCAGCACCATGATCGGCGCCTTATGCTTCACGTCCTCTTCCTCGTCATCCTTCTCCGCAACCGCCCCGGACTTCTTCCGCTTGAAGATGTCGCTCAAATCCTCCAGCTTGATCCCCTTGGGCTGTTCCGTTTCCGCTTGAGCTTTGCCTATCTGCGGAGCCACCGGCTTCCGTCCCGCAATCCGCCGCTCTTCCACTGCCCGCTTCATCCGCTCCTGCTCGCGCTCTTCCCGCCAATCCTGCCAACGCGCCTGCGCCCGCTGCAAAATCCCCATCTTCTCGATCTTCCCGAGCGGCCCCTTCGAACTGCTAGCCCAGGCATGCGCCCCGCTGAACGAAAATCTTGTTGTCATAAACAACGACACGAAGAATAGAGTGCCGGCAACCAGGCCAGCGCCCCACGGATTGAATCCGCTTCTTAACCCTTGCGTGACCAGCGTACCCAAAAGACCGCCCGCAGGAACTGCGCCCCGCACGTCCGGCATCCGAATCATAGCCAGCAGGGAAGGGAGCGATAACATCAACAACACATAGCCCGAGATTGTCGCGATCTGTGAATCAATCGCCCGGCTGCGGCACCACCGGTAACCCAGAATTCCCACCGCGACGGGCAGCAAGAACGCTGCAAACCCAAAAAACTGAAACAACAGGTCGGAAGTATACGAACCTACAGGACCCATTAGGTTTTGCGTGAGGTGATCCTCTCCGCTAGCAGCGCTCACATTGAACGCCGCATCCCGAGGGTTGTACGTTAGCAGGGCGAGAGCCACCAGGACCGCCGCGGCAATGCACAAAAATCCAATCAGCTCGTTGAGCCGCTTATTTTCAGTAGGTGTAAGGAAGCGCACAAATTTCTCCTCAGCCCCGATGTAGCGGCCGCCTTCTGAGGCGGGCGCTTTCGGTTTTGCCTTTGTAGGGGCCGAGCTCGCTCGGCCCGCTCTTATAGCCGGGGAAGGCTGATTGTGTGCGAGCACAACGATTCCGCTGTGTCGCCGAACAGGAAGCGGCGCTGTAGCCCCTGCTCACGAGGAACGTCCAAATCATAACAAAACCCGCCCCCCGCACAAGCCCATCTTCAACCATGTTTCCAAACTCAAAATCCTCAGCGTGGTACAACCATTCCTGCCCGCCCGGAGCGAAGTCGAAGGGGTCATGCTCTTGGGGTCTCTTCTCGGCGTCCTCAGCGTTCCTAATCCTTCTCTTTTCCCTTCAACGCCCCCACATAAAACCCCGCCACCCCATGCGCCACCCGCTCCGGCTTGGCATGCCCCGAATCCAAATTAGTCATCACAATCACAGTCAGCTTATCGTCCACATACCGGGAAATATTCATAGTGAACCCTTGCCAGGATCCATCATGCTCAATCAACCGGTGCCCATTCACCTCATTCAAAAACCAGCCGAACCCATACGGATAAGTCTTCCCATCCTTCAACTTCACCGGCGTCCACATCCGCTCAAAACTCCCCCGCTTCAAAAGCTTCTCCGTGTAAAGCGCAGCATCCCACTTTCCCAAATCTACTACGTTCGTATACAACGCCCCATCCGCCGTCGTGTTTAGCGTAGCCGACACCCAGTCCTGATTCTTAATCTCGCCTTTCACCAACTCATACCCGCTGGCTCGATTCGGCACAATGTCCGCCTCGCTGATAATCCGCGTCGCGCTCATCCCCAGCGGCCGGAAAATCCGCTGCTGCAAGAAATCCCCATAGAATTTCCCGGTAACCTTGTGGATCACAAACCCAAGCAAGACATAACCCGTATTGCTGTATTTCCACTTCGTCCCGGTCTCAAAATTCAACGGCAGCTGAACCAACTTCTGGTACAACTGCTCTTCGGTATAATCCCCGCGCAGGTTGATCAGCCCACCCGCTTTCGTGTATTTGCTGTCCGTGTAATCCGCAATCCCCGAAGTGTGCGTCAGCAAATTCCTCAACGTCACGTCCTTCCAGGCTGCCGGCGTCCCCGTCAGATACTTACCCAACTTATCGTCCAGTCGAACTTTCCCCTCCTCCACCAGCATCATCACCGCCGTAGCCGTAAACTGTTTCCCAACCGACCCCGTCTGAAATACCGTCTCCGGCTTCACCGCCACATCCAATTCCACATTCGCCAGCCCGTACCCCTGCTCTTTCACCACAATCCCATCGCGCAACACCGCCAACTCCAACCCAGGTATCCGCTGCTCCCGCATCTCCGCCCCAACAAAAGCATCGACGCGCCCATCCGCTTCCTGTCCACCCCTTGCCCGATGCGCCGCACTAAAACTCAGCCCCAACCCAACCAAAACGCGCACACCAACTCTCAACCGACCTGGCTTCATCGCTCTCCCCATCATCCACTCTTCTCAGTGACTCTCTGCTCCGACCTCTGTGCACTCTGTGAGAACTCTTCCTCTTCTCTGTGCCACCTCTGCGTACTCTGCGTCTCTGCGTGAAGCTCTGCTCTTCTCGTCGCTATTTTCAAATTTCCATCTTCTCTCTTCAGTTTCATCCCATCCGCGAAGCAGAATACAAAACCGCCACCCCCAAAATAATCCGGTAAATCGCAAACGGCGCAAATCCCCTCTTCCTCACATACCCCATAAACCAGGCCACCGATCCATAAGCCACCACAAACGACACCAAAAACCCAATCCCCAAAACCATCCATCCATGCGAATCAATATGCGACACCGAAATCCCATCCCCATGTTTTCCCACCACCGACTTCAAAAGGTCATAGCAAGTCGCTACCACCATAGTCGGTATCGAAAGAAAAAACGAAAACTCCAGCGCCGAAGCCCGCGACATTCCCGCCAGTTGCCCCCCCGCAATCGTTGACATCGACCGCGAAGTCCCCGGAAACACCGCCGACAAAATCTGGCATGCCCCGATCCAGACCGCCTGCCCCAGACTCGTATCCTCCATATGCCAGGTCCGAATTACCCCGCCGCCCGCCGGCTCTCCCGCCGCCTCCGCCTTCGCATTTCGAGCATCCACAAACCACATCACAATTCCGCCGATCAGCAGCGCGCTTCCAATAATCGTCAAACTCTCCAAATGCTTCCCGATAATCTTAGTCATCAAAAACGCGGGTATAGCTGTCACCACAAACGCCACCAGCACCAAACTCAACGGATGCGTCAAAACCGTCCGGTCCCCGCGCTCGCCCTTCGGAAACGTGGAAAGGAACTTCACAATGCGCTCTCGAAAATAAATCGGCAAGGTAAGAATCGCTCCCAACTGAATCACGATCGTGTACATCTTCCAATACGCGTCACCCAAATCCAGATGCAGCAGCGCCTCCGCAATCCGCAAGTGCGCCGTAGAGCTAACCGGCAAAAACTCCGTCAATCCCTCCACCACCCCCAAAATCACACTCAAAAGATAATCGTTCACGCATTCTCTCCTGGTAGCACAGGCTTCAGCCTGTCCTCTTGGGTTTCTCTTCAATTTGTGGCAAAGCCATTCCTAGCTGCTCTGAGCGAAGCCGAAGGGGCGGTGCTCTTGCTTTTTACCGCTAACTAACCGTCCACCCAGCACAAAGCGCCAGGGGCGCGACACCTTCTTTACACATACAAAATTCTTCTCTGCGAACCCTCTGCGCCCTCAGCGTCTCTGGGTTAACTTTCCCCCTCGCCACTCGCCGCATCTTTCCATTTTCTATTTTCGCTTCTCTAATCTCTTCCTCATTTCGAAGGCATCAATCTTCCCCAAATAATATTTCTTCACCACGGCCTCCGTACGATATCCATGCCTCTCCCAAAACGCAATCCCGCTCTCATTCTCCACGGACGTTTCCAGCAACACCGACTCCACCCCCTGAAACCCAAAATGCTGCTCCATTTCCTGCAGCAGCATCGTCCCCACGCCTTTCCTCCGAAACCCGTCCGCCACATCCAAAGTAATAATGTGCCCCAGCGGCGGATTTTCCTCCGCCAGAATAAATCCCGCGATCTGCTTCCCCTCTTCCGCCACCAGGCAATCCGCCCCCGGCAAACTCAAATAATAGTGCAGCGACCACTTGCTATACGAAATCCCAGGCGGAAAACACTCCTGGTCCAGCTTATGCAGCCGCCCAAAATCCCGAGCCTCATACTGCCGTGTAACAATCCCCATAAAAAAGAGGGGCCCAGCAAACTGGACCCCTTGCCCGAAGCAATCCTATCTTCTTCAACTCGCGTTGTGTAGGGGCGGCTTTACGCCGCCCTCTGCTCTTCCGTCTCTAAACTGTTGACTGTCGGCTGTAGATGTCGGCTCTCCTACAGCTTCACCGTAACTGTCTTAACCTCCGTATAATTCGCCAACCCATACTCTCCGAGCTCCCGTCCCAGCCCCGACTGCTTGAACCCTCCAAATGGCGCCGCGGCGTCAAACACGTCGTAACAATTCACCCACACCGTCCCCGCCCGCACGCCATCCGCAATCGCATGAGCCTTCGTAATGTCCTGCGTCCAAACCGCCGCCGCCAATCCATATAGCGACTTGTTCGCACGCTCCACCACTTCCGGAACGTCCTTGAACTTCAAAATCGACATCACCGGCCCGAAAATCTCCTCCTGCGCAATCCGCATGTTGTCCTGCACGTCGGCGAACACGGTCGGCTCGATAAAGTATCCCTTGTCGCCGACGCGGTTCCCCCCTGCCACCAGCTTGGCCTTGTCCTTTTTCCCGATCTCGATGTAACTCATCACCT
>Ga0210399_10000931_pt1 | contig 22968 bp, 15 predicted proteins | sample IncBWC14MmetaG_FD_150865 | JGI IMG/M metagenome (GOLD analysis project Ga0210399, IMG submission 150865) | Forest soil microbial communities from Barre Woods Harvard Forest LTER site, Petersham, Massachusetts, United States - Inc-BW-C-14-M | ecosystem: Environmental > Terrestrial > Soil >... | reverse complement strand
GCTCGTCCTCTTCAACGAGACCTCCTGTGGCTGGAGGTCTCAGTCTATGGGGACATTTCTATTCAGTTCGTCAGGGGACATTATCAAAAAGTTTCAACAGGGGTTGGCTGTTTGACCTCTGAACCTGCACTAGGCGGCCCTTTTCCCGCGCTCTTGGGCCTAGAAAAACCCTTTGTGGACGGCCCTTTCGGGCCTTACACTAGGCAGAGGCCGCGGGAGGGGTACGGCATGAACGCTGGAGTTCCGGAGTCTTTCAATCCTCTATCCAGTTTGGATCAATGGGAAGATTTTGTTGGGGGACGGTACAGAGAAGGAAAGTCGGAGTCTGAATTTCGCCAGTACGACGCCAAGGCCACTCCACGGGTTGCAGACTTCTACCGCTCCAATCACCAGCAGCAAACCCTCGACTATGTGCTCGCCAAAGAAAAGCAGTATTTCGGTCTAACCCGCGGCCAGAAGAGTGTTTGGGAAGCCGCGGAATACCTCAACACACTCGTCGATGACAGCGATCCGGACACCGACCTTACCCAGATCGAGCATCTCTTGCAGACCTCTGAAGCGATCCGCAAAGACGGTCATCCCCGCTGGATGGTGTTGGTTGGGTTCATCCATGACCTCGGAAAATGTCTGTGCCTCTACGGAGAGCCGCAGTGGGGCGTGGTTGGCGACACATTCCCGGTGGGATGCGCGTGGTCCGATCAGGTCGTCTTTCCTGAATACTTCAGCAGCAATCCGGATGCGAAAATTCCCGACTACCAGACGAAGTACGGAATCTACGAACCGCACTGCGGTTTGGAAAACGTCCACATGTCGTTTGGCCATGACGGCTACATCGCCGAAGTGATGAAGCCCTATCTTGCCGATGAAGCGCTTTACATGCTGCGCTTCCACTCCTTCTATGCTTGGCACCGGCACGGCGCTTATCAGCATTTGGAAAATGAGAAAGACAAGGCCATGCTTCAATGGGTGAAAAAGTTTAATCCCTACGACCTGTATTCAAAGGGACACTCGAAGCCGGATTTGAAGCAATTGAAATCCTCTTACGATGATCTTTTCGCGGAGTTCCTGCCCGAAAAGCTTGCCTGGTAGCCTTCACGTCCTGGGCGATACATCTGCCCGCGCCCACCGTGACGTCAGCCGACTGCGGCCTCCGCTGAAGTTTTCATGTTAGATTTCTCCGCTGAGGATGATTCTGCATGAAGCGACAGATTGCCATTTTGATGTGCTTGGTCGCCATCGCTGCTGCCCGGTGCCTCGGGTCCACGGATTCTCCCAACCTCACGGAATTGCAGAGTGGCTGGCGCATGACTTCCGCCACAAATATTTCCGTCGGGGACGCACAGGTCTCTCTTCCCGCTTTGGACGTGTCGAAGTGGTACAACGTGCAGCGCATGCCCGCCACCGTCCTGCAGATCCTCGAAGATAACGGAGTCTACAAGAACCTTTATTACGGTACGAATCTGTCCATGCCCAAACATCTCTGGAAACAGGATTGGTGGTACCGCACCACATTTACCGCTCCAGCGGGACGCGAAGTGTACTCACTCGTCTTCAAGGGAATTAATTACCGCGCCGACATATGGCTCAACGGACACAAAGTTGCCACGCACTCGCAGGCCGTCGGCATGTACAACGAATTCGAGTTCAACGTGACCGGGTTCATTCTGCCCGGAGCTTCCAATGTGCTGGCCGTCAAAGTAATACCGGAACGCGCGCTCGCCGAAGACGTCGAGTTAGCCGATAGCTGGCTCGACTGGATTAACTGGAAGTATCTCGGCTATCAGGATGCCGAGAAAAACGTCGAGATTTCTTTTGTTCCGGACCGCAACGCGGGAATCTGGAAAAGAGTTTTTCTTCGTATAACAGGCGGAGTCACCATTCGCCACCCTTATGTCGCAACCGATCTGCCCCTTCCAGCTCTGAGTCCAGCCGCTCTCACGGTCTATTGTGATATCAGTAATGAAAAAGTTAGACCTGTATCGGGGACGTTGCGCGGCGAGATCTCGCGTCCCGGCAAGCCAGCAATCCAATTTCAAAAAGAAGTTTCACTGCTGCGGAATCAGACGAAAGAGATCGCGATTACCCAGGCAGAGGCATCGCAACTGTCCGTAGCTGATGCAGACCTCTGGTGGCCCTACGAGTGGGGTCAGCCCAATCTTTATCACCTTAAGCTGGAATTTACCATCAACGGCGAACTTTCCGATGCTCAGGCCATCGACTTCGGCATTCGGAAGATTACGCAGAAACGCGATTCCGATAATAGCTTTCCCAACATTGGAACTGGCGGAAACTTCTATCTCCAGATAAACGGCCGGGATTATCCGATCCACGGCGGCGTTTACGGCCCCGATCTGCTGTTTCGCAATGACCCGGAGCGTGATGCAGCCATCATGCGCTACGTCAAAGATCTCGGTCTGAATTTGATTCGCTGGGAATCGAAGATTGCCGACGACACCATGATGGAGCGCGCCGATCGCGAAGGCGTACCCATCATGTTGGGCTGGATGTGCTGTGCCCAATGGGAGCACTGGAATCTCTGGACCGCCGAAGATCAATGGATAGCGCGCGCGAGTCTGCGCGCCCAAATCCGGGAAATACGTGCCCATCCTTCCACCGTCATCTGGGCCAGTGGCAGCGACGGTCTGCCGCCGGATCCCGTGCTCAACGACTACCGCGAAATCCTTGCCGAGCTGCATTGGCAGAATGCTACGGTCGATACCGTCTCCAATGTGAATCGCACCTGGAGCGGTATACACATGGTCGGCCCTTATGTGTGGCGGCCTCCTTATTACTGGTTCAGCGACAAATATGGCCCGGCTAGGGGCTCATCGGCCGAGGAGGGCGATAACGAGACCATCCCTCCGCTCGAAAGTTTGAAAAAGTTCATTCCTCCGGACAAGCTATGGCCGATCAACGAAACCTGGTACTTCCACGCGGGCGCCAACGAGGGCAACAACACCCTCGACAACATTACCCGCGCGCTGGAGAAGCGCTACGGGCCCTCTCGCGACGTGGAGGAGTTTTCGAAGAAAGCCCAGTTGGCGCACTACGAAGATGTCAGGGCTCAGTACGAAAGTTATGCCACGCATTGGGATAACCGAAAAATGGTGGTGCACTGGATGATGAACAATCCCTGGCCATCCTTCTTCGGACACTTGTACGACGCCTACTTCAAGCCGGGCGGCGGATATTTTGGGGCCAAGAAGGCCCTGCGACCGATTAGCGTCGTGTGGGACTACTACGCGACGGGCGATCGCAGCAACGCCAATATCTACGTGGCGAATCACACTTCCGAAGTGCGAAACCAGTTAACTGTGTCAGTTGCTTTTTACAACTTGGATGGCTCCCGCAAGTTCGACCGGCAGGTGAAGGATTTCAGCATCGCCGCCAACACCTCCGCAGTGGCCATGACGATCAAGCGAGTGACGGGTCTCGATCCAGTATATCTGGTGCGCTGCCAACTGCGAGACGCGACGAACGCTCTACTCGCAGAGAATGTTTACTGGCAATCCGCGGATGACGACGACCTTGGAGATCCGAAGAACGATGAACAGTTCCGGACACACCTTGCCAAATGGGCCGCAATGTCGGCGCTGAATTCTATGCCGCCGGCCGCACTGAAGGTCACCGGTAATTTCAAAGTCACCAACCGCGAAGCTGTGGCAAAGATCACGCTCACGAACGACACCAGTCACATCGCATTCTTCCTACGGGAGGAGATCACAAGGGGATTAGACGGTGAGGAGATATTGCCGATCATCTACGATGATAACTACGTGACCGTCTTTCCCCACGAGTCCCGGGCGATCGATGGCCATTTCGATTTACCGGCCGATGCAAAATGGACCCCGGCACTCAGGCTGGAAGGATATAACGTTGGCAAGAAAGTGCTCGCGATGCACAAATCAGCCGATTGAAACAGTGGGCCAAGTTCGGACCATCTTGCTACCTCCCAGCAATGCAGAGAGCCTGCGACACTCGTTGCACTCGGGGGCCATCGCCGTCACTTCCAATAAGTTGTCCTTACTAATCCGGCCACCTTCCTCAACCCGTTTCCGGATAGCCTCCGCCCATAGAAAGTCCTCATTTGCGAGATGATCACCGAGCCATCAAAGCCAACTGCCGACGACACGCGATGCCCGTGCAGCGCAGTTGAAGAATTGCTGCGCGCCGACCCTCGTATCGGCCGAGACCAAGAAGTTCTTGACTTCCAAATACTTTCGCTATATTACGATTGGTTACGTTTCCCCCCTATATACGTGAGTGGATGTCATGACAACATTTTCCAGTGGTCCACAAAAATTGACCTTGAACCAGGAACTCGAGGATTCAAGCACCCGGCTATGGGCAGCGAGGTCAATATCACAAGCTTGCGCCGTCACCCATTGTTTGCAGGCTATCTAGCGCCAAGTAATTGAAAAGATGGTGAGCGCGGAAGGAATCGAATCCGCGCTGAAACAGCAACGAAAGAACTTACTTGAGCACAGTTGGCAATTTAAGGCTTTGTGAGTGCATGACAGGTAACAAACTGATTTCCGAAATCACTTTGCTAATGAACTGTCCAGACAGATGCGCAGAGAGTAGTGAAGCTCAGACGGATAGTGGTCGCGACTATCGCCTGCGCTCATCTCGCGTCCCGAGCTGCGTCTGAGGATCCGATTTAAGGTGCTACGCGACGGAGCAGCCAATAATCTGGACTGAAGTTGCCAACCCGCTGAGCTGAGGCCGCCTCCAGCGCCGATTCGGAAACTGTGCTCTGGGGCTAGCGGGCGAATTGTTTGTGACTAGTTTAATGCTCGCCCGGCGCGACCGATTGGAAGCAGAACAGGAAGGTTAGAGGACATGTCAGAATCCGAATCATCACTGAGAATCGAAGCCATCGTCTACTTCGTCGTTTCTCCGGTCAACGGTCCCGGGCAATAAAGCCGTCGGCGTGGCGCATCCTGATTTTCTTCCCTCTCTGATAAATACCCAGAAAGTCCGGAAAATCAGTGCAGCTTTTGTAGTTCTTCTACAAACCCTTTGCCATCAATATCTGGCGGAGAGGGAGGGATTCGAACCCTCGGTACAGGTGTTAGCCCGTACAACGGTTTTAGCAATTGTCGACACTCTTGCGACGCCCTGCAATCCCAGCTATTTACAGTCGCACTCAGATACCAAAACTCACCTGATGTGATCTCATTCGTCAATTTCGGGACACCAGTCAGGACAGTAGATTCGTAGCGTGCAATCAGGGCTAGGCTAGCCACACAGACTCGAATCTCATTGTCGACACTCACTCGTACAGCACTTCTACGATCTGATCGTCGTGCTCTTTCTGTTCCATTCTTGTTGTTTCTTTCGTCCGCTTAGGTTGCGTTTAGGTTGCCTTATAACTGTGGCTGCAGACGGCGGGAATTTAAGGACTGGCGCAAAACCGGAAACGATGCTCCGCTCGCGCTGGTACACACCGCGATTCTGGCCGCCAGCCCGCATAAGCGAGGGCGCAGGTTCCCCAAGACCAACCGCCTGCTGTAACAGTTTTCACACAACCAAACGTCACCTGAACGCAGTGAGTCAAACTCACCTTCTTTTAGCGAGTACGCACTCCGCCCCAAATCAAAATCCACACATCTCCACTCAGCGCCCCGCGCGCCTGTCAACAAATGGAGGTTCCCGCCGCGGCCATCTCGGGATAGATATGCCATCTCCCGTGCACGGGTTTACCATCTTTCGATGAGGAACTACCGCTTGCATAAATCAGCATATCGATTCCTTGGGTGGGCCTGCCGGCGCAACCGTCAGAACAACTCGGAGCATGCTGGGCGGTGGCGACCTTTGGGTTGGTTCTTCTTGGGAGACTCGTATTCCGGAGGAGGGACCTCCGAGTACTCGACCGGGCTGCGAGCGACCGAGCGCGTCAGCCGTGGACAACAAAAAAGACTTCTCGTGTTGTGCACGACCACGGGATACCAGACGTGCGCCTTTATCGAGGCCGCACAGAAGTTGGGCCTGTCCATCACCTTCGGAACGGACCGCTGCCACGTGCTCGATGACCCGTGGCAGGATGGCGCTCTTCCCCTGCGCTTTGAAGACCCCGAAACCTCGGCGCAGAGGATCTGCGATTTTGCCGCGTCCAATCCTCTGGACGCGATCGTCTCCATCGGCGATCGGCCCACGTCAACCGGCGCTCGCGCCTGCCATAAACTCGGCTTGCGGGGACATCCTCCCGAAGCGACCGACATTTGCCGCGATAAATACCGCTCGCGCGAGCGGTTGCGGGATGCCGGGCTGAATGTTCCGGCCTTCAAGCGATTTCCCTTGGACTCGAACCCGCGCCCGGTTGTTGCCTCTGCGGAAATCACCTTTCCCTGCGTGCTCAAACCACTGGCGCTCTCCGGCAGCCGTGGTGTGATTCGCGCCGATACCCCCGAGGAATTTGTGCAGGCGTTCGAACGTATTCAGAGGCTTTTGCGCAGCCCGGAGGTCGGTGTTTTGCGTGAGGAGACGAGCGAGTTCATTCAAGTGGAGAACTACGTCGACGGGCTGGAGATCGCGGTCGAAGGCCTGGCCGACCGAGGCAAGTTGAAAGTGCTGGCGATTTTCGATAAGCCGGACCCTCTGGTCGGGCCATTTTTCGAAGAGACAATCTACGTTACCCCGTCGCGACTGGAACCTTCCATACAGGCCGAAGTCGCTCGGACGCTGCAACGGGCGGTCGACGCGCTCGGCCTGTTTCATGGGCCGCTCCATGCCGAGTTGCGGGTGAAAGGCAATTGCGACTGGATCCTGGAGATCGCAGCGCGTCCGATAGGTGGGCTCTGTGCGCGAAGTCTGCGCTTCGGGAACGGAATCTCGCTGGAGGAATTGATTATTCGGCACGCGCTCGATGAGCCGGTCACGCACTTACGACGCGAGGAGGCTAGCTCCGGCGTAATGATGATTCCCATCCCGCAGGAAGGGATCTACAAGGGAGTTGAGCAGTTGGAGCAAGCCGCACAGGTGCCGGGAATCGAAAGCATCGAGATCACCGCCAAACTACAGCAGAAACTTGTGCCACTGCCGGAAGGATCAAGTTATCTGGGGTTTATATTCGCGCGTGGCGACTCGCCCCAATACGTCGAAGGTGCTCTACGGGAAGCTCAGCGCAAGCTGCGCTTCGTAATCTCGTCCAGCCTTCCAGTGGTGTAGGGCGTAACAAGAACCTCAGTTTTGTGGGCGGAACAGGGCCTCAGCCCTGCCTTGATCCTGAGGAACTAGGGACTTTGAACCCTGATCATTTGCCTGGCCGAGCTTAGGTTAACTCTTGCTCTTTTGGGATACCAAGTTGGGTGGAAGCGCGTCCTCACCAAAGAAGAACTGCTCCATCTGCTGCACGATGATCTCCTGGTCCTGGCCATCCGGCGTGTTCCCCCGGGGGACTAGAAGCAGGCCAACTGCCCGCTGGTGGGTTCGGATCAACAGTACCAGGGTTCGGTCAGGTAGGGGATGGTGGCCCGCAGCGGTCCGGGTTGGCCGAGCGGAAGGGGCGCCGGCGCTTCGTCCCCGTCTTCGTTCATGACGCGCTGCAGCAGTTTCCAGGCTTCCCCGAAGATCACGGTGCGCGACGCGCCGCCCTTGGCCTCGCGCAGCACCACGGCTTCAAGGTCGCACTGGAGCCGGTCAACCCTGCGGTCCGAGTTTGCCCACGGATAGCGTAGCGCCTCCTGCTGGAAGGGACCGATCGCGGCGTTGTGCACTGCCAGAACTTCGAGCAGGCGCGACCCGGCCGGAATCAGCAGGCGGATGGTGAGCTGCACCGGCGGGACGTGTTCCATTAGCCCCAGCCGTATCAGGGTGGCCAGCAGGTCTTCGTAGCCCTCCAGCGTAGTCCAGGGCGTGAAAGGCACGAAGGTGGGCACTAGGAAAAGTCCGAGCCCGCGCATCAGCCCGGTGAGACGGATAAAGTCCGCGCGAGTATGGCCCTTGTCTAGGATGCGCAGCACCTTGTCATCCACCGACTCTACCGCCGTGGTCACGAACGCGCATCCCGTCTCACGCAGCGCCGGGAGGCGCCCGGCGTGCTTCAGCAGGTGCTCCACCTTAATGGTCACGTCGTAAGAGAGGCCGGGATGCTCGCGGTGGAGCGCTTCCACGATCTGCATCGAGTGACCGACCCCGTTGAAGAAGTCGGGATCGCCGAAGGTGATGTGTTGCGCGCCAGCCGCGACCTGGCGGCGGATATCTTCCCTTACCACCTCGCGCTGGACGATGCGAAAACTGCCGTTGTACACCGGCACGATGGGACAGTGACGGCACAGGTGCTTGCAGCCCCGGCTGGCCTCGGTGTAGCCCACGACGCGGGTGCTGTGGTCGGGCAGGGTGAGATGTGCGTACTTTTCCAGCGGAGGCAGGTCGTCGCGATAGGGCACCAGGAAATTCTGACGAGCGAGCGAGATCTCGGGCTCAACCTGCGGCAGCCCAGGACCAGGCGCGCCGGCCTCCAGGCGGCGGACCAGGCTCAACAGCCCCTGCTCAAACTCTCCCCCCAGAATCGTGCCGACGCCCAAACGACGGAGCAGGCCGGCATTGACCGGGGCGTACAGTCCAAATCCGCACAGATGGGCGGAGGGGTTGAGCGTCCGGACCCTCTCCAGCGCGCGCACTGCGATCCGTGTGGCGGTGTGCATGGGCAGATAAAAGGCAATCAGGCTGGCGGTGCGTACCGCCTCCACGTCCAGCGACTGTCGCGAGAGGTCCAGCGAAGTGGTGTAGAAGCCGTCAGCACGTAGCCACGCCGCGGGCGAGGCCAGCCCAAACGGTTGCCGGCCCAGTTCGTAGGTCGAGATCAGCAGCACCTTCAGATCGGGCATAGAGACCTGAAATTAGGACTTGCTGCGCGGGGGGACGTATCCTGGTGGAAGCGCGGCGCCCTCGCCGAAGAAGAAATCCTCCAGATGCTTGACCAGGATCTCCTGGTCCTGCCGGTTGGCGGGATTCAGCCGGTACTCGTTCAAGATCATCTTGCAATGCTCGCCCCACATCTTCCACGCTTCCTCAGAGACGCTTTCATAAATCCGCCAGCCCAGTTCCGAGTCGAACGGCGGCTCCTCCAGTCCTGGCATTTCCCTCTGGAACTTCACGCAGAAGATCTTGCGCTGCCCTGGCCTCTCCGGTTCAGACGGCATTTGAGGTGTATTACAGCCCATGGGTACTCCTGCCAGGCGAAAGGTTTGTCCCAATAGTATCAGGATGCGGCCGGTCATGTACCCGGATTGAAATGCGGCCGGTAATGCCTATACTTGCCGCTCACCCTTCATGCCTTGCCGTCCTCAAATCCTTCGCCCTTTCAGGACACAGACCCTTTTCCCGGAGCCATGCGCCATGTACGAGTGTGTTTATTCCGGGCAAGAAGGAGGCCACTTCAGGCGGCTTGAGAACAATTTCATAATCGGGCTCGCGTTTCGGATCGGTATGCCATTTGACATGGGTCCAGAAGGCTTACGAGGTTGTCGCCGTGCTCCACCCAATGGAGCCGGGCAGCACGGCCGGCGGTCTCATCGGTGCGGTATCTCGGCCCACAAAGCGAGCTCCGGAGAGAATCGGCGCACTGCAATGAACCTAAGCTGGCCGTTGTTGGCCGCCGCCTTACAATGGGGCCTAAGGAGAAGCGCCAATGAACGCAGAACGAAGGAGGGCGCTTGAAAAAGAGCTTCAGGACATCTTGAAAATTACAAACCCGCTGGTTCCCGCCACCCAGCGTCCGAATAGCCCAACCGCGATGCGCGTCCCCGAAGTCGAATCGGAGGAACTGGACCGGCTGCGGAAACGAAGAGATGAGATCCAGCAGATGCTTGACGAGAACAGTTCCGAAGAGGACATGAGGGCGAGAGTCTTGTAACGTGAGCCACCCGGTAGCATTCGAAGCAGCACGCGGACTGGCCAAGTCCTATGGAGAGCGGCTGGGCGGGTGCAATGTACGGAATATGAATCCAGAGAAGGCGGACGGGGTGAGTCCGGAACTGCAAATTGCCCGATTCCGGGTCAATGCAGTGCAAACGGCGCAGGCAATGCTCAAGTTCGACCCCAACTACGCAGGGGGCCACTTGGCACTTGCCCTGGTCCTGAGCCACACAGGAGACAAGAGCACGGCACAGACAGAGTATGAAACCGCTGCCAAGCAGTGGAGTCAAGCCGATCCGGACATGACTGAGATGAAGTTGTTGCAAGTCGTTACCGCAAACTAGGATTGGCCAAGCGGGCTTGCTACGGACTAGAGAATCGGAGGTGGGCGATGGCTGTTCGGCTCGAACATGCGAATCTTACTGTGCGCGACATCAATGGCATGATCGGATTCCTGCAAACTGCATTTCCTGAATTCAGGGTGCGCGGCGAAGGCAAGAGTCGCGACGGAAGCCGCTGGGTGCACGTCGGCACGGATGAAACCTACATTGCACTGAGTCCAGCAAAGAAGGAGCACGAAGGACAGTGGATGCCATATCAGGGGCAGCCGGGCGTGAATCATCTCGCCTATGAGGTCGATGACGTTGAGGCTTTATACGAACGAATGAGTTCAGCTGGATATAAAGACTCCACACCGCACAACGCACATCCCTACCGCAAGCGACGGTACTTCTACGACCCGGAAGGCAACGATTGGGAATTCGTGCAGTACCTCTCAGAGAATCCCACCGAGCGCAATGATTACAAGTTGCCGGATGTCTAGGGTGCGTTCGAGGAAGTTATTTCCCCGTGGGTTCGCTGTCCAACAGATGTGCGACTATTTTGGGGTCGCTGCTCGGTAGGTTGCAGATGTAGTTTTGGCAGACATACGCAGTGGCTTTGCCGTTCTTGGGGCGCATACTTGCGATGAAAGGCAGCCTGCGTGCAAGTTCTTGCTGTCCGGTTCCTTGGTCGGCAAGCATGAGGATGCTGTTCGGCAGATAACGCTGCCAGACTAGGTCGAGCATTTGACGGGTATCGGCGGCTTGCGGTGCCCCCGCAATCACGATCTGCCTTTGTACCGAGGTCAGCGCGTCATAAGCAGACATCATCGCAGGCATTGTTTCCGGGGTTTTGTTCAGTTGGCCTCCGAAGGTGCTGATCGTCTTCACCGCTCTGTCCCACGCTGTCTCATCTTCGGTCATCTGCCAGATTCGAAGCAGGTTCATTGCTGCGACGGAATTTGGCGAAGGTTCGGCTCCGTCATACGCCTCACGATCCTTCCAAAGAAGATGCTCACCTGATGTGAATGTCGTGAAATACCCTCCCTGCTTGTTGTCCCAGAAGAGACTATCTTGCGTTTTCTGAAGCCGGAGCGCCCAGTTCAGCCACCGCAAATCGAAGGACGCCTCATAGAGGTCGAGCAAACCTTGCACCATATTCGCGTAGTCGGAGAGGAAACCGTCCACTTCGGCAGCACCGAGCCGATAACGCCGTTTCAACTGACCCGTCTCACGAGAGTAAAGATGAGTCTCGATCATGGACCCGGCTCGCAGGGCAGCCTCGAAATAACGTGGCTCATGCAGCACCAGACCGGAGCGAGCCAGTGCGGAGATGAGCATGCCATTCCATGCGGTGATCACCTTGGTGTCCACAGGTGGATGAGAACGCAGCGTGCGTGCCCGCAGCAGTTCCTCCCGGTCGCGGTTAAGCTGTTGCCCCATCGCTTGCTCTGCGGTCTTGAAATTTGAGGCTGTCTCAGCCACCGAGTGTTGCTGGTAAAGAACATTCATGCCCCTCATCTTGTCTTCGATGTCCTGCGGCGCAGAGACATTGCCGTCCGGCTGCACTCCGTAGCGATATTCGAATGGTGGGGTGTCGGCACTGCCCAGCAACTTTTTGACCTCCGCCGCAGACCAGACGTAGTACGCTCCCTCACCATTCTGCTGGTTCTTCCCCGGCAGGGGACTGTCGGCATCGAGAGCCGAATAGAAGCCGCCCTCGGGGCTCCGCATTTCACGCAGGGCGAAATCTAGCGTATCCCGGGTCGTTGCAGCATAGGCGTTGTTGTGGGTGATCTGGAATGCGTGCAAATAAGCCAGCGCCAGTTGCGCTTGGTCGTAAAGCATCTTCTCGAAATGGGGAACGCGCCACGTTGTGTCTGTCGCATAGCGATGGAATCCGCCACCAAGCTGATCGTGCATCCCTCCTCTCGCCATAGCATCCAGCGTATGCAGTGCCATGTCCAGCGATTCCTTGTTCTTTCCCCGCAGCGAGTAACGCATCAGATATTCCAGTGCAACAGGACGCGGAAATTTCGGTGCTTCGCCAAAACCGCCATAGGTTGCGTCGTAGTCGCTACGCATCTCGTTGTAGGCAGCCTGAAGAGCGGACGGCTCAACTGAAGCGACGCTTCCGCCGCTGTAGGCACTCAGTTGCTGGGTGAGTTTGTCTGCCGTACCCAGTAGTTTTTCGTGATCCTTTTGCCACGCCGCCGCGATATTTTTCAACACGCTTGGAAGTCCCGGTACGCTGCCGCGATCTGCGGGAGGAAAATACGTCCCGCCGAAGAACGGCTTCAAGTCGGGAGTCAGAAAGACATTCATCGGCCAGCCAGCGCCGCCCGTCGTTGCCTCCAGAAAACGGATATAGACACCGTCCACGTCTGGACGCTCCTCCCGGTCAACCTTTATGGCAATGAAATCGCGGTTCACAATCGCGGCAATCTGAGGATTCGAATACGACTCCCGCTCCATGACGTGGCACCAGTGGCATGTGTAGTAGCCGACTGACAGAAAGATCGGCTTGTTTTCCCGCCGCGCTTTCGCGAACGCTTCTTCTCCCCACGGATACCAATCGACGGGATTGTGAGCGTGCAGCAGCAGATATGGGCTTTTCTCGTGTATGAGATGGTTGGTGTACTTAGGTGTCGAAGGAGCGTTCTTTTGACCCGCAGCAATGGCAGAGAGAGAGAAGACCATTGCTGCGACCAACACGTAAAGGCGGTTGATACGGCCTGCTCGGAATCGCCGGGAGACGTTCAACGTTCGGAGAACTCCTCAGGATGCTTCGTCTCGGCTCTGCACCCCACCCAAGTTTTTATCTTACTCTCGGTAAGCAATCGCCCGTCCGAGCATGGAAGCTCAACGCGATCCGGCACATAAAGTGGGAGGACCCGATTGCGGCTTTAGCTGTCTCGAGCAGGAAGCGGCCAAGATATTGAGCTCTTCCAAGTAACTCTTCGCCACACTTGCAGAGCTGAACATCCAAGGGAGAAATGGCCCGTCTCTCCGCAAAACGCACAGGTGATGCGCCAGAGCTCCAGCTTGTTGCCGGAGAGCCCCATCCCCTCGCCAAGGTCCCCAATGGCGACTGGACAGATCCTATGCCATTCCAGCGCTGGGCGGCGACCAGCGGATTCCCGGTTTGGGACGTTGCAAAACGAAAGTCAACGAAGACGAAACTGCGGTCGAGCTCAGTTGTGTGCAGCTCGGCAAAGGTCCACATTGTTGTAACGTTTGCGTCACCGCTTTTCTCGAGAATGCAGCCAATGGGACACGGAATCCCGAGTACATTACCTGTGCACCTAACTATTCCCCTTATTTCGGAACCCTCGATTCCATCATGACGCATTTCAAAACCAGCCTACTGTTCAAAGACGCGCTCGAACTGGCGCATTACCCTGTGGCTGTTTCGCAGCTTTCGCAATCGCGAATCGTCAACAGACTGTACCAGCCAACGGATCACTTCACGAGGCGCCTGGTGATTACGCAAATCACGTTGAAGGAGTGGGAATACAATTCCGGCAACTAGGAGGCGGACAATGTGCAGCAGGTTCGGTCGCAAGATGTTTACGCCGCTGGTATACGTTGATTCTGATTCCGGCACTGCCGTTGGCACTGGCGGGATTCCTGTTTTCGTACGCCGTCACCCCGAAGTACACCTCGCAGTCGCTGATCCTGGTGGAAGAGCAGAAGGTACCGGAGACCATGGTACAGCCGGTGACCCCCAGAAGATCTGGCGGCGCGTATTAACACGCTGATACCGCAGGCGACAAGCGAAGCTGCCCTGAAGCCTATGTTGCAGAAGGTTTACCTCTCCGGGAAGAGTGAACAGAACATCAATGACGTAATCGATGCCATCACCGCGGGCCAGATCTTCAAGGTGGAGCCCGCACTTACTACATCAAGACTGCCGCCGCCGACGATGTTCGCAACGCGATGACTACGCTGGAAAACCGCATAGCGGAGGCGGGACAGATTCAATCGGACACTAATGGGACACTAGAAAGCAATTCGCCCCGTGGAGCCTTCCACGGTTCAGTAGAGGCTAAGTGATTGGGATTGTAGGAACGGGCGGAGAGGGAGGGATTCCCCGCCTGTGAATACGCGGACTGCACACTCTGCTGTTGGGAAGGACATTCTACGCTGTGCTACACAGCACGCGGCTGGAAGGCCAAAAGCCGAGTACGACACTCCGCTGTGAAGCGGCTAGACCTACGATCTGGCCCTTCTTGGACAAACAGGACAAACCGCCCCTCGCTAGCAGACTGCACCTTCGGTAAAACTTCTCCCCCGGAATAAGAGATTATTCCCCGCGTTATTATCGGTACAGGGCTTCACTCTTTCAAGCAGGCCAGGGAAGTGTCCTAATCCTGCGCTGGTAAGCGTAATCTGGTTGTGTGATGAAGCGAAACACTTCCGTGGTGTGGAGCTGGCTCTTAACGGCGTCGATTGTCGGGCTAATAATTGTCTTGATCTTAACCGCGTTCCGCATCTGGGGGAACAAATGAACATCCGCGAGAATTACTGCCAAGTTCGCTCTTTTACTATTCTGGCAGCCACAAGTTCTACGAGGCTTTTGCCGTCAAACCCAAAAGAGCCTCATGGCCATCGAAACCACTCAAGGCCAGCCTGCAAACGGTCTTTAATTAGGTCCTTATCAACGCACTCTTAGGACACGACCCCTCCCTTGGTGGGTAATACCAAGCTCCTCTAGACGTGATATAATGCAGTTGAGCTGGTTTCCACTTTCTCCTCTTTCAGGTTCCCTGAACTAAGTCAGCCCATCTGAAGTTCTCTCCTCTTAGCGTGAACAACCTTTAGGAGGTTGATATGTTTGCACGCACCGTTTCTATTCATCTGAAATCGAACATGCTTTCTGATTACACCCGAACATTTGAGAAGGACATTCTTCCTTTACTTGGTAAGCAGAAGGGCTTTAGGGACGAAATCACACTGTCAAATCCCAGCAGCCTAGATGCGATCGCAATCAGTCTGTGGGAGACCAAGGCCGATGCAGAAGCTTACAACACCAATACCTATCCAGAAGTGTTGAACACCTTGTCAAGAATGATCGATGGAACGCCCAAGGTTCAAACGTTTGAGGCCGTTACTTCGACCTTCCATAAAGTCGCCGTAGCAGCGTAGAGATCTTGTAAACATGTCGCACGGGAGGGCGGTTAACTCCGTCTTCCCGAGTGACAAGTGCCTAAGGCTGAAATGCGTTATTGCGCTTACACTCCACATCTCCACAACGCTTCTCCTTGACTTGGTAAGAGGGGACCATGAACGAATGAGATGCACCGTAAACTCCCCCGACACTACGCTTCTTCCGCAAGTTGAAGAAGAAATCGGTCGCCGCGTGGCCGAGGAAAGGCTGCGACTGGTGCAAGCCGCGGGGCTACAGGAAGAACCCGTCGAGCACTTCCACCGCCCCGTAGAGCGGCCCTTCACCGCTGAAGAACGTGACCGGGTGACCATCCTTTTCGGAGGCTTTACCTGGAAACACGAACGCTTCATCGAAGCCGTGTTCCGTGGCTGCGGCTATCGTTTCCAGATGTTGCCTGACCCCGACGTAGCCGCCTTCCAGATCGGTAAGGAGTATGGCAACAACGGCCAGTGCAATCCGACTTACTTCACGGTCGGTAACCTCATCCAATTCCTGAGGTCGCTAGAAGCTCGAGGTCTTTCACGCCAGGAAATTCTTGACAACTACGTCTTCTTCACTGCCGGCTCCTGCGGACCTTGCCGCTTCGGCATGTACGAGTCTGAGTACCGCATGGCGCTCGAGAATGCGGGCTTCGGGGGCTTCCGGATTCTGCTTTTCCAGCAGGAACATGGCGTCAAGGCTGGATCTGGCAACCCCGGCCTGAAGTTTTCCGTAGACCTCGGCATGGGTGCGCTCAACGCACTGAACCTGGGCGATGTCATCAACGACATGGTGTACCAAATCCGTCCCTACGAGCTTGCTGCGGGTGCAACCGACCAGGCAATCAAGGAAGTCGTGGATCAAATCAGTAATTTCCTGGAGAACCGGAAGCGCTACGAAGTCCTTGAGCAAACGCCTGGATGGATTTCAGAACGCCTGGCGCGGAACAAGAAGCTTAAAGACATCTACAACACGCTGGGCAAGGTTCTGGATCACCTCTACGGCGAGGCCTTCCTCAAAGTTATGCATGTCGCCCGCGGGCGTCTGAACCAAGTCGAAATAGATCGCATGCGCGTAAAACCGATTGTCAAAATCACGGGTGAGTTTTGGGCACAACTCACCGAAGGTGACGGCAACTTCAACCTGTTTGCTTTTCTGGAGCAGGAAGGCGCCCACGTCTGCGTGGAACCTATCGGTTGCTGGGTCACCTATCTCCTGCATCAGGCCCGCGCCCATGCTGAAGCAATAGAAGGCCTCGATGCCCCCTATCCTGACGCACGTCGGTGGGAATTGAAGAAGAAACTGGCCAACGAGTGGAAATTTCGCAAAAAGTGGCTGCTGTTGTGGCTGAGCGAAGGCATCTGGAACCGCCAGCATGCGCGCGCCGCCCGCCACCTGGGACGACTCACGCACCGTCTCGTTCCACAGAGTAAGCTGGCACGTGTGGCGCATCCCTTTTACCACTCACTCGCCCGCGGCGGCGAAGGACATCTGGAAGTGGCTAAGAACGTCTACTACACAACGAACCGATTGTGTCACATGGTACTGGCTTTGAAGCCATTCGGTTGCATGCCGTCTTCCCAGTCCGATGGCGTGCAGTCAGCGGTAGTGAATCGCTTCCGGGAAATGATTTTCCTGCCCATCGAGACTTCGGGGGAGGGAGAGATCAACGCGCACAGCCGTGTGCAGATGGCCCTAGGCGAAGCCAAGATTAAGGCCAAGGCGGAGTTCGAGCAGGCACTTGCTTCCACGGGCAAGAAACTCGCTGAGATCAAGGCCTACGTTGCTGAGCATCGGGAACTGCGGAGTCCATTTTATCCGGTTCCACGCCGCCGAGGCGTTGCCGGGGTTGCCGCCAACTTTGTTTTGCACGTGAGCAGCCTGATGGATGGTAGGGCACGTCTTGCCAGACTGCCAGGCGAGAGCCGGACGCAATAGGAATTTTTGTGGATACAACTGAACAACGCGTGTGTGTCGCTGAACGTCAGGCTGAATTGCTTGAACCCATACAAGGGGCCGGTATCCGCTATCGCGTAGGCCTGGACGTAGGGTCCACCACGGTCAAGGCCGTGGTCGTTGAAGCAGGAACCGACTGCATCCTCTGGCAAGACTACCAGCGCCATGAGGCGCGCCAACCCGAGAAACTCCTGGAATTCCTCCAGCGCATGGAAGCCGAAGCCGGAATTGCTCCCGACAACTGCCGTATGTTCATCACCGGCTCTGGCGGCAATGCACTCAGCCCTCTGATCGGCGCCAAGTTCGTGCAGGAAGTAAACGCTGTCTCGCTGGCGGTGGAGAAACTCCATCCCGAAGTAAACTCGGTCGTCGAGCTCGGCGGACAGGACGCCAAGATCATCATTTTCAAGGCGGACGGAGAAAATGGCCGCAGGAAGAAGATCCCGTCGATGAACGACAAGTGCGCGGGCGGCACCGGTGCGGTCATCGACAAGATCAATGCCAAGCTGAAGATTCCGCCCAACGAGCTGTGCAACCTCGGCTACAAGGGGATCAAGGTCCATCACGTCGCGGGCAAGTGCGGCGTATTTGCCGAGACTGATATCAATGGCCTGCAGAAACAGGGCATTCCTGCGGATGAGCTGATGGCCTCACTGTTCGACGCAATTGTTTTGCAGAACCTCACCGTTTTGGCTCGTGGGCACACGCTGCGCCCGCACGTGCTGCTGCTCGGTGGACCTAACACCTTCATTCGCGGTATGCGCGAGGCTTGGCAGCACAACATTCCTCTCATCTGGAAAGAGCGGGGGATCGAGCTGCCGTCCGATAGTGCTCCTGAAGATGTAATCAAAACTCCGGAGAACGCGCTGTATTTTGCGGCTCTGGGCGCAGTGGAATTCGGCAAAGGAGAAGACTCGGAGGTTGGGGAGTACCTGGGGACTGAGTGTCTTGAGCGTTACATTCTCGAAGGACGTCAAAAGGAAAACCAAGTTTCCGGCAGTCGCGGCTTGTGTGCTTCGCGGACAGAGCTGGAAGAGTTCACCGCCAAGTACCAGCGTCCGAGATTTACTCCGGCGACCTTCCAGCCCGCCGAGCGCGTCCAGGCTTTTCTCGGCCTCGATGGCGGATCGACTTCCACCAAAGCAGTGCTTTTGTCGGAGAAGGGCGAGGTTCTCTGCAAGGCCTACCGACTCTCCAATGGCAACCCGATACAGGACACCATTGACCTTTTCGAGAATCTGCGGCAGCAGGTAGAAACCCAAGGTGCGATCTTGGAAGTTCTCGGCGTGGGCACGACCGGCTATGCCAAGGACATCCTGAAAAGCGTGTTGCACGCCGATGTGGCTTTGGTAGAAACCGTGGCGCACACCGAGTCGGCGCTGCACTTCTACAAGGATGCACAGGTCATCGTGGACGTCGGCGGGCAGGATATCAAGCTCATCGTCCTCAAAAATGGCCGCGTTAAGGATTTCAAGCTCAACACGCAGTGCTCGGCGGGCAATGGCTATTTCCTGCAGTCCACAGCGGAAGGATTTGGTATCCCGGTCCAGAACTATGCAGACGTTGCTTTCACCGCCGATAATATGCCCGTCTTCGGCTACGGCTGCGCTGTGTTCCTGCAATCCGACATCGTCAACTTCCAGCGCCAGGGTTGGCGGGCTGAAGAGATACTGGCCGGGTTGGCGACGGTACTGCCCAAGAATGTTTTTCTGTATGTCGCCAAGGTGCCGAACCTTGCTGCTCTGGGTACACGTTTCATTCTGCAGGGCGGCACACAGAACAATCTTGCGGTCGTCAAGGCAGAGGTGGACTTCCTGCGCGCTAGCTTCCGCTCCCTGGGGAAAGAACCAGAGATTGTTGTTCACCAGCACTGTGGCGAATCGGGAGCCATCGGTGCCGCCATTGAGGCCATTCGCTTGTGGCGCAATGGGCACTCAACCACCTTCATCGGCTTGGACGCCGTTCGCAAGACCAGTTACCGCACTACGCACAGCGAAGGCACGCGCTGCCACTTCTGCAAGAATGCCTGCCTGCGTACTTTCCTCGACGTACAAACCGGAGGCGCGGAAAGTTGGGAACCACCGTCTTTCCCCACCAAGGTGCCGCTCCAGCCGGGTGAGCAGCGCATGATCATCGCCACCTGCGAAAAAGGTGCGGTGGAGGATGTGGAAACTATGCGCGGCATCAAAGCCGATCTCGACGCCAGGAAAGCCGCCAACCCAAATCTGGTAGAGCTTTCCGCGCGCGAAGTATGGCGTTCGCGCCACCCGGAAAGCGTTGCTGATCCAATCCCCGCCCGTGCCTGGACCGCCGCCGCCCGCCGACGCGTCGCGCTGATGAAAAAACGCGGGCAGCTGCGCATCGGTATTCCTCGCGTGTTGAACATGTATGCCTACGCACCGCTGTTCAGTTCTTATCTGGAAAGCCTGGGCTTGCAGGCAGAAAACATTGTCTACTCGGATTTCACCAGCGGGGAGATGTACCGCGCCGGATCGAGCCGTGGCTCGATCGATCCCTGCTATCCCTCAAAAATCAGCATCGCGCACGTCCACAACCTTATCTTCAACAAGCACTCGCACAAACCGCTGCAGGCGATTTTCTTCCCCATGTTCGATGTGCTTGCCTCACCGCTTGTAAGCATAAAGGGGCATAACGCCTGCCCTACAGTGTCGGTGACGCCGGAGACCGTGGAAGCAGCTTTCACAAAAGAAACGGACCTCTTTAGCGAACACGACATTCGATATGTACATCCGCTGGTGAATCTTTCGGATCACAAGTTCTTTGCGCGCCAAATGTTCCAAGCGTGGGCGCCGATTCTTGGCCTCTCGGAGGAGGAAAATAAGCGCGCCATCGAGATCGGCTTCCGGGAGTTAGGAAGATTTGAATCCAGCATTCGCCGCCGTGCTCGCGAGGTTCTCGACCAGCTGGAGTCGCACCAAAAGTTAGGTATCGTCATGCTGGGACGCCCGTACCACCACGATCCCGGCGTGAATCACGGGATCTTGGAGGAGTTTCAGAAGCTGGGTTACCCGGTCTTCTCGCAGAGCACCTTGCCGCTGGATGAGGACCTGCTGGAGCGTCTGTTCGGTGGTGAAGTACGTGCGGGTGTAATCAGCCACCCGCTTGACATCTCCGATGTGTGGAAAACGGCCAACTCGGCCAGTTCCAACCACAAGATTTGGGCCGCCAAGTTCACTGCCCGCCATCCCAACCTCGTGGCGGTGGAAATTTCCAGCTTCAAGTGTGGTCACGACGCGCCCATTTACAGCGTGGTCGAACAGATCGTGGAACGCTCGGGCACGCCTTATTTCTCCTTCAAAGACCTGGACGAGAACCGGCCGGCAAACACTATTAAGCTCCGCGTCGAAACAATTGATTATTTTTTAAAGCGGTACGGGGCGGATCTGCTGCGCAGAAAGGAAGAGGAAGCGGAAATTGAACGGCAGATTGCAGAGTACGAGCAGAGGCTGCGACAGCAATTCACCAAAATTACGCAACTCGCACCGGCCTCTAAAGAAGTTGGACCGAGTGGCATGGCCTGTGCGGGCAGACCGGCTGAGTGAACAACGTGAGCTCAACTGACGGAATCACCGGAACTGCTCTCGCACGCGAGCATCAAATTGACACGATAGTGGTCGACTTCAACATGCCGGACTTAGACGGAAATCAGGTTACTCAGGTGCTGCTGATGAAAGAGCACCCCACGCTAGCCTGTCGTAATTTGGAGCGGTGCTCTTGACGACATACTTGAGTGCCTGAAGTGGCTTGGCCGATGCCTTGCAGGCAGGTAGCGAGTAACGATCGGACTCGGCTGGTTTCTCCTTATCGAAGTGAAGTGACAGTCTGCCCTGCGTTTCGACACTTCGCATCGAGACACAAGTGATAACACCTGGATCGTCGGTAATTACCGGCCAACCCTTCGAATCACATTCTAAAAACTCTAGCCGGAACGCTTTATTCTCTTGCGATTGGGTTTTTCAGGAGAAGGAGCTCTGCTTCCGGTTCAGATCTTGGCGGGTCAGCACCGGCGGCAGAGCCCCAATGAACTACGATTCTTTTTATCCCACTTTCTGCGCTGCCGCACAAGCTTGAAACTGACTGGGCCAGAGACTGCGACAAGATCCTGCGGCGATGCCCTGCATGTGAACGGGATTCGATCATCGGCCACGGTCGCCGCCGCAAGCAGGCGCACGATGAGTATCACGATTGGATTGGCATCCGTCGCGGTCGCTGCCCAGTTTGCAAGAAGACCTTCACTTTCCTCCCACTGCTTTCTCTCCCTTACACGCATTACAGCTTGCTGGCGCGTGGTCAGGCATTGCGACGGCGCTTTGTGCAACACTGCTCTTGGGAAGACGCGATGCCTACACTCAAAGACCCTAACCGCGTGCCCGATGCTTCTACAATCCGCCGCTGGTCGAGCGGCCTAGATCGCTCTCAACTGGCTTTTTCGTTCCTGCACCAAACGCTGGCTCGCGTTGCTTACTGGCTGGCGTGTGGTCACGTAGATCACGAAGCTTGGCTGTTGCCTTGCCTAAATCCGATTCTGCAGATTCTCGCGCCCCTGCGTCTCTGAGAAAAATTTCTTCCACCCTACCATCCTTGCCTGGGAATGCCGGCGAGCTTCTCCTACGCTCAGCCTTCGGAGGCAAACAGCATCGTGGGCGGGGATGTCGAACAACTCAAGCAGCGCTGGCCGCTGCTCGATTACTTACAGCAGCAGAACTGGGCCGCCCGGCCAGCGGGTTACGACTCCGAGTTCGTCGGACTCTGTCCGCTACACCAGGAGACGCGGCCTTCGTTCTATGTCAACGCCCGTAAAAATCTCTTCTATTGCCACGGTTGCGGTCAGGGTGGCGATTTAATTCGTTTTGTCGAGTTGTCCCGCCATCTCTCTTTCCGCCAAAGTCTGGCCTACCTCGAGCAGCAAAGCGCTCCTCCAGTCGACTCAGTCGACTCTGCCACAGTGCTTAAGGAGGTGACCGCGTTCTATCGGGAGCAGCTCGATCGCTACCCGGAGGCACTGCGTTATCTTGAGCGACGCGGAGTGGTCGTTTCCCGTGGAAAGAAATGGTACGGATACTTTCGCAAGACGGTATTCGATCCGACTACGAATCAGCAGAAAGGTGATGTCATCTCGGTCGTTCTCGGGCTGAAGTCGCAGATGAAAGCGTCTGAAGCGCGAGAAGGACTGGAACGTGAAATAACGAAGCAGACCGGACAGAGCGGACCAAACGCCGGCAGAGCGATGAACGACAGCTCTGTCACGTTCGGATGGTTTGTTCGGAACCGGTTTTTCCCTCTCAAAGAGGCGCACTGGAAGGAGGAAACAGCAAAGGTGAAAAAACTCCTCATCCAAAGGGATCTCATCGATCCGTTCGACAAAACTCCTTTTGGGAATTTGGATAAGTTCACCCTGCAAGTGCACCTTAACAATCTGGCGAAAACTAGCTCCAAGGACAGAGTGCAGGGCTTACCTCCGCGACATCTTCGCGGAGGCGGTGGATCAGGACTTTCTCGTCAAGGACCCAGCTCGAAAGGTCACGGTCCCGACTCAGCTGCGCGACACGGATCGGACGACCTTGACCTGGTTGCAGTTGCGAGATGCGCTCTCAAAGCTAGATCTGAGAGACCGCGTTCTCTTGGAACTTGACATGACGAATGCACTCCGTCCCGGCGAAC
>Ga0210399_10000929_pt1 | contig 22983 bp, 27 predicted proteins | sample IncBWC14MmetaG_FD_150865 | JGI IMG/M metagenome (GOLD analysis project Ga0210399, IMG submission 150865) | Forest soil microbial communities from Barre Woods Harvard Forest LTER site, Petersham, Massachusetts, United States - Inc-BW-C-14-M | ecosystem: Environmental > Terrestrial > Soil >... | reverse complement strand
TCTAACTCTCGTTAAGAGATTCCCCACCGACCAAATTTCTTGCCTCAGAAGAGGGTGACACTCATCACCTCAGAGTTTGCGTTTCGCCCCGATCTGGGGTCGTCTGCAAAAGGAACTGCTGTCAGAATGGCTCCCGAGTTCAAGCCAACAGGATTGAACAAGGAGTACCGGGTATGAGATTCATCCCTACACAAAGCGGGTTTATGCGCCTGGAGGATTCCGCAAAAGTGCTAAGCGCTATCTTCCCCAACTACCCCAGCCTGCAACCGTGCCGTCCCGCGCCTCCTCTGGAACCGACAGATGAAGGCAGCGCAGATCGGAGGAATTAGTCATGTTTCAGATCACTGCAGAAACGTGCGGAGCCTTCACATTCGGAGAAGTTCTCATCATGGCGGCTATGAACCTTGAAAGCGATCGGTTGAACTCCGAACGCCGCGTCCGTGCTAACGGAGCGGCAGCGCAGAACAAATATGCTCGCCACGTTGTTCGTACAGGAGTTCCCAAAGCACCGCAATTGTAAGCGGTAGACGGAGAAGATCATGGCACACGCAACCGTTACTTTCACCGAGCTTGCAAGCCGAGAAGGAACAGGTTTTGCCAACATGAGCGAATTCAAAGGCGATGAGATGAGTCTCGACAGGCAAATCAGCTCTCAACCCTGCTTTGAAGATATCGTAGGCAAAAGCGCGGCCCTGCAGGGAGTGCTGCAGCAGGTGATGATCGTTGCACCAACCGATTCCACCGTCCTGCTTCACGGAGAAACAGGCACCGGAAAGGAATTGATTGCGCGCGCGATTCACAACGTTAGCTCTCGACGCGAACGTCCCTATGTGCGCATGAACTGCGCCGCGATTCCCTCGGGATTGCTTGAAAGCGAACTCTTTGGGCACGAAAAGGGCGCCTTTACAGGAGCGCTGATGCAGAGAAAGGGCCGATTTGAGTTGGCGGATGGAGGTTCGCTGTTTCTGGATGAGATCGGAGACATAAGCCTCGAACTCCAGCCAAAAATCTTGCGCGCTATCCAGGAGCAGGAGTTCGAGCGGCTCGGGAGCTCAAGGACGATGCAGGTCAACGTGAGGCTCATTGCCGCTACTCATCGCGATCTACGAGCCATGATTCAGGAAGAGACGTTTCGCGAGGATCTTTTCTACCGCTTCAATGTCTTCCCCATTGAGATTCCACCACTGCGGGAGCGGCGCGATGACATTCCTCTGCTCGTGAACTACTTCGTGTCGAAGGTGTCAAGCCGCATGGGGAGACAGATAAGGTCCATTCCCACACGTGCCATGGAAATGCTGATGAACTGTCCGTGGAAGGGAAACATCAGGGAATTGGCCAACTTTATCGAACGCGCAGTCATTCTCTCACGTGGTCACGAGCTGGAGGTACCGGTTTCCGAACTTCCCACCTCATCCGAGAATCGTGTTGCAATGGCAACGCCCTCTACGTTTCGACAAGCAGAATCCTCCGTGATTGTCGACGCTTTGAGAGCCGCATCGGGACGGATCGCAGGCAAGGGGGGAGCCGCTGAGCGGCTAGGTTTGAAGCGCACGACCTTGCAAAACAAGATTCGCCGCTTGGGGATTGCGAAAACGAGTTACTGCCAGTAGACGCAGTTCCATGTCGCCGAAATGCAGTCGAGTTTAGCAATCAGTGGAATGTGGGTTCTGGGAGTCGGCTCCAGGCTTTGTCTGAAAAGCAAACCACTTGGGGGCAAGTGAATGACCGAGAAGAAAAACAGAGAACGCGTGATCGCTGAAATCACACTCTCGCATCTGATACGACTAGGGAACGAGCAGGGCTGTCCGGTGAGCCGACAGCAGGCCCTCGCATTTCTCAATCAAGATGGGCGGGCGTTCGAGATGTGGAAGTACATGATGCAGGCGGCCGAAGATTTTATAGCAGATCGCTTGTTCCAACATTCCTTCAGCGCAGGCCAACACAACGGATTCGCGTCTCGGCCTCGATCAGCGTGATTGTTCGGCAATGCGGCGCGGTAGCGTGTTCTCGCGCTCACTCCGCCCATGTCCACGGAGTGGGGATGCAAGGCGACAATGCAATCGGACCTTCTCGAGGCTGCGTCTGGTCGCTTCCTACGCTGGCTTAAGGTCATGCAGCCATGTCATAGCATAACAACTGGCGCCGAGCACAGCCGCGCGGGACACGTTCAGGCGCAAAGCGCAATCTTGAATCGATGAACGGATGGCAACTCTGAGCACCAGGACTGCCCGGCACAACGGATCCAATTCCGCCAGCAGTGTTTGGGAGTCGGCTCCAAGAAGGAGGTCGAGACTGGCGGATCGTTCTGCATCATTGCCCTGCGATAAATGCTCGACATGTGAACATCGTCGATCCTTGTATGTGGTTTCACAGATTCGAATCGCCTCCGTTGCGTGTGATATCGCATTCGCAATAGTGGCAATTTTCGCCCACTCGAGAAGCCAATCGCGAAAAGGACTGTTTCCTTGAAGCGTGATCTCACACGCTTGGACGACTGCGTGGTCGGCCATTGTGCGATCGCCAGTGATCAAGAACGCAATCTTACCAAGAATATTTCTTTGATCCCGGAAGCAGGCAATCACTTCAGCCGACGACGCACGATTGCGGGCATCGACTGGGGCGGTGCTCGAGTGAAACCAGGACATTATTCTCCTCTCTCTACGACGCCCTCAAATAGCCTCAACTGGATGGTGATTGCTTGCTTTCCGTCATTTCCAGAATCTCGAATAAGTAATTCGTGTATTAAGCTCGCTCTTCGTCATTTGTTTTCTGCTCCTGTCGTCTACTACCAGCTCATTCACCAAGAACATACTCATCCCGCAATTGCTGTTGCTGCAGACCATACGGGTTAGTTCCCCGGGAACGCATAGCTCCAGTTTCACGCAGTGGGCCGTTCCACATGCCCAACAATGAAGTACGATTACCTCTCCGTGAACTCGAACTGCTTTCGAATTTGCATTGGAATCCATTACTCGTTGCCCTCGGACGTGTCTATTGAGTTGCGTCCGTTCCTTTTTGGCGTTTCACCAGCAGTTCTGAATCTGGGACCTGAACGCAATGTTGCTGTCGATTTGATCGTCTCATTCTCATCTGCTCTGTGTACTCATCTTCTTTTCCGTCTCAAGCAATTCGAAACCGGGTCAAGACGGGAGTTAGTGGCAGACGTCGCTCAATCGACATGGTTTCCAGTGAATATGCAAATTTCGCCCCGCAGTCACAGCACACCTTATATGTCTCGCCTTCCAGCGTGAACACACGGCTGAGGTGAACGTGGTGACACCCAAAAAGGAAATCAAGCACAACTAGCAGGATCTCCATAAACTTCATTCTTTGCGGGTGGGTACTTATTTTCCTGCGGTCGTTCCGTGGCAAGGTTGAATAGCTGGCTCTCGCTAGATGGGTGACCTCAACGGACAAGTCCGACTCCCTTGATACGGAACTGAATTCAACCGTGATAGTGCAAGCCACCATCCATTTCGGGTATCGCCCTAAGTCCTTGGTTCTTGGCGCAATCCGTCTTCTCCGCCCGCCGGCTCTCCTGACCGTTCAAGGGCACTGCCGCAATGTGGGCACCGATCTCAAACCCGCTGCTCGTCCATGCCCCTGCAATTCAGTGATTTCCCGCGTTGTGCGTTTGGCGAGCTAAGTGCGATGACACGACTGGCGGTACGAACTGTTACGCAAGCCGCTGCTGTGCTGAAGCACAAGAGCGACGAAGGAGTCGAGATGTACTCAACAACATCTCTGAATGGCGTTCCTACAATCCAGCGAGGCGGACGCAACATCCTGGGTGTGTTGGATCAGAACTGGGAGTTTGCGAATGAAATCTGCGATCTACTCAACTCCCTGGAAGACGATCCGCACATCTTTCTGACTGAGCACGACCGGAAGTGGCTGAAGGCCATGGATCGGGCGTTCAGGAAGGTGCAGCATGCCTGATCTTAAGACTGCAGCCAGCGTTTCCATTGTCGTGCCGTTTCATAATGAAGAACCCAACGTCATCGAAATGTACTGGCGATTGCACGCGGTTATGGAGGCTCTTGTCCGCAATCACCAGTTCGTTTTTGTTGACGATGGGAGCACCGACCTCACGTACAAGCTGCTAAAGGAACTTGCAATGATCGATCCTCGCGTGACGGTCGTTCGGTTGCGCCGAAACTTCGGTCAAACCGGGGCGCTGGCGGCTGGATTTGCACATAGCACCGGCGACTACGTGATCGCCATGGATGGAGATCTTCAGCATGATCCCGCGGAGATTCCTGGGTTCCTCGAAAAAATCGAAGAGGGCTACGACATCGTGAGTGGTTGGCGCAGCCATCGCATGGACAATTTGCTCCTCCGAAAGATTCCTTCCCGCTGTGCCAATTGGCTGATGGCAAAGCTCAGCGGCGTCAACATTCACGACTTTGGGACCACGTTCAAGGCGTATCGGGGCGACCTGCTCCGACAATTGCCTCTGTATGGCGAAATGCACCGGTTCATCCCGGCTCTGGCCTCATTCTACGGAGCCTCGATCTGTGAAATACCCATTCAAAACAATCATCGGAAACACGGCGAATCGCACTACAACATTTCTCGTACGTTTCGGGTATTTTTCGATCTCATGACGATCCGATTTCTTCTGCGCTACATGTCGCGCCCGCTCCACTTTTTTGGCCGACTAGGCGCGATCAACATGGGTTTGGGCTCGGCCGTCGCACTCTGGCTCCTGATCTGGAAAGTCGTTACAGGAATCGATGTTCTACAGCAACACGGGTTGTTGTTGGTCTTTGCGGCCGTCCTAATACTCGTAGGTCTCCATCTGATAGCTGTCGGACTCCTGGGTGAGTTGCAGGTGTGGCAGTACTTCAATCGATCTGAACGCAGGCCTTACGCGGTGTCTGAGGTTCTTGTTCAGACCGTGGGAGCTGCCATCGGTTCGGAGGTGAATTCGTGAGCACACGACGAGCTGCGCGGAATACGAAACGAGCTGACTCAATCGCGACCTCTGCTGGCCCGGTTTCTCGGGAGAGACTGAGTTCGAAAGTCACAGTGCTCGCGATCGAACAGGCGTTAGCGGAACTGGGAATCCATGCCAGGCTGAGCGACATGGTTGCGAAAGATGGATCCATCGAGAACGGAGTCATTCAATCGGGTTCGCTCCGTAAGCCGGAGCAAATGTGCTGAGTGAGGTCCGATATTGTTGGCTTGGACGGTATCGGGAGCCGGCGATTGTGCTCCTGCTGACGATCTTGGCATTCGCAGTTCGCGTCTACCGCATTGACTTCAACAGTCTGTCGGAGGACGAGTCGGCGAAATGGACGGCCGTTCAAGAGTATCGACATGGACACTTTGCGGGGGTCAATAGCGAGCATCCGATGTTGCCAAAAATGCTTGCTTGGGCGAGCCTGACTGTGGGAGAACGCTGGGGCCGCGTAGCCGCCGGGCATGGCTGGTCTTCGCTGAATCCTGAGGGCTGGCTTCGTCTGCCCAACGTGCTGTTCGGTGCCGCCACTACGGCAATCCTTTTCTTGTTTTGCCGTCGAATGATGGGCGTTGCCGGCTCTTTTGCGGCGAGTCTTTTCTGGGCAATTGCGCCTTTGCCAGTCGCGCTGAATCGACTCACGAAGGAGGAAACGCCGCTCACCTTTTTCACCTTGCTGGCTTGTTACTTCTACTGTCGCGCCGCCCAACAGGCAGATGCGGACAAAAATGCGCGGCGATGGTACGACTTGAGTGCCATGGGTTTTGGCTTGGCTTTGGCCTCGCAGTACATTCTTCACCTTCTTGGCTTGAATGCGCTTGCCTGGTTTCTTGCCGGAAGAATGGGGCTGAGTCGTAAGCCGTCTCAATTCAGCTACAAACGATTCTTCCTCGTGATGTTTCTTACCCTTGTTGTGGTGAACCCGGTCATTCTCTCTCCGGCCAACTTCAACTCGATCCTGCATTGGCTTCATCACGATGGCGTGCGGCACAGCGGCTATGATTTCGACGGTACACTGTACATGAATTTTCCCGCGCGTCTGTTTGCCGGAGTGCCGTGGTTCTACTATCTCTGGCTGGTGCTGGTAAAGACACCGATTCCGATCCTCATACCCGTCATTGTTGGTTCTGCACTGCTTTTGCGAGATCGCCGGACACTCGCGTCGTGCTTTTTCCTATCGCTGGGGGTGGTTCAATTAGTCGGGCTGTCTGTCAGCGGAGCCAAGTGGATCCGATATTCGCTCCCACTCCTGCCCTTCCTCTACCTGGCAGGCGGGTATGCGGTGCAACAAACACTGAAGGTCGCAAAAGGAAAAGTCCTGTCCCAGGCCCTTGTGGGTGCTGCCGCCGTCATTTTGCTTGGATGGCCGCTCCTTGAATTGCACTCTTGGGCACCCTACTATTCGTTCTACCTGAACTCCATTGGCGGGGAAAAACAGAACATCGCACGCTACTTTGCAATGGATGAAGTGTCCGAGTTTGACACGCGCGAGGTAGCGCAAAGGGTGTGTCCGTTCGCTCCAGTTGCGACGACGGTAGCAACCGCGAGGCCGATGAGCATGGCCTATTACCTACGTGCCTGCGGGCGCGCGGACCTTCAGATTGTGCCGCTTTACGACACGCATTATGCACCGCAGGACGGAGATCTGATTGTACTTGAGCCGTCACGTCGGTTCTTTGAGACGCAGAGATTTTTCGATGCTTTGGGAAACTCAGGGATGCCCCATAGTGAAATCCGCCTCGGACCGGTTTTGGCGAGCACGATTTATCTCTTCGATCCGTCCATGCCGGGACCAAGAAACGGGAAGGAAGAGTTCGCGTTAACCCGGCTGCGAGGCGCACCATCTCGGTTCGACAACGATGCTCAAGAAGCCGTGTCGACAAACACGAGCAGGTATGGATTTTCAGATCTCACCAGGAGACTCTTACAATGACTCCGCTTTACCACGCGAGGAAATCTGATCGGTGCTGGTTTGTGCGCGCATTTGCTTTGTTGATTATCGGCGTCCCAGCATTTGCACAGCAGGCAAATGTATCTGCGCCGCTGAGCGCTGATGAAGTGATGCACCGTGTAGTTGCAATGAACGAGGTGCGTGCCAAGGCGCTCGAGAGTTATTCCAGTGTCCGCAGCTATCGCCTCGAGTGTCACTGTCTTTCTCACAAGCAAGCAGATATGACGGTTCGCGTTGAGTACCGCGCCCCCGACAAGAAGACCTTCACAATTGTGTCGGAGAGTGGCTCGGGCAGCGTGCGGAACAAGGTCTTCAAGAAACTTCTGGAAGCAGAGCAAGAGTCAATGCGCGAAGAGAACCAGCAGCGTTCCGCGATCAGTCCGGAGAACTACACCTTCGAACTCGTGGATTATGGAAGAACCGAAGGAAATGAATTCTACGTGCTGGACGCAGAGCCGAAAGCAAAGAACAAATTTCTCTTTCGCGGCAAGATCTGGGTAGACGGCACGGAGTTTGCCATCACTCGGGTCGAGGGACAACCGGCAGTCAATCCTTCGTGGTGGACGCTGAAAACCGATTTCAAACGTAGCTACCAGAAAGTAGGTGAGTTCTGGCTGCCCGAATCAAACGAGAGCCAAACGAAGGTTCGTGTTTTCGGCACCGCAGATCTCTGTATTGAATACGGACAGTATGAAATCACACGCGTCGGAGGGCTAAACACAATGTCCTCTCTGCGGAAGCCATAAGATCAAGAATAGCCCCGAACGTCACCAGCGTACACGATGCGACATGTACGAATTCAGTGTTGCACGTTACGTGTTACGGCGGCGCAACTGTCAACGTCCTGTCACTCTGCGAAGTCTGAGCTTCCCTATTCATAACTAGTACACTCAAATTCCTGGACTCCAAAACAGGCTCAACTCGACTCTCTGAGTGTCGGTGGCAATAACGCTGCTGAAGGGCCTCGTTTCTTGAGCGCCAACCCCACATCGCTGATGACCTTTTGTAGGCAGCTGCCCTCATCTGGGCACAACGGTACGCGATTTCAATCGTCCAAGTCCCTTTCCTTGAACCACTTCCACTTGGCCCACAGAATGCCTTCATAGGTGCGTGAGGCAAGACCGGGTACCTGACGTTCTGACCTGATCCGTGGCAATTCACGACATCGGAGAGCGATGCTGCTTGGAAAGGAATCAGTGTAAATGGCAACTTGTGACCATCCTTCGGACTTAGTTTATGGGATTGCATACCCGAGCCTTCAGCGGCCTGGGTTGCGGAAGGACATATCCGTCCCAGTATCGCGGGCGGAAGATAAGGCGCGACCTGCCGCTTCTTCGAGCCTGCAAGGGATCGAAGCCGGTGAAGTATTTCACAGTCTCATCGCATCGGGGCATTTACGACCCCGAAGTCGCTGGGCCGCAGTTGGATCGCTAGTGTTTCAGTCGCTTGTCCTGCTGACGTTAATCGTCGCCCCGTTGTATCGCGCGATTCCGCTGCCTAAGAGGGAAATGGTCACGATGTTGTATCTCCAGCCGCCAGCAGCGGCGGCTGGCAACGCCACGAGGTTTCGGACACCCTTAGCTCCATCCCCGGCGATGTTTACCCCCAAAAGCACTGGCATTCACGCGCCAGTGCCAAAAACGCAAGAAACGCCTACCCCTCCAGTCGGCACAACAGGCGGTGTCATCGGGGGCGTTTCTGGTGGCGTGGTCGCGGGCGTTCCCGGCGAAGTGTTTAGCGGAGTGCTGAAGAACGCGCCAAGCGTTCCAGTTCCAGCGAAATTGCCTGAGACGACGCCGGTGAAGAGAATCCGTGTCGCCTCCCGGGTAGTCGAGGCCAACCTGATCCACGACGTTCCACCGCAATATCCGCCGGAGGCGGGCCGGGCACGTCTGGAAGGCCCGGTCGTGCTGATGGCGGTGATCGGCCAGGATGGCAGCGTGAAGGATGTGCGAGTCGAGAGCGGCTTACCAATCCTCGCGCAAGCCGCAATTGATGCGGTGAAGCAGTGGCGTTACAAGCCATACCTGATCGACGGAGAACCGGTTGAAGTTGATTCCCGGATCACAATTAATTTCACACTCTCGGGAGCTTAGGAGTATCCACAATGCAGCAAAATACAATTAGACTGCCTGGCAGATCTTTGGCATCGTTCTTGCCTCGAGCCCATCTGTTGCTTTTGATCGTCATCGGGGCAGTGGCCGTTGCCGGGCCGATGTGGGCGCAGTCTTTCAGGGCGGCGGGCACGAAAACAGGAACCATCCTTGGCACGGTCGTCGATACAACTGACGATCCGATTCCCGCCGCCAACGTGATTCTTCAAGGGCCTGCTGGCGACCGTCTCACGGCTATGACAAAAGACGACGGAGGCTTTGCCTTCGACCAGGCCACGGCCGGAGTCGCCTATCAGATCACCGTCACCGCTGAAGGATTTGCAGAGTCGAACTCGTCCACTACGGTCGAACCGGGTGAGAACAAGACGCTACCCGAGATCAAACTTCGCATCCTGGCTGTACAGCGGGCAGTCACGGTAAGTTACTCCTCGAAGGAAGTTGCTGCCCAACAGCTCAAAGCTGAAGAACAGCAGCGCGTTCTAAGTTTCATACCGAATATGTATGTGGTGTACGAACCTCACCCCGAGCCCCTTACTACGACGATGAAGTTCCACCTGGCATATAAGAGCCTCACCAATCCGTTTTTCTTCGCACGCACGGCTGCGTGGGCCGGCGTTCAACAGGCTCGTGACGATCCCAGTGACTGGCATCAAGGTGCGAAAGGATATAGCAAGCGGTTGGGAGCTGGCTTCGCCGACGGAGTTACCGGAAGCTTGATCAGCAACGCTATTCTGCCATCGCTTCTGCATCAGGATCCTCGCTATTTCTACCAAGGCTCCGGTACGAAGAAGTCTCGTGCTCTTCATGCCATGTTGGCTCCATTTGTCTGTAAAGGAGATAACGGGGCATGGCAGCCGAATTATTCTCAGTTGGGGGGCAGTTTAATTGGATATTCCATTTCTAGCGCTTACTACCCTCGTTCAGATCGTACTGCCGCGCACGTATTCCAGACTTTTGGGATAGACCTGGGTCTGCATGTCGTCGGCAGTCTGGCTCAGGAGTTTATCTTGGGCAAATTCACGAGCAGAGGTAAGCATTAGTTAGATGAAGGTGTTTAGATCCGTTTTAGATGGTATGGGTGCCATCGGGGTGAACCGACTGACTTCGCGTCAAGTGTTCGTGAGGTCATCCATGGCTGAGGTCTATTCGCGCGAACAGATGTTGCGGCTGGCAGTGCTCCTCGGCGTCACAATGCTGGCAGCTGCTGTCTAGAGCTAGTGCCCACTGGCAGATGACGTGCTACGACTCTAACTTTGAAATCTATCTATCGGAGTCCTTTCATGTCCAGCATCGCAAGAAATGGGGTTACGGCCGTCGAGGAGTTCAAGAACAAAGTCCAGGCCCGCACGGCGCGGGTAGGTATCATTGGTCTCGGCTATGTTGGCCTGCCGTTGGCCCTGCTCTTCAACGAGGAGAGGTTTCCGGTCACTGGTTTTGACATTGACACTACGAAGGTAGCCACCTTGAATGCGGGTGATTCTTACCTTTACCGGATCCCTCCCACTGAAGTTCAATTGGCGCGGCAGCGCCATTTCTCGGCCACAACTGACTTCGCCCGACTGCGAGACATGGATGCCATCATCATTTGTGTCCCAACACCGCTCGATGAATATCACCAACCTGATCTGACCTACATCACAAGCACGGCAGAATCGATCGCTCCGTATCTTCGTCACGAGCAGTTGATTGTGCTGGAGAGCACTACCTACCCAGGCACAACCGAGGAGGTTCTCCTGCCTATCCTGGAGAACGGCAGCCGAGCGGGCTTGAAAGCTGTGCGCCAGGGACAGAGTGGTGACTTTTATCTGGCTTTCTCTCCGGAGCGTGAAGATCCAGGAAATCAGACGGTAGCTCGCCGTGACATTCCCAAGGTGGTGGGGGGGCTGGATCCAGACGCGTCGGACTTGGCGGCGAACCTGTACGGTTCAATCTTCAACCGGGTAGTTCCTGTCTCTAACCCAGCGGCAGCAGAAATGGCCAAATTGCTGGAAAACATATATCGCTGCGTGAACATCGCGTTGGTGAATGAGTTGAAAATCCTTTGCCTGCGGATGGGCATTAATATCTGGGAAGTGATTGAGGCGGCTTCCACCAAGCCATTCGGTTTTCAGGCATTTTATCCGGGGCCGGGTCTGGGCGGTCACTGCATCCCTATCGATCCATACTATCTCTCCTGGAAAGCCAAAGAATTTGATTTTCATACCCGTTTCATCGAATTGGCAGGCGAGGTGAACCTGCAGATGCCCTATCATGTTGTGGACTCAGTGGGGAAGGCGCTGAATGAGCGGCAGAAGGCGGTGAAGGAATCGAAGGTGCTGGTGCTGGGCCTGGCTTACAAGAAGGACATTGACGATCTTCGTGAGTCGCCGTCGCTAACCATCATCGAACTCCTACAGAAGCAGGGAGCACACGTGAGCTATAACGATCCTTACTTTCCGTTCGTGGCCCGCGGGCGTAAATACAATCTTCAGATGAAGTGCTCCAATCTCGATGACCTCGACCAGTACGACTGTGTTCTGATTGTCACCGACCACTCTGATTACGATTACCGGCGCATTGTCGGCGAAGCGCAGTTGATCGTGGACACAAGGAACGCGACCAAGGGAATCGAGTCTTCCAAGATAGTCAGGTGCTAGGAGCGGATCTGATCTGGTTAGTCGGAATTGTCTTATTCCTACCCTACCCCTACTGGTTGCGGCTGTGTACCTAGGTGATCGCCATAGATGATTCAAGCGGCTATTACCGTCTTAGGAAGAGGACCATGCAGCGCGTCCTAATGGGGAAAGTCATTGCTCTTATTGGTTTCGTCACCGGGTTCGTGCTGCTTTTCTCTGCCCAGGCTTTTCAACCGGCACCTAAACTGTATCGCGCCAAGCGGGAGGACGTGCCGTCGTGGGCGGAGCAGGGGAACTTTCGTTTCATCCGGCTGGACGGTGGACAAATCGAGAGCTGGAAGGCCGGGCGGACATGGTGGGGCAAAAGGCTCAGCGCTGAAGAGAAAGAGGTGCTGACCCACACCTATGACCGCGATTTCGAGCAAATGCTCAGCTTGCTCAAGCAGGCGGAGTTTAACTGGATCTGGGTCACTTGGAGCAGCGGCTGGTCGCTCGAGGACGAGGACGAGAACCGGGAGAACCTGAAAAGGGTAATCGCCCGGTGCCACGAGAACGGCATCCATGTCTCGGCTTACCTCTCGGCGTCCAACATGTTCCGCGAGAGCGCCTACCGCGACGATCCGGAAACGAAGAAATACGGCCTGTGGATGCACGGCATTCCCATGTTCTACGCTGGCCCAACCAAAACCGATCTGCAGATTTCCTGGGGCCGTCGGCTGGCCGACGCTCGCAAGCCCGGCTGGCGGGCCTACCTCTTGAAGAAGGCGGAACTGGCAATGGACGCGGGAGTGGACGCGATCATGTGGGACAACATGATCGGTCACAACGAAGGCTTGGCCCAGTTGCTCGATGACACCCAGCGCATGGCGGAACGGAAGGCACGACAAACCGGCCGGCCCAAGGTTATGGTTGAAGCGAATATCCATATTGCGCCGGACCGATTTGCGATGAACGACATGAACGAGGTGATCTGGGAGGAGGACGGCAAGGACACTCCGGGGGTATGGAACGGTCATTGGCAGGTGGACAACGCGCGCAAGATCAAATTCTTGAGCGGAGAGAAACAGCCGTGGCAACCTCTGAAGTATGAGAACGATCTTTACCACTGCGGCCCACGCGAGCGCTGCATCCCCAGCCCGGCCGAGCAGAAGCTTTCCATCGCTGAAGACTATGCGTTCGGCGCTGCCACCTCGCGCAATATCGAGGGCCGATTCCTCTCCGCGCTGATCAAGGGCGACCCGGAGGCTCAGGAGGCGTGGAAGGCCATCGCTCAATACAATCATTTCCTGGTTGAGCATCAGGAGCTGTATTCGGGGGTAGCGCCCGCGGCGCGCATCGCCTTGATCTCCGCGGAGCCGCGCGACCCGCTCGCCGATGAGTTTCTCAAACAAAGCGTCTTCTTCGAGACCAAAGTGCTCGCACACCTGGACAAGGGAGTCCCCCTGGATAAGTTTAAGGTGCTGGTGATGGCGGCTGGCCTGCCCAAGCTGAGCGCCGAAGAAAAGGCCCGGCTAGATGCGTTTACCGCCGCCGGGGGCGTCACTATTCGGGCCGCAAAGACGGGCGCGGGAATTGCGAGCGTCCAAGCCGCAGCCGGTGGGCCTCGCCTGAGCCTGTGGCCGCGCGGTTCCGTGCTAGGCCAGTTGACTCGGAAACCCGACGGTCGAACTTTTATCCTTCACTTGCTCAACTATGATCACCAGGCCCCGGCAGAGAATGTCAAAGTCCGGCTGGATCTGAGCGGGTTGGTCCCGGACCTGAGCCGCTGGGAGGTGAAAGTCCTTTCGCCGGACGCAGCGCAGCCTCAGTTCTCTGATCTCTCTATGCAGGGGAGCGTCAGCGAATTCACTCTGCGCCGGATCGAGCACTATACCGCGGTGACTCTCTCAGCCCGGGCGGGACGGTAGTTTTATCGAACAGGCCCGGGCTCCTATGTGACTGCCTGTTCTTTCCATATAGCCGTTCCTGAACCAGCGTCCAGAGAGAATTACTTCCTCGTCGACGTAAATGCTGACTCTTGAGCCTGTAGGAGGTGGATCTCCACGCGCGGCGCAAGCACCGCCTGAGTATTTCCGTAGACGATCGTCCGCAGCAGGATGGTTTGGGAGGATGGTTCCGGCCGGGTCTTCTGCGCTCGGACCCGCGCGGTGGGCAGTTGAAGAAGTCACGCCGGAACCGGGGAGCTCTCCACGGCGACTTCCATGTCAGCGAAGCAAACGCCTCCGCGAACTACGCTCTTGCCTTTGCATCTCGATTGCGATTCCTTCCTGCTGACCTTCCGGGTTCTCCAAGGCGTGAAAAATTTGGCCGCACTGTGTCGAGGAAGTGTGGACATTGAAGAAACCTAGTGGTTGCCCTTGGATCATGCCGCGCGGGAGACCGCATCGGGATTGACCAGTAGCTCAAATATGGTGCCGAGTGCCCCCGGGCCTCTGGAGCTGCGATAGAAGACTCGCAACTCGTCGGGGTGTTCTACAGCGAACGTCTTCACTATCAAGAATGACGTACGATCGACCGAGTTTGGATTGCGCCAGACGATGTTCATGACGGCCTACCTCGCTTTAACAGGGTGGTCCTTGCAAAAACCATACTTCGAAAGTGTCAATACGGTGACACTTTGCCAGACAGTCACTTAGCGATCTCCCGATGTTGACGGCCAAGTTCACTGGCAGGTTTGTTATCATCATCCGCCGCCTGGCGCGTAAACGAGATCCTTAAACGTCAGAATTACAATGCCCTCGTTCGATGAATCGTTGGCCGCCTGCCTTCGACGCTCGTGAGAGCCCAGCATCAACACCCCCTCCCCCTTGCACTCGGATCTCCATTCGAACTTATGCCGCACGGAAGATCGCGACGCACAACTTGTTCAATTACCTTCGTCTGTTGCGGAATCAGTCCAGTCAGTGCTCCGGATCTTCGCTACTCAAGAACCGGATTTCTATTGACGCGTATTTGCTGGTCCGAACCTGAAGTCCAAATGAGAAGACAGACCACACAGTTAGCTCAATATCCCGTGAGCTGGGAGCCTTCTTTGCCAGCGAAGCCTTTGGCGACTCAGTTGCTCTTACGTTTGAATCCGAAGCGAGAGGCCGCAGCCCCTATCGAGTCCCCCCAAAAAAACTGCGGTCTCGCGCCTAGGGTTCTACATTCGACGGTTAAGAACCGTCACAGCAGGGAGAGTTATTATGGCTTCGCTCGCCGTAGTTACAAACAGCAACTCGAGCCTGATCTCAGCTATCCGTAATCTGGTCTGTCCGCTCTGCGGAGCAAGCATGATGGGATTTCGATGTTTAGGATACTGTTGCAGCGACTGGCGTCAGGAGTGGGAGCTAGCGATCAGCGCCGGATCGAACAACGAAGGAACACGTTCTGGGAAATCGTGCTCAAAACATCGACTGTAGACAAAGCGGCTCGCGCCGACGGGACTTTCAATGAACGAGATGAGAGACAAAGGCGCAATCACGGCCAGTGCTCTCTGGACGTTCTGGCCGAAAACCATCTTGTTTTCGAATGCTAGAGCCCGCGAGATCTCACAAGCTGCTCGCTTTGCATGGATCGCTTTGTACTGGAACGTAGGGGTCGTCCTCTGGGGTGCTTATGTAAGATCGACGGGTTCAGGTGCGGGATGTGGCAATAGGTGGCCTCTCTGCGATGGTGCCGTTGTCGGGGCAAGCGCCAACGGCCAAACCATCGTCGAATTCACGCACCGAATAACCAGTGTCATCTCATTGCTCGTGGTGTCCGGTCTCGTCGTCTGTTGCTGGCGAGTGACAAAGAAAGGCGACTGGGCCCGCTATTCCGCTGTACTCGCTGCCGCATCTCTGGCGAGTGAAGCGCTATTAGGAGCTGCTCTTGTCCTGCTGAAGCACGTGGGCAACGACCAGTCTGACGGGCGAATTTTCTTTCTCTGCTTGCACTCTGGCAATACCTTTTTTCTTCTTGCGATGCTATCGTTCACCGCCATCTGGTTGTCGAATGGGAGCGGAAGTTTTCGTTTCAGTCGCAAATGGCGAGAAGCCAGCTTTGTTGGACTGACCTTTCTCGGCACTATGCTCGCGGGAATTACGGGCGCGGTGGCGGCTCTGGCCGATACCCTGTTTCCATCAACATCGCTGCGTGCGTCACTAATCCAAGATCTGGGTTCCGTCACACCCGTTCTCCTGCACTTTCGGCTTTTCCATCCCGCGGCAGCTCTGATCACTGCATGTTACGTTCTGTGGATTGTTTTGAGAAGCTCCACCAACCGAAACCGATTCTCCCGATCGGCAATAGCTCTAGTCATCTCTGTCCCGGTACAGGTCGGTCTGGGCATGGCGAATGTATTGTTTCTCGCTCCGGTTTGGCTCCAGATCACCCATCTTTTCGTAGCAGATGTGCTATGGGTGTTACTGATAGTTGTGTCGGCTGACATCGTAGTTGAACGCGCCGGCATTGGCGATGGGAATGATCTGGTAAGCGTCGTCAAGGAGGGGCAAGAAACGTGAAGCGTGGTTCGCAAACAGCCGTCTGTTGCGGGATTGTCGCAGCCGCGATGGTCGGCGGACTCTCCGCCGATACTCGGCCAAGCACATATCAGCTGCCCTCGAACTCGGAAGTCATTGGCTACCTCCTTCAAGCGGTGAACTGGTATCGCCATGTGTACGCCGAACGGCAGGTCGCCAACGAACCGGCTGACTTCATGTTTCTCGATAACAATCAGGTGATCGAACGGCAAATCGGCAAGCTCTCGTTCGAGTTCGCCAAGGCGGATGTCGCCGTGGAAACGAGCGCCGCTTTCTCACACGGCGGAACTACATCCACAGATCCTCCTCCTGCTGACTTTGCCCACTTTATGGAACTAAAGAGACGAAATGATGAACTAAGCCAGCAAGCGATGAGGGAGATCAAAAACCTTGACAAAAGGCTGAACGCTGCCCGTGGGGCGGATCGCGAGAAATTGAAAGCTGCTGAGGAAGACGCTCAAACTCGATTGGATCTCCTGGATGCAGTGGCGCATGGCCTCAGTGATCTAGTCGAGTTTGTTCAGAATCCAAATGAAGCACACGCCCAAAGGGGACATTTGGATTCCACGATCGACGACCTCGCACAATCGATACCGGAAATGAACGGCGAGTCAATTCCCTCCGCGACAGCACGCCCACAGGAGGCAAATTCCAGAATTGCGAGTAGTGACGCCAGCATCCTCGCTCTGGTATCGAATGTCTCAGCGATGCGCCGTAAGCTTCACGTGGTTGACGAAAAGGTGCGCCTCACCAACAACTTCACATTGTCCGCGGAGAATCTGCGGATCCCACTGGCCGCTTTCGTCACTCGGCTTATTCAGAGTGTTGCAATAATCGAGTTGCAGACCAGCGATCTTCCATCCTTGCGCGAACAGAAGTCGCAGCTCGACGCTATTACCTTCGAACTCAAGGGCCTATCTCCGGCAATCGTAGCGCTCGATAAGCAAAAGGTTTTGCTTGCCGAATACAAATCAAACGTGCTGCGCTTCCGAACGGACGTCGATGGCCAATACCGGCAGGCGTGGAAAGAGCTTATGGTCCGACTTTTCGTCGTTGCGTTGATCATAGGTGTGCTACTTTCAATCGGCCACATTTCGCGCCGGCTCGCACTGCGACGTGTTCAAGATCCAAATCGGCAACGACTCATAGCGATGATCCACCAATTTCTCACTCTACTAGCCATCGCAGTCGTCATATTGTTCGTCCTTGCTTCTGACCTGAAGTCGGTCGCAACCTACTTTGGGCTTCTCAGCGCTGGGCTCTTGCTCGCACTGCAAAACGTCATCCCAGCCAGTCTCGGCGCTCTCCTCCTAGTGGGGAAGCGCGGAATCAGAATTGGTGACCGGGTACAGGTCTCCGGCATTACCGGCGATGTCATTAATATGGGCCTGCTGCAATTTCAATTGAGAGAGTTCGATATACAGAAGCAGAGCCATACCGGCCACGTGGCGACCTTTTCGAATTCCTTGGTCTTCCTTTCTCCCGCCATTGGTTTGCTGAAGTTAGACTCGACTCCTGAGAATACGTCCAAGCCCACAGCGAACAAAGCGGGAACCGCGCCGGATTTAGAGGAGAGGGGTTCGGTTGCCGGAGCACAGATCTAAAGACCACTCTATAGACGCGGAACATTGGGAACGCAAGGCGAGGATACTCGGTGCGCGTCGTTCTGATGGCTTCTGCTCTTCGTGTCAAGTTAATGACTCTCGGCGATATCTGAGTTTCGGTCGAAGCGGCGCGATGGCGCCTTAACCGGGCCGGTGTTCCCTGAAGACGTTTCGTTCAAGCTTTGGGTACCAGTACGCTGCGGAGGTCGATTCCTTTCTTGCCATGGCATCAGCGGTGCCGCAGTCTCGCCGAAGTTCGCCGCGACTTCAGACCGCACGAGAGGCGAAAATGCACGCCGCATGTCAAAGTGACTCCACATGTGAATCTGCCGATGTGGCGCAGGCCCATGTCACCTGGACGAGCCTGATTGACACGACGTGTTCCGTCCTGTTTCACGCGTAGACGTGACGATGCAGCGATCTGTCTTTGGCAGGTTACGTGCTTTCCATCTCCTGGAATGAGAAATAGCATGCTGAAAGCAGGGGTATCCGCGGAAGGTGATCGATGCCCTGAGGTGGTCGGCCACCAAACCTCAGCTCGGAAGTTGCAGGAAGTTCTGACACTCCGCTTACCGTCTTTCTATCGTTGTGCCTTCCGACTGTTAGGGAATGCGGCTGACGCGGAGGATGCGGTGCAGGAAGCCCTGTTGGCGGCTTATAAGCATATAAACCAGTTTAGGGGGCAGTCGCAGATGTCCACTTGGCTGACGACGATTGTGCGCAACTGCGCTCTCATGCAATTGCGCAAACGGCAACGTCAAATCCCAATGCCGTTGGATGAGCAGATTGGAGAGGAGGAAGGGTACATCATATCCGAGAGGCTGGCGGATACTCGGCCCAGCCCTGAGGACGCGTGTCGCGATTCTGAACTTGCTGCGCTCCTGAGAAAGTGCACCGCAATACTCTCGCCCAGGTTGCGAAGAACATTTCAGCTGCGTGTCCTGGATGGTCTGTCAATCCTTGAGACGGCCCAAATTCTGGGAGTACCAAACGGAACAGTAAAGGCGCAGTTGGCGCGCGCGCGAATAAATCTTGCGCGGAACATGCAGCGATCGCTCCAACGACGATCACCAACTCCTCACAGCGCGTACCCACCGAGCCGTCGGCGGAAAGTGATCTCGACTTGAGAGTCAAGTGCCGACCTGGGGCTCTTACGATTTTTATCCAACCGAGGTACGAACGTTGGTTCGCCGGCGCCATTTCAGTCGATGGCGGGCAAATCGTACCAGTGTCGCAGACGCTTGGGGGGAACAGTTAGGTCTTGAGATACAGAAGCCGCCGTCGATTGTGCGGGTGTACTAAAGCCCAAGGACAAAGATCCGGCCACAAAGAAGCGCTTCGCACATGAGACTAGCAATGACATCTGCCACGATTCTGATTGTAGTTGACGATCCACGGGTCCGCCGAGCGATGTGGACCACTTTGTCTTCGGAAGGTTGCTCGATGGTCGAGGCAAAGTCCGGCGGAGAAGCCTTGGTAAAACTCCGAAATGACCGGCCCGATCTAATACTGCTGGACCTCATGTCGGAGCCACGGGAGCTAGCGTGCCGCGAAATCCGGAGTATGACCGACGCGCCCATGATCGTGCTCACGGTAGCGAAGAGCGAACAAGAGAAGATTGTGACGTTGGATGCTGGGGCGGACGACTGTATGGTAAAGCCGTTTTCTGTACAGGAGCTCCTGGCCCGCGTGCGCGCCCTTTTGCGGCGTGCGGTCTCACCGGAAAATCCGCGGACCTTTGAATCTGGACAGCTTAAGATAGATTTTGCTCGAAGGGCAGTATTTGTACGGGGCGCAAGGACACGCCTAACCCCGAAGGAGTTTGATCTATTACAGCTTCTCGTAGCACACAAGGGGAGACCCCTCCGGCACCGCAGGCTCCTCCAGGCCCTTTGGGGCCCGAATTCTTGCGACGAAAGGCAATACCTTCGCGTCTGTATCAGTCACCTCCGAAAGAAAATCGAGCCAAATCCCAGCCGACCTTCGTTTATTTGCACCGATCCGTGGGTCGGGTACAGGTTCGAACTGGACAAGTAGTTCGACTCCTTGAGAGGCGACTCGTGGAACAGCACCCGGGATCATCGAAAACTCTCAGACGCTCTGAGACGAGACCCATAGAACGCGGGCTGAAAGTCCTGGGCTAGAACATTCAATCGGAGAGCCTGTTACGTTGGACCCTTACGTGCTACGACTCAGTGTATGAGCCACGTGAACATGCGTAGCTCGAGGTGATGTCGTGGACGAGTTGGTCGACACTTCAGCTTGGCGGTACGCGGTAATTAGCATGCGGTTCGAGCCTGATCGTGAACGGTTGGTTATTGCATATCCCGACGAAGAGACCCTACGGGACCTCATCGCAGCACCTAGTATTGTGACACTCGGTCACAGCTCTCGTGCAGACGCTCTTAAGAATATAGATCGTTGTGTAACAACCGCCGCTTCCTCGAAGCGACTGCCGAAGACCGCGGTGCTCCACACACACCGGACCTTCTTAACCGAATGTCATGTCGTATTGCGGCGACTCGCAGGCGCCTTCGGACTTTCGGGAGGTTCAAAAGTCATGCGTAGTCTCCTGCACAATGGTCTCGCTGCGGCTCTAATCTTTTTCTACTCGAGAAATGTACTGTCCTCGACAGTTCGAGCCTTTATCTCTTTTTGAATCGGACCGCCGGAAGGTTTTGATGACCGAACAGAGTGTGAAATCGATAAAGCGAAATTAGCCGATATCCGTTCGCAAGTCTGTGACAAAGACTCGTTAGGCAAAGCGATTCATTGACAATAGTGTCATCGACGCCGTTGGCGCTGGGGGGATTTCTGGAACTGATCGAGGCCGAGTCGGTCCTTTATCGGCTTTTACGTCCAAGAGCGATGTGGCCTTTGTCGTGCATAAGCCTTTCAGCTAACTTTTTGCACGCCGCGAGGTGAAAAGATGAATGTTCAAGGTCAACGCAAGTGCGCCTATTCGGCTTGCCAATGCACAGTCACAGTCACGGAGACGTACTGCAGCGTATATTGCTCCCAAGCCGATCGCGTACAGGAGACAGAAATTCAATGCGATTGCAAGCACAATCCCTGTGCGCTCGACTGAGTAAGTTCGATGCAAGAAGGCCGCGCGGACGCGGCCTATCGGCTACGGATCATCAACTATGGCATTCCCGGAGCGACGTACTGTCGACGTTCTGCTGACGACTGCGTTGTTGACGGCAGCCGGCGTAGCAGTTTATTGCGCTCGGTGGGTCATTCTGATATTTGTTCTTGCCGTACTCTTCACCTACCTCATCGATCCAGTAGTGAAGTTTCTGCAGCGCCATTCTTTGTTTTTCAGAGATCTCCGAGGGCCGGCTGTCGTCGAGGTGTACCTCACGTTTGTGCTGCTGATAGCGCTCGCGGGTTACACGTTTGCGCCAAGCTTGGCGAGAAGTACGACCAGGGTGTTGGATGAAGCACCCACGTTTCTAAATAGTCTTTCTACTGGCGATATCGCCAAAGATCTGCGAGGAAAATACGGTTGGAGCGAGGCGCAGGAGCTTCGGTTGAGGGCCTTCCTTTCACAGCACAAACAAGATATTCAGAGTCTTGTACCCACGGTCGATCGCTATCTTTCGAGCGCTGCACAAATGTTGGGGTACCTGCTATTGATTCCCATTCTGGCCATCTTTTTCCTGCGCGACGGTGCCCGCATCGTGGATGTTCTCATTCGGCTGCTCTTTCCTGCCGATCGCTATCCCAAGATTCATGCGTTAGTAAGCGAACTGCACCTGATGCTGACTCAATACGTTAGGGCGCAGCTGTTGCTGTGTTCTCTCTCTTTCGTGTTCTATTCAGCAGCTATGCTTGTCCTGCGTTTTCCGCATGCCATCGTACTCGGGATTTTAGGTGGATTGCTGGAGTTTGTTCCAGTCGTCGGTTGGACAAGCACATTCGCGGCGGTTGTTGGCGTCGGTATTTTAAATCACTCTCACTGGGTCTGGATGGCGGCATTGCTGGGCATTTGGAGAGTAATTCAGGACTATTTTGCTGCGCCGAGGATCATGGGAGGTCACTTGAAGATTCATCCTCTGGCTGCAATTTTCGCGGTGCTGGTCGGCGCCGAAATCGGAGGAATCGTCGGCATCTGCCTCGCAGTACCGATGATGGCATCGTTTTGCATCATCTGGCGTTCAATTGCTGAAGAGCGAAAAAAACGAGGTTGTGTATCTGATCGGGAAGCCGCTGCGAGCGAGCTTCAAATTTTGTAGAGACAGCGATCTCATGACCAATCGGTCGGCTGCGCACTCGTCAACGTGCATACCTCAGCGTAAAGGTCCGTTCTTACCCGGAGGTCTCGACGAGTGTCATTTGTGACTTTGACATCCGGTGACACACGTCTCCAACGATTTTGCCTTAGGCAGTGATTTCAGCATCTTGCCGATTTGTGCCTTTGGCAACCGTATTGCGCTCTATTGGTTCGTCCGAGGTTCAGTGTTCAAGGTTCCATCGTCGACACACCGACGCAGGCTAGTGGCGGTAGGACAAGCTCAGCGGTCCTTGGGTAGCGAACCTGACACCATTTAAGAAGGGGTTCAAAGCACCACGAGGGATATTGTTGTCGACTTTCAGCAACCTTAAGCGACAAGTGAGAGAAAGATAGAGGTGACATGGGGCTGGCAAAGCACATCACGAGAGCCGCGGCGTACGCCAGCAGCGATGATTTCCGTCGGATCTTTGGCGAAAACATGAACAGCCTCTACCTGCTCGCCTTTCTTCTTACGGCGGACCACGGGAGGGCTGAGCAGTGCTTCGTCTCCGGTCTGGAGGACGCGGTCGGAGGCAACCCGGTTTTTAGGGAATGGGCGCACTCCTGGGCCCGCCGCATGATCATCCAGAACGCAGTGAGGCTTATCAAGCCCCGGCCGGCCGATGGGAGTGGCCGTTTGAAATCTGGTTCGTTGGATAGCGACTACAAGACAATACCAGCGGCGCGTCACGAGGAGATTTCCGCACTTCTGCGGTTGGAGCCCTTCGATCGCGTTGTGTATGTAATGACCGTTCTCGAGCATCATTCTGATCACGAGTGTTCTCTCCTACTGGGCTGCGCACGGCGAGATGTGCCCCCGGCGCGCACTCGAGCACTCGAGGAAGTTGGACGCCAGGTGGGAATGCGGGACCGGCAACTGTCCAATGCCAGTGCACAAAATCCCGGGTTGCATGACGCGCCCGGCTCGTTAATCGAGTTGATCGACGTTCTGCGTTTT
>Ga0210399_10000927_pt1 | contig 22999 bp, 18 predicted proteins | sample IncBWC14MmetaG_FD_150865 | JGI IMG/M metagenome (GOLD analysis project Ga0210399, IMG submission 150865) | Forest soil microbial communities from Barre Woods Harvard Forest LTER site, Petersham, Massachusetts, United States - Inc-BW-C-14-M | ecosystem: Environmental > Terrestrial > Soil >... | reverse complement strand
TGTAACTAGTTTGAATCGCAGCCCTAAGCACGGTGTACTTTGGGTTTGCGAGCTCGCGTTCATTCGGAATAGGAGCCAGTTGTTGGATTCGGTGAAGTCTTATGAGTAAGCTCGTTAATCTAGCTTGGTAACTAACAAATTAAATACCGAGTGGCCGTCGAAGTTAGTTTGAGCGCGGTAGCCGTTGAGCTTTGTATTCCACCTACTTCCACAGCTCCAGTTGCGAGAGAGGATTGGTTTTCTAAGTCGCGGCCACGGCACGCAAACGTCTTAACCGAAAGGCTGAACGAGCGAAGGTAGAGCTACGTCTAAGAACGCCTAGGTACTCGCCGTGGGATAAATATCGAGAGACTCTCTTTGGCTAGAAACGGCCTCCGTGGAGTTTTCCGTGACAACCCGCACAGACTGCAGTCTGTCCGTTAGTCCAGAAGCTCGTCAAGCCAATCAAGGTCGCTCGCTTCTGCCTTGCGGATGAGGTTGGCTGCGATTAACGGTTCCTTGTTCAGACAAAGCCCCAGATGAGAACAACTCACGCAGCCATTCTGCGGAAATCGGATACCGCTGTGCGAATCAAAGTGACCCGACTCGATCTGGCTGATGGTTGTTTCTACCAGCCGGCCAAACTCTCGCCGTTGCTCTTCCGAGATCGAAGTCCTCAAATATTGAATCTCGGGTGCATGCTTTCGTACGAAAACTACAAGCACCACCTCGGGAATTCCACTGATCCACGAATAGCAGATGAGTTGCGGGTCGAGCGAAAGCAACCCATTGGGCTCCTCTGGGTAGCGGCTGTGGGTTGTGAAGGGAACGCGTCGCGATCCCTCGGCATCGCATTCACTTCATACTTCAGGGGCGCGACTAGTGTGCTGGATGCTCGGTGCGGTTCATATCCGTTAGTCAGCTTTATCAGAAAGTGCCCGGTGTTGACTAGCAGATTGTTTGTGCATGTGCTCGCTTTGATGGATCACGTATAGCGCAAGTTCAAGCCGGTTTGACGTACCCAGCTTGTTAAAAATCCGAAAGAGGTAGTTCCGGACCGTATGTTCACTCAGGCCGAGCTCTCGCGAGATCTCGCGATTGGTTCGGCCTCCCGCAATGAGTTGCACCAGATCGTGCTCACGTTTTGTAAGCAGATTTGCGCCTCGAGCGTCGGTGATGGGTCGGGGAGGGACATTGGACGCCAATGATTCAACTAGGTAACGAAGCTGCAGATTGCTGGCCCATATTTGGCCCTGATAGACTCTTCGGATGCACTTGCATAGCGTCTCAAATTGCTCTTCGCGAGAAAAAACTCCCAAAGCACCCGAACGGAAGGCTTCAACGACGGTGTTGCGATCTGAGGAGTCCAGCAACATGATCACGCGAGCACGTGGATTCGCGACGCGTAGTTGCCGCGTCACCAGTAATCCTGCTAGTGGCTCACGCTTAAGGGTAGAGCTTATGACGCAGACATCGGGATTTTTCTCCCCGTATGCAGCCAGGATCTCGGCAGAATCTAGCGCTGAGGCCACCACAGACAGTCTGTGGCGTTGTAGAGCCGTCGCCATCAACTCGCAATTGATTTCAGATGATTCTGCCACCAAAATCGTGATTACAGAGTCGTTCTCGTCCACCCTTCGCATCTGGTTTCCTTCTAAGTGTGAAATAGCCACTTGGCTACAGCACTCTCCCTGACCTTCGGTACAGGTAGCGCCCAAGTTCGCCACCGACTCCTCAGCAGATGGCGCCGCGATGGAGCCCGGCGAATTTTTCATAGTACGATGTAAGAAGTTCTCGACAAAATAAGTACGCCGCACGTGCGTCAACGTATTTACATAGGATGTCCTTCTGAACCAGGGTCGAAAATCAAGGCCAGAAGCCAGTCGCAACGCGCCTTTCGAGACTGATCCATCTATCGGTCTCAAAGTAGTAGATTCTCCTACTCGGTACCACCACTCACCGGTTGCATAACGCGTTCCAAAGAGGAATCGCTTTGTCATCATCAAATCTCTCTAGCAATGCCTCGCCGGTGTATCCGGTTAGAGACTCTTGTACCTGTACTGCAGGACAGGTTCCTTCCTCCAAAAGTAGTGACCTTGGTGTCCGCGATGAATAGGAACAAAAGACTTCTTTTGAAGTGTCATTCTCTTCCTTGCGCGCTCCTCGGCTCGCGCCTAGCATTTGTGGTGGGTGTTCTACGGAGCGATGCGTGAGCACAAAAATGGTTGAACTCGAGTATGAATGCGGGGAGCCCCGAGCAACAAAGCAGGAGCGTTCCGATGCTCGCGTGAGGACCCAGTTGCGATTTCCAATAGCGGCTCCGGTGACGTTCAACTGGTTGGCCAGAAATGGTACGCAGCATCAAGGAACGGGAAGAAGCCGAAACGTCAGTGAGGGAGGAGCTTTTGTTTTTACTAGAAAGCTGCCTCCCATCGGAGCCTTCATAAGCTTGTCTATTCAGTTTCCGAGCACGGCCCTTAATGGGCGGATCCTCAGAATGGAAATGACTGGAGAGGTTGTGCGACTGGAATTGCCTCTAGACCACAAATCGAAATGGGGATTTGCGGTGGTTCGTAAACAAAGTTCTTTGAATCTAGTCCGAGATCCGAAAACCGTACTATCACTGGGAATTCAGTAGAACGATATTCGTTGCAAGTGCTCCTGCGAGCGCGGTCAGTGGTTAGTGTATCTCTAGTCGGCAGCGGGTTGTCTTATAGCGGCATCGGCCTACGGAGGTCGATGTCCTGTGAGTCACAGGGCGGAGCTATATGAGATCACCACGAAATCCCGCCGGGGACCTCAACACCTCCATCTGCGTAGCCTTTGGCAAGCGACGATGGCACGGGACCACTATAGCAACCCTTGTCACAAATCCCGTTGACAGGAACAACACGGAACGAGAGATTTTGATTGGCTTATCTGGTGCAAAAAAAAGAAACTGATATGTCCTGAACTGGCATCCCCAGCCGGCTGCAGGGATATCCAGATGTTGCGAGAAGACCTCGCAGCGGTACATCTTGAACACATACGAATAAGGGATATTTCGCTTCTTCGTGGCTGGCGGCGTATCTTTTTGAATGGCTCTTCGCATGCCAGCGAGGATTAAATGCCTGAAGAATTAGAAGATCAAGTATTTAAAGGCTTGGAAGACTACTGGTCGATTTTGTTTCGACGTCGTTGGTGGATATTGCTCCCGACGTTTTTCTGCTGGGCGGCGATATGGGGTGGGGGATGGCTATGGCCTGATCGCTATGAGTCCGAAGCACTTATTCTGGTGGAACAACAAAAGGTCCCCGAACATTATGTCACGCCCAACGTCACCCTGGATCTGCAGGACCGCGTTCGCGGCATGACGCAGCAAATCCTAAGCCGAACGCGTTTACAAGCAACAATCGAGCGCTTCCGTCTTTATCCGCGGAGCCATGGTTTGAGCAGCCTTCTAGAAACAACGGATCCGGTCGAACAAATGCGAAAGGACATTCAGATAGAATTGGTGCAGTCGGACTCCAAAACAGGAGGCCGTCCTGGGGAGCTGACAGCCTTCAAGATCCGCTACTTTGCCGGCTCGCCCGAGATTGCCCAACAGGTTAACAGCGAGCTGACATCCCTTTTCATCGAGGAGAACCTAAAGTCTCAGCAGCAGCTTTCCGAGAACACCACGGCTTTCCTCGACAGCCAGCTTGCAGATGCCCGAGCGAAATTGGAGCAGCAGGAGGCCAAAGTCCGCGAGTTCAAAGCTAAGCACTTAGGAGATCTACCCAGCCAATTGAGTAGCAATGTCCAAATCCTGTCTGGCTTGCAGAGCCAGTTAGAAGGCGTCCAGCGGGCGATTGACGGCGCAACACAGCAGAAGCTTTATCTGGAATCGTTACTGCAACAGTATCAATCAGTCCAGGCGGCCTTGGTTACCGGCGGGTCCACCGTGGCACCGCCTGAAGCGTTAGACAACGAATTAATGGAAATGCGCCGCCGCCTTGTGGATGCGCGCTCGAGGTACACCGACGATTATCCAGACATCGTTGCTCTCAAAGACAAGATCGCGAAGACGGAAACCCTGAAGAAGCAAATCGAAGACGAAATCGTCTCCAAGCAAAAAGCAGGGGCGGCAAGTGATTCATTGAAGCCCGGTTCAGCGGAATCAGTCCAACTCGTCCCGTCGACATCCATGATGCAAATTCAAAGCCAGATCAAGTCGAATCAGCTTGAGATCCAAAACTACGAGCGGCGACGGAAAGATTTCGAGTCGCAGATTTCCGCTTATCAGATCCGCTTGAATCTTACTCCAGCAATCGAGCAGGAGTTGACCGATGTCTCTCGCGGGTATGAAGGGGCTAAGGCCAACTACGACTCACTTTTGCAGAAGCAGAACCAATCGCAGCTTGCCACAAGCCTCGAACAGCGTCAGCAAGGTGAACATTTTAGTATCATCGATCCACCGAGTTCGCCGCTAAAACCATTCTCACCAAATCATTTGATGATAAGCCTCGGCGGTCTGGGATTTGGAATCGTCGTCGGGTGCGGGCTAGTAGCATTTGTAGAGCTAACGAACGTGTGTATTCGGCGAAGGGAGGATCTTGCAGGGCTCATTCGTGCTCCCGTGCTGGTCGGCATTCCTTCTCTGAGGGAGCGCGCACATGGGCATCTTCGCGCCTTGCGTCAAGGAATGGAGATCGTGGCCGTAGTTGGAATCGTTGTTTTAATCGTCGCTGGAAACTTCTACGCGTTCTACAAAGGCTAAAGCAATGTATAAGAGATTTTATGGGTTGACGCGTAGCCCATTTGAACTAAGTCCCGACCCTTACTTTTTCTATCCGACCCGACATCACAATGAAGCGTTTGCCATGTTGAACTATTGCGTGGTCCGACGAAAGGGTTTCGTGGTTGTTTCTGGCGAAGTCGGGACCGGCAAAACACTGATGCTGCGATATCTTTTGGACGCACTGAATCGCGGACATATTGCCTCGGCATTCGTTTACAACCCGAGGCTCTCGGTATCCGAATTCCTGGCGTACGTGCTCACGGATTTGCGGTTACCGACTGCTGGACGCACTAAGGGCGAGATGTTGGCACATCTGAATGAGTATTTACTCGCCCGGTCCCGACGTGGCTCGACGACGGCCCTCGTTGTGGACGAAGCCCAATTGCTCAGTTGGGAATTGCTCGAAGAAATCCGATTGTTGACAAATTTGGAGACCACGCAGCACAAACTCTTGCAAATCGTTCTAGTGGGTCAACCAGAACTCGATCATATGATCGATTCAAACGAATTGCGTCAGCTGAAACAGCGGATCGCGATGCGCTGCCGATTGGAACCGTTGGAATTGGAAGACTTAAGGGGATACATTCACCGGAGACTGGAGCTTGCCGGGGCGAAAGCTCATGGAGCGAATATATTTTCCAATGAAGCGATCGAGGCCGTATTCGCATTTTCGGGCGGAATTCCTCGACTTGCCAACACGCTGTGCGAGAATTCGCTGATTTTCGGGTACGGCAAGCAGGCGAAACGCATAACACCAGATATTGTCCAGGAAGTAGCTATCGATCTTCGCCTTAATCTTGCTCCTGAGCCGTCCATTGCGACTTTGTAAAAGACCGGAGCATTGGAAGAGGCAGTAGAAGCTTACGACACTGAGTAGCGCAGAAGATCTGTCACAACAAGTCAGATTGACGATAGCAATTTTGCTTAGGAGTGAAGATGGGTCGGCTCTATGAATCACTGAAGCGTGCGGAAAGCGAACGTCGGCAATCCGGGACGTTAGGTAACGAAATCGATAATCCGCTGGAACTGGGTGGTCTCCTCCCTGAGACGTTTGAACTTGAAGGCAGCTTGTCGGCGACGATGGAGTTGTCCTCAGCGTCACGCCTGGTCGCTCTGACCGATCCAAGGTGCTTGGCTGCAGAAAAATTCCGCGCCCTGGTCACACGCTTACAACACATGCGAAATGAGCGAGAACTGAAATCATTGTTAGTTACCAGTAGCATCACGAATGAAGGTAAGACTTTCGTAACCGGGAACCTGGCCGTTACGCTTGCCAAGCATTTTGACCTTAGAGTTCTCGTGGTTGAGGGGGACTTGCACAGGCCCGCGCTCCAGTCCCTGTTGGGCTTGACCCGGTTGCAGGGATTAAGTCATTGGTGGTCGACGCGGAAAGACAATATTGCACATTACGTTTACAAGATAAATGGAATGCCACTGTGGTTCCTGGGTGCAGGAGAGTCTTGCGACCGCCCTTCGCAAATTCTGCAATCGGCAGAATTTGCGGAAGCCTTTACAGGCTTAAGTGGTTCTTTCGATTGGCTCTTAGTGGACTCTACGCCAATGTTGCCGACAGTAGACGTAAACCTATGGTCTAGATTAGTCGACGGCATGGTTCTTGTGGTTCGCGAGGGTGTGGCACCGGTCAAGGCGCTTGAGCAGGGCTTGGCGAGCCTCGACAATCCGAAGTTGGTGGGGATTGTCCTCAACGAGACTTCAGAGTTCGATCAGAGAAGGTACGCTGGTCAATATTACGGCAGCCCGAAAGCTGAAAAGAAGAGTCCGAACAAGAAGCACTAATTGAGGCTGCCCCATGATCCGGCTCCTGAATGCTTATTTCCCACGGCGTACTTTCTTTCTCGGAATATCAGAAACGTTTTTGGTCGCTCTCGCATTCATTGGTGCCACGATAGCGCGGTTGGGAGCAACCGACGCAAGCGTGATGCTTAGTTACGAGCAAGGATTTTTGAAAGTGATTGTAGTTTCGGCGGCGTTTGTAGTCTGCATGTACTACTTCGATCTTTATGATTCAGCGATCTTGAGCAATCGGCGCGAGGTGCTGAGCCGTTTGGTCCAGGTTTTGGGCACGGCATGCTTGGTGCTGGCCGTGCTTTATTATGTTTATCCGCCGCTCGAACTGGGACGTGGGATATTCCTGCTTGGTACCGTGTTCGTGGCGGTGGTTCTGTTCCTATGGCGCAGGCTGTTCTTGGTGATCAACAGCGTGTCGCGTTTCGCTGATCGCGTGCTGATTCTCGGTGACGGGTTGCTTGCTGAGCCACTATCCAGGGAAATCGCCCAACGCCCCGAACTAGCACTAAATGTGATCGGACACATATCCGAACAAAGCGATGGCGTTGGAGAGAACTGGAGCCTGGAGGATGACGAACGGGTTGCCAATCTGCCGCACTATGTGCGGTCTCACAAGATCGACCGAATTATTGTAGCGATGAGCGACCGGAAGGGAAGGTTGCCAGTTGAGCAGCTGTTGGCTGCGAAAAGCCGCGGCGTTCTCGTACAAGATGCGACGGAAGTGTATGAAGCGATCACCGGCAAAGTTCCCCTCGAGTCGCTCCGGCTGGGCTGGCTTCTCTTTTCGCCCAGTTTTTCCGATTTTCGCTTTGTCCTGATTTACAAGCGGCTCGTAGATGTTTTGGTTTCCTTGGTCGGTTTGCTACTGAGCCTGCTCTTGGTTCCTTTCATTGCTCTCGCGATCAAACTGAGCTCACCAGGGCCAATTCTCTATCGACAGAAACGCGTGGGTCGTGAGGGCCTTGTTTTCACCTGTTACAAGTTCCGTACTATGCGGGCGGACGCCGAGGCGGATACGGGGGCCACTTGGGCGGCCGATGACGATCCGAGGATTACGAAGGTAGGATCCTTCCTGCGCGCCTCGCGATTCGACGAGATCCCCCAGCTTTGGAACGTTTTGATCGGCGACATGAGTCTGGTCGGTCCACGACCGGAACGACCTGAGTTTGTTGAATGGCTCAGTCGAGAGATCCTTCACTACAACGTCCGGCATACGATCCGGCCAGGGATCACAGGGTGGGCTCAAGTTCGCTACCGATATGGCAGCTCAATTGAAGACTCCAAAGAAAAACTCCGCTACGACTTGTTCTACGTGAAGAACATATCCCCCGGGTTTGATCTATTGATTTTGTTCTATACCATCAAAATTATTCTTCTGGGACGAGGCGCCAAATGACTCTATTATTTTGGTCTTCCTTGTCCATAGTCTTCTTCACTTATGCTGGATATCCAATCTGCCTTTACTTGCGGGCGCGATTCTGGCCTCGGCCTGTGCGACGGGGAAGCGCTTTGCCTAGCGTCACCATTCTCATGGCCGTCCACAACGAAGAGAAATACCTGCCCGCAAAACTTCAAAGCCTGGCGCACATCGAATATCCTGCGGATCGGCTAGAGATCGTTGTGGTCTCCGATGGATCGACCGACGCCAGCAATGAAATCCTTGCTGCTCGGGAGAATCCCCCGCTCCACGCCATGATCTTGCACGAACAGGGAGGCAAGGCGATCGCTCTGAACCACGGCTTGGCCGCTGCCCACGGAGAGGTCATCGTCTTTACCGATGCCAGGCAAATAATTGCTTCTGAAGCGCTAAAGCATATGGTCGCGAATCTTGCTGATCCAAGTGTGGGCTGCGTGAGCGGGGAGCTCATGATAGGCCAGAGCGAGGCCTCCGCCGCTCAGGGCGTGGGTTTGTATTGGCGGATGGAAAAGAAGATTCGTCATTGGGAAGGACTTTTCGGATCAACGGTCGGCGCCACGGGAGCTTTGTATGCGGTGCGAAAAAATCTGATATCGCCCCTCCCACCGGGAACGATTCTAGATGATGTATACATTCCTCTTCAGGTTGTTCGACAAGGGCTGCGGGTTGTTTTCGAGCCACGCGCCTTAGCTTTCGACCCCCTCACCCCCGATCCGAAACAGGAATTCCGGCGGAAACTGAGAACACTGATCGGGAACTACCAGTTATTGCAGCTGGCGCCCTGGGTGCTGACGCGCCCCAATCCTCTTCGATGGCAGTTTGTTTGCCATAAGTTATTGCGACTCTTAGTGCCTTTTGCGCTCGTAGGCATGCTGGCATCGACGCTTTGGCTTCGGAAGGACGTCTATGAACTGGCACTTGTACTTCAGCTTGCATTTTACGCGTTAGCTAGCTTGCGGCTATTCCCGCTGAAGTTTGGCATTGTGTCGCGATTGTCGGACGTATCGCTCGCCTTTCTCGTTTTGAACAGCGCGGCTGCCGTGGCGTTCCTCTATTTCATAACCGGGAAGAAGGCGATATGGTCCCGGACCTAGGCGTCCGCTATGGTGGCGGAGCGGAACTGGTAGGTTCCGATGCCGCGGTCTCGAAGCCATTGCAGAAACCCAAACTGTCACGACACAAACAGCTCGCTGAAGCGTATATATCGCTTCTGTTGTTCATGGTGGTCTATTGCGCCCGGCCCGAGGACTGGATCCCCGGTTTGTCTAACATCCCGTTAGCGAAGATCGCTGGCATCCTGGCCCTGGTCGCCTTTGCATTCTCACTCGGCAAGATTCGCCAGCGACTTCCCAATGAGGTCATCCTCGTAATTCTCCTCACCGCACAGTTATTTGCAACGGTGCCCATGTCTCCCGTGTGGCGGGGTGGGGCGCTTAACACAACGCTCGATTTTGCTAAGCTCGTGATCATTGTTCCTGTGATGGTTATGGCGGTGAACACGGCGACGCGGTTGCGGCGACTGCTCTTCATTCAGGCTGCCTCCGTCGCAACCATCAGCGCAGTTGCCGTGTGGAAAGGGCATATGTCTGGAGGTCGGCTAGCTGGCGTTCTCAACGGCAACTACTCCAACCCCAATGACCTAGCGCTCGCGATTGTTATTTCACTGCCACTGTCTCTTGCCTTATTGTTCCTCAGCAAGAATGTCGCTTCGAAGGTTGCTTGGGCTGTCGCGACGTTAGTGATGGCCTATGCTGTCTTCCTGACAGGGTCGAGAGGGGGCTTCCTCGCTCTCGCAGTTAGCACCGCGGTCTGTCTCTGGGAATTCGCCATTCGAGGACGACGAACTTATCTTGTGGCGATAGTAGCGTTCGTCGGCGTGGCGTTATGCCTTTCTTCCAGCACAATGTTGAGTAATCGTCTAAAGGGGACTTTTGATTCGGAGAACGATGCGGCTTCGGCGTACGGTTCTGCCGAGCAGCGCCAATACTTGTTCTGGCGGAGCCTCGAGGTGACGGCAGAGCATCCCCTGTTCGGAGTCGGACCCGGTAACTTTCCGATTATCTCTGACGTTTGGCGCGTGACTCACAACTCCTATACCCAGATCAGTTCAGAGGGAGGGATACCTGCCCTGATCCTGTATGTGATGGTTCTGTGGGCTGGTTTTAAGAATCTCAAGAGAACTAGGGAGCTATCGGATAGTAGTAAAGAGGTTAAGCTCTTTAGTGGCGGGTTGCATGCCAGCTTGGCGGGGTTCATAGTCGGCTCCTTGTTTGCGAGCTACGCCTATCAGTTTTTCCCTTACTTCTTAGTGTCCTATACCACAGTGCTTCTTCGCATCGCCAAAGAACGGACCGCACGATCTGTAAAGGATGATCCCGTTGAGCAAAGCATTCCTGAGGGTTTACATGCTGCGGCGAACGAGCCAAATTTATCCTGGCTTTCCTACTAAATCCAGTGGCTCGTTTTTTCGAGCGTTGTTCCGACGTGATGGCCAGTTAGCTGATTAAGGAATTCAACAATGTGTGGAATCGCAGGCATGTTTAAGACGGCTGTCGACGCGGTGGTTGACGGCTCTACGATCCATCAAATGTGTCAAACGATTATCCACCGGGGGCCCGATGACGAGGGTATCTACGTCAAGGATGGTGTTGGTCTCGGAATGCGAAGGCTCAGCATCATCGATCTATCGGGCGGTCGGCAGCCTATCCACAATGAGGACAAGACAGTTTGGGTGGTCTTCAACGGAGAGATTTACAATTTCCGCGAGCTTCGCGCAGAGCTGAAGCGCGGAGGCCATCGGTTCTATACCAACACGGATACCGAGGTCATCGTCCATCTCTACGAAGACCTGGGATCAGATTTTGTCCTAAAGCTGCGCGGCATGTTCGCAATCGCTTTGTATGACGAGCGCCGTAGGTGTATGGTCTTGGCCCGGGACCGGTTAGGCAAGAAGCCACTGCACTATTCGTTTGCTGCGGGACAATTTCTGTTCGGCTCTGAGATCAAGTCGCTGCTCGCCGTCGCACCGGAGTTGGCCGAAGTCGATCAAGAAGCTATTTTACAGTATTTCTACTTTGGGTATATCCTCGACCCCGCGACGGCATTTCGCTCTATCCGAAAACTTCCCCCAGGATTCCTGCTCGAGTTCGCGAACGGGAAGACCAGCCTTCGCCGCTACTGGGACTTACCCGCCTATGGTACGGCCGGACCGAAGTCCGAAGACGAATATCTGGAAGAATTGGAGAACCAGCTAGACGAGGCGGTTCGGATTCGCTTGATCAGCGACGTTCCTCTTGGCGCCTTGCTCAGCGGCGGCGTGGATTCGTCGACGATTGTAGCCCTCATGGCCCGTGCAGGTTCCAGGCCGGTGAAAACCTTCACGATCGGCTTCTCCCGTGAGGATTTCAACGAGGCTAAAGCGGCTCGCGTAGTGTCCGAGCGCTTTGGAACAGAGCATCACGAACTCGTAGTGGAGCCAAAAATAGGCGAAACTCTGCAGCTACTGAGCAGGTCGCTCGAAGAACCATTTGCAGACTCTTCGATACTTCCCACTTTCTACGTATCTCAGTTGACCCGGCAGCATGTAACGGTCGCGCTTGCCGGTGACGGTGGGGACGAACTATTCGCTGGCTACCAAAGGTATGCAATTGAGTTGGGGCGAGGGGTTTTCGATGGCATTCCACGATGGGCAGGGCGATGTTACCGCGACTACGTTTATCCTCGTGTGCCATCCACTGTTGCCGGTAGGAGATTTCTGTACAACATTTCATTGCCGGCCCGCGACCGCTACCTGGATGGTCTTTCTTTTCTGCCCGCCTGTCACCGCGAGCGTGCTTTGTTCTCGGACGAATTTCTAGACTCGTTTTGTGGCCTGGGAGCGCCGCTGCACTCCTTTCAGAATTATTTCGACAACGCGCCAGCAAACACGCTGTTGAGCCGCTTGCTTTATCTGGACACCAAGACTTATCTTCCGGGCGATATCCTGAGCAAAGTAGATCGCATGAGCATGGCCGCATCGCTCGAGGTCCGCGCTCCCATTCTCGACCATCATGTGGTCGAGTGGTCTGCTCGGTTGCCGGAAGGATTAAAATCCCGAGACGGACAGGGCAAGTATTTGCTGAAGAAGTTGGCTGCCCGCGTCGGCGTTCCCCAGGAGGTTCTCAATCGGCCTAAGCAAGGTTTTGCTTTGCCGCTGGTGCACTGGATGCGCGGAGAACTCAAGGACGATCTGCTCCCGATCTTGCTCGAGCCGCGCACTCTGGGACGAGGTTATTTCAATCCCAAGGCCATCCGAGTGTTGCTCGAAGAACATCATCGGGGCCGGAGAGACCATTCTGCTCAGATCTGGATGCTCTTGATGTTTGAGTTGTGGCATCGCAACTTCCTGGCCCCGGCGATGGGGCGGGAATCGCAGCAGGAGTGTTTTCCCGCGGTTCCTACGTCTAGGCGCCGCGATGCGATCGAGGGACCGGAATCTTCGTCAATGGTCGCCGCAACGATGAGAGACACAAAAATGAAGCCACTCGAAGCCACGGCAGCTCGTAGTCGGTCCGGAAGAGTCGACCGTGTTTAATCCCGTGTCCTACTACCGTTTGGCGCGTTGGTTTTATCTTCGAGGGATTCCATTGCTGCCGCGGATCATCCAGAAGCTCAACGTCCTTGTCTTTCATTGCTACATCCCATATCAGGCGGAGATCGGGAACGGATTTGAAGTCGGGTACTGGGGCGTAGGCGTGGTCATTCATCCTAGAGTAAAAATGGGAAGAAACGTGTTCGTTTCGAATGGCGTGACCATCGGAGGGCGAAATGAGTTGCCGAATGTCCCCAGGATCGAAGATGACGTGTTCATCGCTACTGGCGCCAAAATACTGGGCGACGTTACCATTGGAAAGGGCTCCGTCATCGGCGCCAATGCTGTAGTCATTCGGTCGGTTCCCCCACGGTGCATCGCCGTCGGAGTTCCGGCACGGATTAGCCGAGAAAACATCAATGTCCGTGACTACACGGGGTGGCCGAAGTCCCTGCCGTCGGAGAATATTCAATCCCCTGCCGCGAAACCAGCGACCCCGGGCGAACCAAATACGCGCGTCTTCCACATGGTGAATTCGCTCGAGATGGGCGGCAGCGAACATCAGATGGTGGAGGTTGCTTCGCGCCAGAAGGGAGGCGGATACGATGTTACTGTCGGCTGCTTATCGGCGCGGGGTCCGCTGATTGAGGCCCTACGCCTGGCCGGAATCTCGGTGATCGAGTTTGACCCTAAAGGTGCGCTCTTTCGCCCTCGAGGGATCTATCAATTGCTTCGCTTGACACGGTTTTTCCTCAAAACTCCCTTCGATGTTGTTCAGACCCACGATCTCTACTCCACACTTCTAGGTGTGCCCGCGGCATGGCTTGCCCGGGTTCCCGTGATCCTATCTTGTCGCCGCGACCTCTCGCATTGGTGGTGGTACACGCCGCGTCGCCGAGCATTTCTCCGACGTATCCAGAATCGCTCGAATTATGTGATCGCTAATTCACAAGCTGTTCGTGATTTCCTGGTTGAGAAGGACGGCTTTCACCCGAAGCTAATACGGGTTATTCGAAACGGGGTGGACCTCGAACGATTCGCGTCGGTTCGTGCAGATAGGCAAGGGCTTTTTCCTCATTTGGCGGCACAGAGTCAACTGATCGCTGTCGTCGCCAACATGAATGTAGAAACCAAAGGTCACGCAGATCTAATTCGTGCCGCAGCGGAGGTTTCTCGAGAATTCCAGGATGCGAAGTTCTTGCTTGTCGGCGATGGAGCCGAACGTAGTCGCCTCGAAGCCATGACCCAGGACCTGGGTTTGAGCAACACGGTTCTGTTTCTGGGTCGCAGGAAGGACGTGCCGGGTATTTTGGCCTGTTGTGATCTATTCGTATTGCCCTCTTGGGCCGAAGGGTTGCCGAATTCAGTGCTTGAGGCCATGGCGTCTGGTCTTCCCGTCGTGGCCACGCGCGTCGGAGGCATACCGGAGATCATCGACGACGGGGCGAGCGGTTTGCTTGTTGCGCCGAAGGACTCTAATGCACTCGCCAAAGCGATCCTGCAACTCCTTAGAAATGAGGAGCTTGCAAGGCGATTTGCGCAATCTGCCCGAGACCGTGCCTACGCACAATTTGGCTTCAACCGGTTGCTTTCCGAGTTGGCCTGCTTGTACGCGGAGGCTCGACCTCATCACGAGAGCGAGGTTCGTTACGCTCGGAGACGCGCGATAGGATGATGTCGATCCGGTCGAATCGCGAAATGTCACGTAGGCAGGACTAAGCGAGCAAATCGAAACGATACCAGGGTCGGTGACGGTCTCTTAGTCAGCGGGTTGCAGGTTCGAATCCTGCCCGGCTCACCACTTGTTTGCAGAGAGTTAGCCTCATCTAGCTTTTCGGCAACGAAAAACTGTGCCCAATTTTGTGCCACACCTGGCTCAAAATCGGTGCCGCTCAGAATTGCGGAAGGTACTTGTCGGTCATCTGCGTACTTTCCTGGTTGACGCATCCACCTGCGTCCTAGGCCGACCTATCTGCTGCCCGACTGCGATTCGGCGCCGCCCAGACAGTCTGCACGTCACAGCAGGGGCGTGATATAAGTCGAGAGATTACGGCGTAGCTCGCCTTGAGACGAAGAGGAAATGGCTCATTCATTGCAATTTAGTGCAAAGGAACTCATAACGCGCATCGGCAAACACGTCACGCCACGCCACGTTCAATTTCTCAATTCCATTGTCAACTACCTTGAGGTAGGTCGGTGGATACGATCGAACGGATTTGATGACTTTCCCCGCTACTCCACGCGCCGCGAACTTCATGCCGCCATCGCTGCTCTAATCGCCAACACACAAGTCCTTTACCTGGAATTCGGCGTCTACCAGGGGGAATCTTTTCGCCACTGGTGCAAACTACTGCAAAATCCCAGGTCCTCATTACAGGGATTTGACAGCTTCCAAGGTCTCCCAGAGAAGTGGGACACGTTGCGGGGATCGGGAACATTCACGACGGAGGGACGCATGCCACAGTTCCACGACAACCGTGTGGTCTTACATCCGGGATGGTTCAAAGACACACTTCCCCGGTTCGTACCGCCCGAGCATGAAAAACTCGTCGTCCATTTGGACGCTGATCTCTTTTCTTCAACCGAACTCGTACTTCGCGAACTCCAGAGCAGCATCGTTCAAGGCACGATTATTATTTTTGATGAATTCTGTGACCGTTTTCATGAGTTGAGGGCATTCGATGAGTATTTGGAACGCACCAGACAGCGCTTCCATCTTCTCGGGGCGACTCGAAATCTTGAACAGGTGGCCTTCCAGCGGATACTCTGACCGAAGACGTGACGCGCCGCTACTCGGGTTTATCTGTTCGTTACGGACAAACAGAGACCCATTTCGGTCCATTCCCTCCGCAGCCTGAGAACGCGCGGTGGCGCTTCAGCATATTTCATACTCTTTCTTACCGCCAAACGACTCGTCATCACGGTAATCAAACACCTTCCCCTCACTCTGCCCAGCTGAGAACAGTGATGAAACGACGAAACAGCGACATACGATGTTAGGAAAAGTTAGGATTATCGGGTCTCAAGCGCTGTGCCCTATTTTGTGCCCACCCTGCATCAAAACCCACAGGAGGCGGTGGTAGTCGGGCAGGGGAGCAAATCGCCCGTACTGGCGCAGAAAATCAACACGATAGCAAACCGTTGCACTGCGTCTCAATTGTCCTTGGACGGTCTCAAGAGCTACCTTTGCTTGCCACTTCGTCACAACATTTTCGAAAAACAAGTAGGGCGGCCAGCGGCCTGCCCTTCCGATCGTCAGGTCGAGCCCAATAGTTTACGGCCGCGAATAGCGGTTCGAACGGCAGAAATGCAGCTCGCAAAAGGCGCGGTAATCGATTGGTCGCAATCAAAGGATCTAAACGAATCCACTCGCCGAGGATCAAACGATTTTCGATCGTCATTCCGGAGGCTTTGAGTCGGTGATCGACCGATTGGGAGTCGTAATAGCGTTCGTAGAATACAGGCTTTCCATCTGCAGACGGCACGCCTTTACTCGTATAAGGCATGTAGATCATCTCGGCCCGTCGACGATAGGGGACCTCGACCAGCGCAATTCCTCCCGGCTTTAGGACTCGCTGAAACTCTTGCAGTGCTTGAGTGTCTCCCTCTTCCGGAATATGTTCGATCACGCTGATAGAGTACACGAGATCGAAATAGTTATCAGGGAATCGCAGGTGCCGGGCGTCTTGGAACGAGACATGATAATTCTTGGCGTCCAGTGCGTCAGCGGCTACTTTCCAGCGAGAAAAGAGCTTCTCGTCATCCAGGTCGGTTGCCTGAACGTCCCGATTGTTCCGATGTGCAAGATAGAGACTCACAAGTTTTGGACTTGCAACGTCGAGAATTTGAGAAGACGGATTCTTCGCCGCGTAATGTAACAGATATGCTATGGGCAAGAACCGCCAATAACCGACGGGATAAACGGCAGTTTTAATGGCATCGGCAAGATGGCCGGTCAGGGCCAGCGAAAGACCAACTCTAATTCCAAAGGCGCAGAGCTTGAAAGCTTCTAGCGTTCTCCGAATCAATGGAGGGTCGCTCCAACATTTGGCTGATCGCATACTTCGCCCTGGACGGCGATAAGCGAGTCACAGGCCCACGCGGTCCACGCTACCGTTGCTCTCAGATCCAAGAAGCTAGTCATCCCGGGAGTGCCCTCCGCCGGTCACTAGTCTCTCAAACACTTGAGCAAGTCGACCCGTGTTCAAAGATAGATTATATTTTTCAACTACTTTTTGCCGGCCGGCTATGGCGACACGCCTGCGCAGGTCAGGATCGTCCATCAAACGACGAATTGCCGCGGACAGTTGGTCAACATCTGACGGGGCAACTAAGAGACCGTCGATACCGTCCTGAATCAGTTCGGGGATGCCGGCAATCCATGTCGCGACACATGGAATTCCCATCGCCATCGCCTCCATCAAGACCACCGGCACGCCTTCGGCGAAGCTTGCTAGCGCAAACACATCACTCTCGCGATACAAAATTCGCAACTGATCTTGATTGAGCGCGCCTTCGAGACTGACTTTACCGGACAGACCACATTCGACGATGTGATTCTCCAAGCTAGGTCGATCGGGGCCTTCCCCAACCAAACGCAAGCGTACGCCGCGTCCCTCTTGGACCAGTCTGCCGATTGCGTCAATCAGGATATGTTGAGCTTTGACTGGAGTCAATTGCGCTACTGAAATGATGTCAAACGTGCTTGGACCGGACGCTGGCACACTTACTGGCACAAATCGATCCGGATCTATTCCCAACGGCAGTAGTTCGATCTTATGCCATTGACTTGGCGCAGAAGTCTTCATCAGCTGACTTCGGCCGTAACTACTAATTGCGCAGATAGATGAAGCTGCTTGAATCTTGTCGCGCAGATAAAAGCCCGAGATATCCTCAAACTCTGCCGGACCGTGGATGGTGATTGAAATCGTTACTGGAAATACCTTCGCGACGAAAAGTCCAACGGTCGAAGCAAAGTGAATATGCATATGACTTATGCCGCGTTCTAGCATCCAACGCCCAGCCATCATCGCTTCTGTGAAGTACAGTAGATTCCAAAATGTCCGGCCTAGGCAGCCTCTTCCGAGCCGAAATGCATACAGCATGCCAGCGGCATAATTCGGAGCGCGTGTCGCCAAGGTTGCGAGGTGGGCGAGCACGGCCGCACCGACGCCCTGTTTCGTGAGTGGCCAGGTTGAGGATCTCTCCTCGCGCTCTTCGTCGGTCAGGTCAGAGATGGGTCTAGTATCGGGCCTGATTGAAGCAACATGCACCTCCCAACCCAAACTTCGCAGTTCACGGATCTCTCGGAGAAGATAGGTGTGATTCACTGCTGGATACTTGCTGACGAGATAGGCAATCCTTCGTGGTGCGCTCATTCTGGGTTATTGACGAAGCATAGAGGATTCTGTTTTCTTTTCAACAAGCAGGTTCAAGACGGCCTCGAACGGTTGAACCACGGCATCCCAACTATAGGTCCGGCTGACGAGTTCTCGTGCCGTTCGACCAAGTTCTTCGCGCCGGACGGGATCTCCCAGAAGACGGATCGTTGTGTCCGCAAACTCTTCCGGGTCGTCTGCGATCAGGATGTCCTCACCTGGATGTACAGGCAGCCCTTCGGCGCCAATCGTTGTGGAAACTGCGGCTTTGCCCATAGCCATCGCCTCAAAGATCTTGAGACGTGTTCCGCCTCCGATCCGAAGCGGAACAACGTAGATAGCACCGCGATGCACGAAAGGTCGAATGTCATCCACTATGCCGGTGATTTCTATGCCTTGATGGCTGGCGGCCAACTCAAGGAGCGCGCGAGAGGGATTCCGCCCAACTACGCAAAGGGATGCATTCGGGATTTGTTTCCGAATCCGAGGCAGTATTTGTTTTATGAAATACACCATGGCATCTTCGTTCGGCATCCAGTCCATCGCGCCAGAGAAAACGAAGGTTGTGGTTTGGTCTTGGTTGGGCGACGGGCGAAAATATTCGACGTCAACCCCCGTGGGGATCACTGTGATTCGCGAAGGATCGATCAGTCTGGAAAAAATATTCCGGTCGTGGTCTGAGACTGTGAGCACGTGGTCTGCCCGTTTGAGACAATCCCATTCGAAGCGATCCATCTTGCGGTACTCTCGCCAAGAGAGCAGCTTCCAGAGCGGGTTCCGCGCGACCCTATAGTGGTGCCCCCAAATTGCGGCTTCCACATTATGGGTAAACAAGATCTTTGGTATCGGTGTGTCCCAGGGGATTGCTTGAGCAGCGATAACAAAATCGCAGACGATCACGTCCGGCTCGTTTTCCTGAACTAGCTGCAAAAGCCGATGCGCAACCTCCGGCCGGCAAAACTTGGAGACCGTATACGGCAATGGCGAGAACAAATACCGCGCAGAGCTTACAGCCTCGCGAAAGGCTCTGCCGGTTGAAATCGTCAGGGGCATGAGCACGACTTGAGTGAATTCATGTTCCAAGGCGTTGTGAAGGTCGTCCTTGGTCGCGGCGTAGAAGGTGAACAGCGTAATGCTATGCCGTCGGGCAAGTGCCTTTAGAATATGATAGCTGCGAATCCGACCTCCGATATTTGGAGGATAAAGCCCGCCCGCCTTAACCCAGAGGATCTTCAATGCCTGTTCCTGTCACCAGCATATTCCCTCATAAGCGAACGCGCCTTGCGGCCGCTGGGATGAATTGAGATTTACCAAATCTATGACGGCCTGGTCGGCACGAAGCAGGCCTTGGAGAGCTTGTTGGTCGATAGCCTTGGTACCAATCAGAACTGCGTCGGTCGATTGAATGACTTCTTCCAGCGTCAGGCGCAAGAGCGATCCGATATGGGGGATGACTTCCTGGATGTACTGCCGGTTCGAACCTATCAAGGTTCCCAGCGACACTTCTTTATCCCAGATCCGGATCTCAAGACCCTCGCCCAGAAGACGCTTTATGAGCTGCACGAGAGGGCTCTCTCGAAGATCATCGGTGCCGGCTTTAAAGCTGAGACCAAGGATACCGACTCTGCGGAACTTCGTGCGCAATACCAACTCGACTGCCCGCTCAATATGCTGTGTATTGCTGGGTAAGATACTCGCAAGGAGAGGTAGCTGGATATCGAGCTCTTTCGCGCCGTATGCAAGTGCACGTAGGTCCTTTGGCAAGCACGATCCGCCAAAGGCAAAGCCAGGAGATAAATATGCGGTCGAGATGTTGAGTCGCGTGTCAGAAGTGAAAATCTCGCTGACGGACTGTGTATCGACTCCGAAGGCTTTGCAGAGAGTTCCCAATTCATTCGCAAAGCCTATCTTGATGGCGTGAAATGCATTGCAGGCATACTTCACCATTTCGGCACCAGCCAGCGATGTTTCAAAGACGCGACCGTTCACGCCCTCGTAGACATCACGCAACGGTGAAAAATGAGATTGGTTGGAGGCGCCCAAGACGGTTAAAGGAGGCTCGAAGAAATCAGCCACAGCCGTTCCTTCGCGAATGAACTCTGGGTTGTAACATACGGCGAAGTCCACACCTGCTCGCTTCCTGGCCGCCTCTTCGAGGATGGGAACCACGACGTTTTCAGTCGTGCCGGGCAGAACTGTGCTGCGCAAGACCACCCAATGAAACTTGTCGCTTTGCCGCAACGCTTGCCCGATTTCTCGACAGACATTCCTGATGTGTGTGAGGTCCAGCTTTCCATTTGGCTGGCTTGGAGTGCCCACACAGATCAGAGAAATCTCCGATTGGAGCACTGCTGAAGCGGCGTCAGTGGTCGCACTGAGGCGAGAATCCTTACGTGCCGAAGCAATCAGGTCCTCTAAGCCTTTCTCAATAATCGGACTACGGCCCGATTCCAGCGATTCTGTTTTCGCCGCGTTAGAGTCTACTCCCACCACATGGTGCCCTTGGTGAGCTAGGCAAGCGGCTGTTACGGACCCGACGTACCCCAGGCCGAAGACACTAACAATTCTTTTCATAGAATCTCTCAGTGTCGGTGGGGGCGCATATCGACCCAAGCTCGTTCTTTGTATCCGACAGAATTAGCTCCTCATTTATGACTATAAATTAAAAATCATGCAGTTTTGAGCAAGACCTTAGTTCCTTTGCTTACCCGGCAACCCGGGGGCGTACGGTATACTGTCCTCATTTGCCTTCATCAATGTCACGAAAGAAATGGTTGCCTCGCATTACAGGAATGACCGGATTGGAAGTCCTGACTCGGGCTCGACAAGGTTTCATGAAGCGTTGGGATTGCATGATATCCGCGGATTTGCGGAAGACCCTTCGAGATGGAGATCCAGGATCGATCCGGACAGCGCGGTTCTTTTTTGACCCTTCAGAAATACGGCCGATCATCGAACTGATGCGGCAGCTAATGCCCGAGCAGGCTGTGCTGATTCAAGAGCACTCAGAACAAATCTGTCAGCATCGGTTTGCTCTCCTTGGCTATGAAAATCTGGATTACGGGCCAAAAATCGACTGGCATTTGGACGTCGTTAACGGCAAACGCGCTCCTCGCAAGGCATGGTTCAAAGTCCCGTATTTGAATTTCGGCGAAGTGGGAGATCACAAAGTAATCTGGGAGCTGAACCGTCATCAACATCTGGTCACTCTAGCCAAGGCCTACTGCATAACGGGTGAGCCGCGATATGCTGAGGAGTTGTGCGCTCAGTGGTACGACTGGAACAAAGAGAATCCTTATGCGATCGGGATCAATTGGTCGAGCAGCCTGGAAGTAGGCTTTCGGACACTCTCTTGGCTTTGGGTGCGCCAGCTACTCAGAGATTGCGCCGTGCTCCCCTCGAACTTTCAATCGGACCTGGTCGTTGGACTTGCGCAAAACGCTCGGCATATTTCCCAATATCTCTCGACATATTTTTCGCCAAATACTCATCTAATTGGCGAAGCGGTAGCCCTCTTCTTTGTGGGCACGCTTTGTCCGGAAATTCGGTCGGCATCTGAATGGGAAACGATCGGTTGGGACATCCTGGTGAAAGAAGCCGAGCGACAAGTCCAGGCAGATGGGGTCTACTTCGAACAATCCGTCTACTACCACGTTTATGCACTAGATCTGTTTTTGCACGCTCGGATCCTTGCGAAGCGCAACGGGCGCCCGATTCCCAGTGGTTTCGATCGCAAGATTGAACAGATGGCCGAAGCGCTCTCTATACTCGGCCAGGCCGGAACGCCTCCGCGCATCGGTGATGACGACGGAGGCCGAGTTTTTGACCCTAGGCGGAACGGCGCTGCTCACATGTGCGATCCACTGTCTACGGCTGCAGCCTTATTCGAACGTGCTGATTTTAAAGCCACCTCCGGAGGGCTTCGCGAAGAAACCTTGTGGCTGCTGGGGGCCGCCGGGGTGGCGACCTTTGCCAAATTGCCGGTAGTCAGTCCCAAGCTTACGTCGCGCGGTCTTGAGTCCAGCGGGTTCTACGTGATGGCTTCCGACACCCCTAGGATGCAATTGGTTGCGCGTGGGGGTCCGATGGGGGCGCTTCGGGCCGGGCACAGCCATTGCGACTTGCTTAGTCTGAATTTGTCTATCAACGATCAAGAGTGTCTGACCGATCCGGGCACATATCGGTACGTCTCTGGGAGCAGCGAGCGCGACGACTTTCGCGGTACCTCCGCTCATAACGCTCTCCGAATCGACGGCCGTGATCAAGCCGAGGCTGGCGATTCCTTCTCCTGGGTTTCTCCACCCACTGTTCGGGTGCGGCATTGGATCGAAGGGCACACCGTCGATGTTCTGGCTGCCGAGCACTCCGGATACCGACGTCTAGCCTCACCTGCAACGCACTGCCGTTGGGTAATACATTTGAAGGACCAGTTTTGGTTTGTTCGCGATGTGGTTGAGGGCGAAGGTCGTCATCTGCTTGAGACGTATTGGCATTTGGCGCCTGATCTGGTTTGGAAAGAGGAGCCCGCAGGTTCTTTTCTTGTCGAAGGCGGCGTGGACGGCTCGCCCTCGCTCGCTCTTTTCGCAACAGACAGCCATAGCGGTTGCGGGAATATTCATCGAGGTTGGTATTCTCGGGCTTACGGAGCAAAAACGGAAATTTCAGTGCTCCAGTTCAGTACGGTCACCGACGTTCCCTTTGAGTCTGCGACTGTGCTCTTTCCCGGCCGAGCGTCCGCGGCCAGCCTTGCCGTGTTGCCCTCAGCCAACCAAAAGGGGAATCGCGCTTCTGTGATTGGATACCGGTTCGAAGAGGCCGGTAAAAGTCATTTCTTCTTTTTCGCCACATCCAGGGAACCTTGGGCGTGGCAGGGCTGGTCCAGCGACGCCCGTTTTCTCTATGGCCGTGCCGATCGAAGCAATGAAGTGGTCCATTTCGTTGCGTGTGACGGTAGCTTTGCGGAAACCAACGGTCGCCGACTCTTCGACAGTCAAAAAGTCGTGGCCCACTATGAATGGCTCGGGTCAACGGATGAGACTAACGTGTGGTGCTCGGACCCGGAAATTGAGCACCATGCACGAGGGAGC
>Ga0210399_10000926_pt1 | contig 23000 bp, 22 predicted proteins | sample IncBWC14MmetaG_FD_150865 | JGI IMG/M metagenome (GOLD analysis project Ga0210399, IMG submission 150865) | Forest soil microbial communities from Barre Woods Harvard Forest LTER site, Petersham, Massachusetts, United States - Inc-BW-C-14-M | ecosystem: Environmental > Terrestrial > Soil >... | reverse complement strand
GTACACCAGCGTCTTGGGCACGTCCTTGATCACGGCGAACCCGCCCGCGGAGTCGCCGTACAACGTGGAATAGCCAGTGGCCATCTCGCTCTTGTTCCCTGTCGTCAGCACGATCCAGCCCTTGGCGTTGGAGACCGCCATCAAGAGGACGCCGCGCAGGCGCGACTGCAGGTTCTCGTCGGTCAGGCCGGACGGTTCGCGTCCGAGGACCGGCGCGAGCATCGAGGCGAAAGCGACGTGTGCATCCTCGATCGACACCACCTTGAGGTCGATCCCAAGCCGCTCGCACAACACTTCGGCATCCCGCCGTGACCCTTCACTCGAGTAGCGCGAGGGCATGGAGATGCCGTGCACCCGCTCGGCCCCGAGCGCATCGACTGCGATCGTCGCGACGAGCGAAGAGTCGATTCCGCCGGACAGTCCGATGACCGCCTCGCGGAACCCGTTCTTGGCCAGGTAGTCGCGCGTGCCGAGAACCAAGGCTGCGTAGACCTCGGCGTGGTCGCTCAAAGGTTCGCGTGGTGCGGCCGGCGCCAGCGCGGCCCGCTCGCTCCGCCGGGGCTCGCTCACCACGACCCTTGGCACCAGCTCGGTCACCGCGTGCGGCCGGTGCGACCCAATCGGGAGGTCGACCACGACCAGGTCCGTGTCGAACTGGGCGCCAGAGGCGACCAACGAGCCGTCGGCGCCGACGATCAGGGAGTCACCGTCGAAGACCAGCTCGTCCTGCCCACCCACCTGGTTTACGTAGGCGATGGCACAGCCGGCTTCGGCCACCCGACCGCGCAGCATGGCGAGGCGCTCGGATCGCCGGCCCCGGTTGTAGGGCGACGCGTTCAGGTTCACCACGACGTCGGCGCCGGCCCGCCCCTCGTGGGCAACCGGCCCTTCGTCGAACCAGACGTCCTCGCAGATCGAGACGCCCACCCAGGCTCCGGCGATGCCGAAGAGCGACGGCACCTCGGTGCTGGGTAAGAACCAGCGCTGCTCGTCGAACACGCCGTAATTGGGCAGGAAGTGCTTGCGGTAGATCCCCGCGACCCGGCCACCGGCACAGACGGCCGCCGCGTTCGCCAACCCGTAGCCGCCGGGCGCCTCGCCCACGAACCCGACGACCACGGCGCACTGCCCCGTCGCGGCCGCCACCTTTTCGAGCGCGGCCACGTTGTCCGCAACGAATCCCGGCTTGAGGAGCAGGTCCTCGGGTGGATAACCCGGGATCGCCAGCTCGGGCACGATGCACAGGTCGGCCCCCGCAGCCTCTGCGTCCGCCAGAGCGCGCAGGATCCGCTCGACGTTGCCGGCCAGATCGCCGACGACCGTGTCGAGCTGCGCGGCGGCGAGCCGCAGGTGCGTCATCGTCCCAGGATACCGGCCCACCTGCGGCTTTCTTCAGGGCTGCGTCTGGTGCGTGGCGTGCGTCGTTTGCGGCGGCCATTCCCCCACATGCGAAGCTAGCGGCGTGCAGAGCCAGAGGGACTATGTGCTGCGTACCGTCGAGGAGCGAGGGATCCGCTTCGTCCAGTTGTGGTTCACCGACGTGCTCGGCACGCCCAAGGGCTTCAACATCACCTCGGCCGAGTTGGACAACGCGCTCGACGAGGGGATGACTTTCGACGGCTCCGCCATCGACGGGTTCAGCCGCGTCCAGGAGGCCGACGTTCTGGCCCGCCCTGACCCCAAGACGTTCCAGCTGCTGCCGTGGCACCACGACGATGCGCAGGTCGCACGCGTGTTCTGCGACATTGCCGACCTCGACGGTTCTCCGTTCGAGGGCGACCCCCGCCACGCGCTGCGCCGCACCCTCGAAAAGGCCACCACCGCGGGCTACACGTTCTTCGCCTCGCCGGAAGTCGAGTTCTTCTACTTCGCCGACGCGGACCCCGGGCGCGGCCCCATCGCGCTCGACACCGGTTCGTACTTCGACCTCTCGGTGGCCGACCTGACCAGCGACCTGCGCCGGCGCTCGGTGCTGATGCTCGAGGAGATGGGTATCCCCGTCGAGCACACCCAGCATGAGGACGCGCGCAGCCAGCACGAGATCGACCTCCGGTACACCGATGCGTTGACCATGGCCGACACCGTCATGACGACGCGGATGGTCATCAAGGAGATGGCACGGCAGCAAGGGGTCTTCGCTTCCTTCATGCCCAAGCCGCTCGGGGGTGTGCAGGGTTCGGGCATGCACACCCACCTCTCCCTGTGGGAAGGCGAACGCAATGCATTCGTTGACGAGGGCGACCGTTACGGGCTCTCCGACGTGGCCCGCAAGTTCATCGCCGGGCTCTTGTTCCATGCGCGGGAGATCACGGCCGTGACCAACCAGTGGGTGAACTCCTACAAGCGGCTCATCGGTGGATACGAGGCGCCGGTCCATGTCGGCTGGGCGCGTAACAATCGCTCGGCCTTGGTACGAGTGCCCGTGGTGAAGATGGGAAAGACGGAATCGACCCGCGTCGAATACAGGGCACCCGACAGCGCCTGTAACCCTTCCCTCACCTTCGCCGTGATCCTCGCCGCTGGTCTCCGGGGCATCTCCGAGGACTACCCCCTGCCGCCGGAGGCCGACGACAACCTGTTCACGCTCACCCCGAAGGAGCTGGCGAAGAAGGGTATCGAGCCGCTGCCATCGAGCCTGCACGACGCGGTGAACGAAATGGAGGGCTCGCAGCTGCTTGCCGAGACACTCGGCGATCACGTCTTCGAGTGGTTCATCCGCAACAAGCGCGAGGAATGGGACGCCTACCAGGCGCAGGTGACGCAGTTCGAGCTGGACCGCTACCTGCCTCTGCTCTGACGCGATGGACCCACTGCTCTGCTTCCCAACCGACCTGCCTGCGGAGGTCACGCTCGCGCTACAGAGCGCGGGACTGGGTCATCGCTCCGTGACGGGGCCCGACGAGGTCGCGGGACCGGGACCCGACGGGCGCACGGCGGGCTACTCGGGGGCTCTCGTGGTCACCGGCAGCGACATGACCGCGGCCGTCGCGTTCTGTCGACACCTCCGGATGCGCGAGGTGCCGTTGGCCCCGCTCCTCCTCGTCATCGGATCCGACCACATCGGCGATCTGCTCCTGCGCGACGACCTCTACGACGACTTCTGCGTCCTCCCGGCGCGTCCTGAAGAGCTGGTGGCGCGTCTGCAGCATCTGTTCTGGCGCACCGGCCAGAGCATGCGGCCCGACATCATCGAATACGGGCCGTTGATGCTGAATCTCGAGACGTATCAAGCCGCAGTGGCGGGAAGAGTGCTCGACCTGACCTACATGGAGTACGAGCTCTTGCGCTTCCTTGCGGGCCACCCGGCAAAGGTGTTCACGCGCGAAACGCTGCTCAGCCGGGTGTGGGGTTATGAGTACTACGGCGGCGCACGTACGGTCGACGTCCATATCCGGCGGCTGCGGGCCAAGCTCGGTGAAGAACACGCACACCTGATCCAGACGGTGCGCTCTGTCGGCTACAGATTCGGCCAAGTGGCCTGGCACCCGGGCGTCGCCCAGAGGAACGGCACCGGAACGATGGACGCGCCCGCCGAAGCCCCTGCGTCGTCGACTCAGGCCACCGGCGCGTAGGCCCAGGCCTCGACCTCCACGTGCGCCCCGATCGGGAGCGCCGCCACCGCGACGGCTGAGCGCGTGGGACGGTTGTCGGAGAAGTACTCGACCCACACCTCGTTCACCGCGGCAAAGTCACTCATGTCGACCAGGTAGAGCGTGGTCTTGACGACGTCGGCCAGGGTCGCCCCTTCGATGGCGAGCACCTCGGCCACGTTCTGCAGGGCCTGGCGCAGTTGCGGCACCGTGCCGCCGGGAACCAATGCAGCCTTGCCCTGGTCGTCGGTGGCGATACCGACCTGACCTGAGGTGATGACCCAGTCGTTGACCCGGCGCACCGGGGAATACGGACCAACCGCAGGGCTCATGCCTCATCCTCCTGACTGCTCGATGGTGCCACGTCGCGCGCGGGCGCACGCACAGCGGCGCGGCGTGTGGGCCACTCGGCGGGCAGACCCTCGGCGATCCACACTGCGGCGAGGGTCGCAACGAACACGGCGTCTGAACCGTTGACCGGCCACCCGTCACCCTCGTGCAGCCTCACGACGACCTCGGGCATGTCGCGGGCGGCGAGGATCCCAAAGGAGCGGATCGTCAGGTCGACCGGCTCGCCCGTCTCGTCGACCGCGATGCCCTCGCTCCACACCATCCCGAGTGCCTGATGGACCGCGCCCAGCGCGTACGAGCGGAGCGTCACCGGGCACAGGACCTCGCCGGCCCAGACATCCACTTCGAGGTAGCTCCGACCCCCGTCGCGGTCTTCGGGATGCACTGCCACCACGGCGCGTCCTCCGCCGGGCACGGTGACATCGGCCGTGCCGGTTCCGACCGTCAGCATCGGTTGTGCGTTGTGGGGCACCTCGGGACCTTCGGGGCGTGCCTGCAGCGCGTGCAGCGCGGCCAGTACCTCGGCCCAGCCCGCAGCACGCAATTCGGACCCCACGACGGGACCCACGATGTCGACGACCTTGACCTGCACTCCGGGCGCCAGCTCGTGCACCCGCTCCACCAGCGCGGTGAGATCGGACGAGCCAGGGGTGCGCCCGATCCGCACGATTCCAGTGCCGTCAAAGCGAAGCGCGATGCAAAGAGGCGGGCGCTTGGGGCCCCTGCGCACGACGTCTTCGCGTCGCCACCGCACACGCGCTGCTTGCCCGTTCTCGTCGGCCAGGGACCGCGCCCGGGCGGGAACAGGGCTGTGCCGCTTCCCGCCGAACGCCCCACCGTTGCCAAGGGGAGAGGCCGGTTGTTCGCCGGGACGGCACCAGCTGGCGTCGGGCTCGACATAGGCGGGCTCCACCCAGGTGGTCGCCAACGTCAGGGCCCAATCCCCGTCGGGCGGGGCAACCGGGTGCGACAAGGACACCGTGCTGTTGCGGCCCTGTCGACCGATCCCCTCCCGCGCCGCTCGGATGTCGGAGGCGAGCGGAGACTCCGCGCCGAGCTGGAGCAACGCGTCAGCTGGCGCGGTGTCGTCGGCGAAGCCGCCGTCGCCCAGGACTACGTCGGTGCCCGAGGATTGGAAGGCGGGCCCCTCGAGCTGAGCGCGCCAGGCGGCGAGCAGCGGGTTGCGGATCACCTCGTCAGCGGCGCCAACGCCGCCCCCTTCGCTCGCGTTGCCCAATACGTCCTGCGCCGCCTCGACGATCGACTGCCAGCCCGTGCAGCGACAGAGGTGTGCCCGCAGCCCCGCTTCGATGTCGCGCCGGAGTTCCATGGGCGAGGTGTTCTTCGCTCGCCCATGGGCGTCGACACCGCCCTCCTCGAGCGCGGCGAGGCGCATGACGATGCCGGGCGTGCAAAAGCCGCACTGGCTGGCGCCGCGCGCGACGAAAGCGTCCGCCCATCGATTGCGCTGGTCGTGCGAGATCCCCTCGAGCGTCGTGACCTCTCGTCCCTTGACTCGCCGGATCGGAGTGACGCAGGCGACGCGAGGGGCGCCGTCGACCCAGATGGTGCAGCAACCGCACTGCCCCTGCGGGCTGCACCCGTCCTTCACCGAAAGGCAACCGAGCTCGTCGCGCAACGCGTCGAGCAGGGTGATCCCGTCGGCCACGTTGACCTCCTCGCCGTTGAGGACGAAGGTGACGCGCGTCGGAGCGTCAGTCGCGGTCGCTACCGCTTCGGGAACGTGTTTGGGGGTGGTACTGCTCAGGGGGCCGTGTGCGCGGAAGCGCCGCGGCTCAGCTGAAAGAGGAGCCGCAACCGCACGTGCGGGTCGCGTTGGGGTTGCTGATGTTGAAGCCCGCGCCCTGGAGGCCGTCGCTGTAGTCGAGGGTCGACCCGCTCAGCAGCTCCGCGCTGGCGGCGTCCACGACGACCTTCACGTCGCCGAATTCCCGCACGACGTCGTCGGACATGACCTCAGTGTCGAAGAACATCTCGTAGCTGTACCCCGAGCATCCGCCCGGCTTCACCGCTACACGCAGCGCCAGGCTTTCGCCCTCTTCCTGGGCGAGTAGCTCTGCCACCTTCGTGGTGGCGGTGTCGCTGAGGGTCACCGGTGCGGGCTTCTGCCCGATGTTGACCGAAGTCGAGACCGTCGTCACTGATTCCTCCTCGTCCGGCTCCTGGGCAGCCAGCTGATCACGGCGCCACCTGCGTCGCCGACCTCATTCATGTTACTGGCGGGGATCGGGTGCCATCACCCCATGGCTCGAGGATCGAAAATCCACGTCATCCAGGTAGAATGCACCGCAATGGCCGACGAAACCGATCCGCCGACGCCGCCGGAGCCGCCGAATTCCGGCGGTCGCGAGGACGAGGTACGCGAGTGCCTGCGCGCCGTCGTGGACCCGGAGCTCGGCGACACGATCGTCGACCTCGGCATGGTGCGAGGCGTTGCCATCGAGGGCGGAGACGTGACCGTCGAGGTGGCGCTCACCATCGCGGCCTGCCCGCTGCGCAACCAGATCGAGAAGGACGTAGTCGGCCACGTCCAGTCCCTCGACTGGGTGCGGTCGGTCCGGGTCGAGGTGTTCGCGATGGACGCGGACGAGCGGGCCGCCGTGATGGCGCGTGCTCGGTGGAAGGCACGGGAAGACGCGCCGGACACGGCCGTCCCGGTCGAGGCACGGGTGCTCGCCATCGCATCGGGCAAGGGCGGCGTCGGCAAGTCGTCGGTGACGGTGAACCTGGGCGTCGCGCTGGCCGCTCGGGGCTTGACGGTCGGCATCCTCGATGCCGACATCTGGGGGTTCTCGGTGCCGCGGCTGCTCGGCATGGAAGGTGACGTCGAGGCGCGCCAGGGGAAGATGGTGCCCTTGGAGCGGCGCGTCGGCGCCGGCACCCTTCGCGTGCTCTCAATGGGGTTCCTCGCCGACGAAGAACAGGCGATCATGTGGCGCGGGCTCGTTCTCAACCGTGCGGTCCAGCAGTTCCTGCAGGACGTGCACTGGGGGGACCTCGACTACCTCCTCATCGACCTGCCTCCGGGCACCGGTGACATCCAGATGGGTTTGGCCCGCTTGCTGCCGCGTACGGAGTTGCTCGTCGTCACGACGCCACCGGTGGCCGCACAAAAGGTGGCCGCCCGGGCTGCAGACATGGCACGGCGGGGCTACTTGCGCGTGGCCGGCGTGATCGAGAACATGAGCGACTTCACCTGCGAACACGGCACGACGTACGCGTTGTTCGGGTCGGGAGGCGGTGAACGTCTAGCGCGCGGGCTCGGTGTGCCGCTCATCGGTTCGATTCCCTTGCATCCGGATCTGGCCGCGGGCGGAGATGCCGGCGTGCCTGTGGCGCTGGCGGAGGATGGCGAGCTGGCCACCGTCTTCGCCGACATGGCCCGGATCGTCGCCGAAGAAGTCACGCCGTTGATCAAGGCCGAAGGATGCACGGCCCGCATGCTCGATCGCGTCGAAGCGGCCGTCGCGCAGGGAGAAGCCGAGGCGGGCTGACCGGCGGTCAGGCCGTCCAGCGAGTTTCGATCGTGTCGTGACCCACGCCGGGGTCGACGAGCGATGGGCTCGAGAAGGGTGTGGCCCGATCCTCTTGTGCGAGAGCGCGCAGATGGGCCCACAGCGAGAAGCGCGCCACGGGGAGCTGTTGCTCCGTGACGTCGCCATAGACCTCGTCGAGGAGCTCGTCGACCGTGCCGTCGCCGCGACGCGCCAAGGCTTCCGCCACCCGCTCGTGGCGGCCGAGACGATGTGCGACGAGCGCGTCGATCACGTCCGGAACGTGGTCCATCAGGCGGCCGTGTCCCGGCCCGAGCAGGCGGATCGCCGGCACCTCGTCGCGCACGCGGGCGAGGCTGTCCAGGTACTGGTGCAGGTCGCCGTCGGGGGGGCGGATGACCACGGTGGAGCCGTGCATCACGTGGTCCCCTGTCAGCAGCAGCGCGTGCTCTTCGACGAGCCAGCACAAGTGGTCCGATGCGTGACCCGGTGTATGCAGCGCGCGCAGCGTGAGCTGGGACGGCGCGCTGGGCGGTCCGGGCGCCAGTGGCACGGAGACGGACCAGCCCTCGGCCACGCACACGTCGGGCTCGAACCCCTCGGCGGGGGCGAAACCAAAAACGCGGGCACTTGTTGCAGCGGCGAGCGCGGCGGCGCCGGGTGCATGGTCGACATGGGTGTGCGTCACGACGATGGATCGAACCGGTCCGAGCGGCTCGGCCGCAGCCATGATGGCCTTGGTGTGTCCGGGATCGGCGGGGCCCGGATCGACAACCACCGGCTCGACGTCGCCGACCAGGTACGTGTTCGTGCCCGGTCCGGTCATGAGGCCCGGGTTGGGTGCGGTGAGGCGGCGGACGCCCGGTGCCACCTCGTCGACCCGGCCGGGCTCGGGTGCCGGGCCGATGCCGAAATCGGGCACCGCAGGGATCACGCGCCGCCCGGCCGCGGGCCCGGGGCGGCGTCGGGTCCCTCCTCGTTGGCCTGCATCGAGACGGCGCGCACCGCGGCGTTGAAGTCGCCCAGCGCGCCGGTGCCCCCGGGGTCCGGCACCGGTGCCCGCTCGTAGGCGGGATCGCCGGGAAGCACGATGCGCATGCCGTTGCCATCCGGCACGACCCGCGGCTCGATGACCGGCACCGAGCTCGAGGCCTGGGCGGCCGCGTCGAGCAGTTCCGCGCTCGAAGAGAAGCGGCCGATGGCCTGGAGGGTCCGGATGGTCGGGAAGATGATCTCGATTTCGCCCGACCGGTGGCGGGCCAACGCATCGTGCGGTGTGATCCAGACCTCGGCGATGGTCTCGCCGGCGTCGTGGGCGGCGATCTGTCCGGGCGGGGCGGCGGCCACGAAGAAACGGGTGTCGTAGCGGCGGGGAGCGCCACGCGGTGTGATCCAGTGCGCGAAGTAGTGGATGTCGCCGACGGCGAGGCGCAGTCGCTCCTCGCGGCAGAGGTCGAGAAAGCGGCGGGTGCCCGCGTTCACCGCGGCGCGCTCGGCGACGAAACGGGCCTCCTCCGCGGGGTCGCCGGCCAGGAGGTCCGGCCCGCCCTCCCGCTGGGCGAGCAGGAGCCCTGCCTCCTCGAACGTCTCGCGGACAACGGCGACCCAGTAGGCCAGCCCGCCGTTGGCGAAACCGAGCAAGGCGCTGGCTTCGGCGTCGGTTCGCCCGGCGCAGATGGCCTCGGCCTCGGTGCCGCCGTCGTGCGGGTCGACCGCACCGCCCGGGAAGACGTAGACACCGCCGACGAAGTCAGAACGCAAATTGCGCCGGACCATCAGCACTTCGAGCGCTGCGTCGCCGCTTGTCGGCGCAGCGTCGCGCACGAGCATGACGGTGGCGGCCGGGCGGATCTCGACTTCGTTGGGAGGAGCCGGTGCAGGCACGCCATGAGGGTACCGGCGGTACGGGCCGGCGACCCCGGAGCGGGGGCACCCCTTCGCTAACCTGACCAGACCCATGAGCAGCACCGATTTCGAGCCCGCGCCTGCGTCGGCGCCCGAAGCCGGGCCCGCGCCCTCCGTTCCGGGACGCCGGTTCCCGCGTCGCTATGTGGCGTTCGGCGTCATCATCGTGGCGATCGCGTTGCTCGGGACCCTCGTGCTCGTGCGCGACAACTACTCCCCGCCGAGCTCCCCCACCACCGAGACGTTCAGCGCCGCGCCGTCGTCGCTGCTGACGACCGTCGCCTCGGTGCCGGTCTACGACGCCGTCGGCGTCAGCTCGTTGGCCAACCCGATCACGCCGTTGCGAGCCACGACGGGGAGTGGCAGCGCACCCGCGCCAATGTGGCGGGCGAGGGTGAACAACGGCCCGGCCGAGCCGGTTGTCTACTTCTACGGCGCGGAGTTCGCGCCGTACGCAGCCGCCGAGCGCTGGCCGCTGGTGCTGGCGCTGTCGCGCTTCGGCACCTTCCGCCAGCTCGGGCTCACGCAATCGAGCTCGACGACGGCCTTCGCCAACATCTCGACGTTCACGTTCTACGACAAGTACTACACGAGCAAATACGTGATCCTCGAGTCGGTCGAGCGCTACAGCTCACTGGACCCGACGGGGGCGAGCTATCTCAGCCTGCAGACGCCCGACGAGCGCCAACGCTTGGCGGTCACGAACTACGCAACGAGCCCGACGACGTTCCCCTTGCTCGACGTGGCCAACCGGTGGGTCCTGAACGGCGCTGGCTTCACACCCGGCGTGTTGATGGGCCTGTCGCAGGACGAGATCGCCGGGGACCTGAGCTCAGCGGCCAGCCCGCTGACGCAGGCCGTCGTCTCCGCGGCGAACGAGATCACGGCGACGATCTGTGCGGTGGACGGGCAGAAGCCGGGGAGCGTGTGCGAGAGCCGCGGGGTGCTGGCAGCGGATCAAGTGCTGAAGATCACGCCGTCGGCGTAGGGACGCGGCGTCGCGGCCTGCTGGCGGGTCGGCGGAAGAGGCGGGGTGGTTTTGGCCGGGGTCGGGTGGGTGGCGGCTTGGTTCAGCTGGCGCGGCGATCGAGCACCATCTTGCGCTCGATCTCGTTGAGGCCGCCCCAGATGCCATGGGGCTCGCGAATGCGGATGGCGTAGTCGAGGCACTCGGACCTGACGCGGCATTGGTCACAGATCGCCTTCGCCCTGATCTCGCGGGAAGCCTTCTCCTCTTTGCGTTCGGCATGTGAAGGCGGGAAGAAGACCGCTGCCTGCGGCCCCCTGCACGCTGCCTTCAATTGCCACATTTCCTGTCCCTGGCGCATCAAACCCCCCGATCGGGCACTGCAGAACCCCCCTGGCGGGCCAAGCTACCGCCGGGGTTTCCCGCTTTCAAGGGTCCTGACCAGGATCTTTCGCGGGCGGTCGATCCCCGTCGAGAACACGGCAACTACGCTCGGCGCGACATGGACGTGGCGACCTTCTGTGCACAGAGCCATGTCCTCGTGGTGGCCGGCAAGGGTGGCGTCGGCAAGACGACCATGACCGCAGCCCTGGCGCGCATGGCCGCTGACGTCGGGAAATCCGTGCTCATCGTCGAGCTCGAGGGCAAGTCGGGGATCGCCGCGGCCTTCGGCCGGCCGGCCGACCTGGGCTACGAGGAGGAGGCACTGAGCGAGGGGGTGCGGGCCCGGCGGCTCACGCCGGACGACGCGCTGGTCGAGTATCTCGAGGACCACGGCCTGAAGCGCGTGTCCAAGCGGCTGGCGCACTCCGGTGTCCTGGACGTGGTGGCGACCGCCATCCCCGGCATCCGGGACATCCTGGTCCTGGGCAAGGTCAAGCAGCTGGAGCGGGCGGAGGTGGCGGACCTGATCCTGGTCGACGCGCCCGCGACCGGGCACGCCATCACGTTCCTGACCTCGGCCCGGGGCATGGTCGACGCCGCCCGGGGTGGCCCGCTGCGCGCCCAGGCCCAGGACGTCGTCGACCTGCTCAGCGACCCGGCCCGGTGCCGCGTGATCCTCGTCACCCTGCCCGAGGAGCTGCCGGTCTCCGAGACCATCGAGTCGGCCTACACACTCGAGGACAATGCCGGGGTCCAACTGGGGCCCGTGATCGTGAACGCCTGCGACCCCGAGCCCTCCGGCCTCGACCGGCCGGCGGCGGAGGTGGTCGCGGCGGTAGGGCCGGGCGCGGGCGAGGTGCCGCCGGCGCACGTCGCCGCGCTCGAGGCGGCACGCGAGTTCCGCCTGGCCCGCCACGCGGTCTCCGCCGAACAGCTGGAACGGCTGCGCCGCGAGCTGCCACTGCCGCACCTGCTCGTGCCCTCGGTCGGAGAAGAGCAGATCGGGCCGGCGGAGACGCAGGTGCTGGCGGACGCCCTGGCCGCCGCGGTGGGGTCGCTGGTGCCGGAGGGCGCAGCGTGAGCAGCTCGCTCGGGGCGCCGGCGCCGGCGTCGGGGTCGGAGCCGGGGGCGGGGGTCCTGGCAACGCTGGTGCGCGACCGCGGCGTCGTCGTGTGCTGCGGCTCCGGCGGCGTCGGCAAGACCACCGTCTCCGCGACGATCGCCTTGGCGGCGGCCCGGGCCGGGCGGCGCGCCTGTGTGGTGACGGTGGACCCGGCACGGCGGCTGGCCGACGCGCTGGGCGTCCAGTCGCTGCCCAACACCCCGACGGAGGTCGCGGGTCCGTGGCCCGGGCACCTGCACGCGCTGATGCTCGATTCGAAGGGCACCTTCGACGACCTGGTCCAGCGTTACGCCCGGACGCCCGACCAGGCGGAGTCGATCCTGTCGAACCGGCTCTACCAGAACCTCGCCGGTGCGTTGTCGGGCACGCAGGAGTACATGGCGATGGAGAAGCTCTACGAGCTCGTGAACTCCGACGAGTTCGACATCGTCGTCGTCGACACACCGCCCACCCGCAACGCGTTGGACCTGCTCGACGCACCCCGGCGGCTGACCCGGTTCTTGGAGAACCGCCTGTTTCGTGCGTTGATGGTCCCGACGCGGATGTCGCTGCGTGCGGTCGGCGTGGCCACCCAAGCGTTGCTGCGCACGATCTCCAAGGTGGCGGGGGCGGAGATCGTGAACGACGCGGTCGCCTTCTTCAAGGCGTTCGAGGGGATGGAAGAGGGCTTCCGCACACGGGCGAGCGCGGTGCACGAGCTGCTGGTCGATCCCGCCACGGCCTACGTGCTGGTGACCTCGGCTCGGCCCGACGCCGTCGCGGAGGCGAGCTTCTTCGCCTCCAAGCTTTCCGAGCGCGACGTCCTGGTGGCCGCACTCGTGGTCAACCGGATCGCGCCGTCCTTCGGGACGGACGACGGTGGGGCCGAGGTGCCGGCGGGACTCCGCGTTGTCACCGCCCTGCAGCCCCTGGAGGCGAACCTGGCCGCGCTCAACGCCGTGGCGGCGCGCGAGGCGACGGGCTACGCCGACCTGGCCGCGCAGGTGTCGCCCGCACCGGTCGGGCGGATCCCGCTGTTCGCCCAGGACGTGCACGAGCTGACGGGGCTGGCGCGCGCGGCCGACAGCCTCTTCGGCTGAAGGGTCGCTCGGGTTACCGCCTCGAGAGGAGCGTCCGATAGTGTCCCGGCAGTGCAGACCATCCTGGTCGCGAGCGACTTGGCGACGCTCCGCAGAGAGATAGAGGCCGTGATCAGTGGACCGGACGTCCAGGTGCGCTTGGTGACGTCGGGCCCCGAAGTCGTGTCGTTCGTCGCAGAGGAATCACCCGACCTGGTGATCGTCGACATGCAAATGGGGAACATGGGCGGCATGGCCGTCACCCTCGAGCTCCGGCTGCAGGAGTCCTACGACGCCATCGACCACATCCCGGTGCTGATGCTTCTCGACCGACGACCGGACGTCTTCCTGGCCCGGCGATCGGGTGCCGAGGGGTGGTTGGTGAAGCCGCTCGACCCCTTGCGGTTGCGGCGCGCGGTGACGGCCTTGTTGAACGACGGCACATTCGCTGACGCTTCCTTCAGCCCCGTGCCCATACTGGTGGGCACCGGACCCGAGCTCCAGGCGGGGTCCGACCCCAAACCCTGACCCGGCGCCGTTGTGTCGAATCGCCGGGAACCGCCTGAACCTGCAGGGGCGAAACGGTCGCGCCTGTTCCGCCGGCACAGGAAGGAGGAGGGCGACGGCAAATCCCGCGAGTCCGAGGCACCAGCCGCTGCCGTCGAGCAGGAGCGCATCATCCTCGAAGCACTGGCCGACCTGCGCGACATGGACGTGCGCGAGGTGATGACACCGAGGGTCGACGTGACCTACCTGACGATCCCGGTCCACGCCGAGGACGTCGGTCGAGCGGTGCGGACGACCGGCCACAGCTGCTTTCCCGTCGTCCATGACGACCTCGACGACCTGATCGGCATCCTCTTCGTCAACGACATCTTCCGGACCGGCGGCCGTGGGCCCGCACCGGGAGACGGGGACGGCGGATCGCCCCGTGAGCGTGACGCCACCGACCCGAGCCCGCTGGAGATCTCGCGCAAGATCCGGCCGGCGCACCTGATGCCCGAGACACTCGGCGTGCTCGAGGCGCTCGCCGACATGCGCCGGCAGCGGCGCCAAGTTGCCGTCGTCGTCGACGAATACGGGGGCGTCGCGGGGCTCCTCACGGTCAAAGACCTCCTCGAGCCACTCGTCGGCGAGCTGCACGACGAGTTCGACGAGGAAGAAGAGTCGGAGATGGTCAGGGTCGACAACACCCGGTGGCTCCTTGACGGCCAAACCAACGTCGACGATGTGCGCGAGCGGCTCGGGATCGAGATCCCCGACGGCGAGTACGTGACACTCGGCGGCCTGCTGTTCGAGCGTTTCGGCCACATCCCGAGCGAGGGCGAAGCGGTTCGGGTGGGCGACTGGGACCTCAAAGTCGTCGAGATGGACAAACGGCGGGTGGCCCAGGTCGTGGCGACCTACGCCGGTGGCGAGTCGCCGCCGTCCTCACGGGGTCGGGGCGACGCGCCGGCCTCGGAGCCCGGCGGCAACGGAAGGGCGGTGGCGAACGGCTCGGGGGAAGCGGCCGGCTGAGGCCGATGTAGTGTCGTAACGCTCCCGGTAGGGGGCGTACGGGCTGTGGCGCAGCTTGGTTAGCGCGCTGCGTTCGGGACGCAGAGGTCCCCGGTTCAAATCCGGGCAGCCCGACTCGACCGACGAGGTGACAAGATCACCGGCGCGGCGGTGATACCGCTGTGCATGATGGCGAGCCAGCGACTAACGCCGCTCGAGCGACTCCTCGAGCGCGTCGAGGAACGGCACCTGGCCTTTGAGCAGCTTGGCTCGAGCCTGCTCCAACGTCATCCACTCGACCCGGTCGACTTCGGGAAACTCGCGCATGGTGCCCGAGCCCTTGGGCCACTCGATCTCGAAGGTGTTGCTCGTCGCACGGGTCACGTCGAGGTCGCCCGCCAGGGCCCACGCCGTCACCCATTTGCCGCTCGGCTGGCGCCGCTCGCCGAGGGGAACGAGGTCGCCGGCGGGCGCGTCTTGGCCGACCTCTTCGCGGAACTCGCGCCGGGCGGTGGCGAGGGCATCTTCGGACGGCTCGTACTCGCCCTTCGGGATCGACCACGCGCCGGCGTCCTTCCTGGCCCAGAACGGCCCCCCGGGATGCGCGAGCAACACCTCGACGGCACCCTCGTCCGACACCCGGTACAGCAACAGCCCTGCGCTCCTCGCGACCATGCTCCAAGTATGGGGAGGGCTGGAGAACCGCGGCGGCAAGAACCGGTGCGAACGGCGGTGGGAAGATCCCAGGCGTGTTTTGCGCCAGTTCGACCGCTCGAGGCTGGAACGGGCGCACAGTTGACTGCTCTTTTGATGATGTCCTCGCTAGGCTGGTTTCCCGTTCCGGCCGCCATAACCGGAGCCGTCTCGGGGGCGCGGACGTCGACCACTTCCAGGACCAGAGGTCGTACGTCATTTTGAACACTGGATCATGAGCCCCCAGAACCCCGAAAAAGATCCCGTCCACAAGGGTCTCCACGACCTCGGCCGCCAGATCGAAGAGTCGGAGTCGCCAGCCTCGGGCGCAGAGGCCAGCGACGAGAGTCCCGCCGTCGGCGATCCCGAAGGTCGGAGCGATGCACCGACACCGACCGGGGCGTCCGGCTCAGACGCCGGAGCCGACGACGAGATGCCGTGGCCGGCCCCGCCGCCAGCGGAAGCACCGGCTCCGGCGAACCAGGCTGCGCCCGAAGCCGAGGGCTCGTCCACGCCGGCCGCCCTGCCCGCCGACCCGGCCGACAATCCCGTGGAGCGCGGACTTCACGAGCTCGGTCGCCAGATCGACGAGGCAGAGCGGGGCGGAGACGGGGGACGAGGTGGACGCGGAGCCGGAGGGCCGGCACACGCTGCTCCAAAGAAGAAGCGCTCTACCCGTCGCAAGGTGGCCTACGTCTTCGGCTCTCTTTTCCTGGTGCTCGTGCTGATCGCCGGTGCGGCGGCGGGGTACGCCTGGTACCTCAACGATCAGATCCACCGCATCAGCCTGCACAACCTCTCGGATTCACCGTCGAAGGGCGCGGACGCGGGGACCGAGAACATCTTGATGATCGGCTCGACCTCGCGCTGCGCGCTCAAGGTGCAGAACCCGCAGTTCGGCCTCTGCTCGCAGGGCGTCACCGGCGTCAACAGCGACGTCGTGATGATCCTGCACCTGAACCCGGCGAACAATTCGCTGTCGATTCTCTCGATCCCCCGCGACCTGTTCGTACCCAATGCGCGATCGGAGGGGGCCAACAAGATCGACGCCGCGCTGTATGAAGGGCCCGACCAGCTGATCGCGGCCATCGAGGAGGACTTCGGCATCCCGATTCAGCACTTCGTAGAGCTCAACTTCGACAGCTTCATGAACGTCGTCAACGCGCTCGGCGGGATCCACATGTACTTCCCCGAGCCGATCTTCGACTCCTACTCGGGTCTCAACATCCAGACGACGGGGTGCATCGGGCTCAACGGCACCTCGGCGCTCGAGGTCGTCCGGGCGCGCCACCTGCAGTACAAGCCGCCGGGGGTGACGACCACGGATCCCTACTACTGGCCCACGGAGGCACAGAGCGACCTGGCGCGCATCCGACGGGACCACGAGTTCCTGCGCGTCCTGGCCTCGGCCGTCAAGGCAAAGGGCATCGGCGATCCGCTCACCGACCAGGCACTCGTCTCGGGCGTCGTCGGCGATCTCACCGTCGACTCCGGCTTCTCGCTGTCCGACATGGTCTCGCTCGTGTTGACGTATCACGGCGTGAACGTCAACTCCGCGCCCCAGCTCACCCTCCCGGTCCAGGTCGACCAGTTCGGCAACTACGTGTACAAGGGAGGCAGCTACGGGGACATCGAGTTCCCGTCGGAGTCACAGGACCACGCCGCGGTCGACCAGTTCCTCGGGTTGAAGGCGAACGAGGACACCTACTCGGGCGGCGCGTTGCCGTCGCCGTCGACGATCACGGTCGCGGTGATGAACGGCTCGGGCACCTCCAACCAGGCGTCGGACACCGCCGCGGGCCTCAAGGCCCTGGGCTTCAACATCGGAACGGTCGGCGACGCCACCCCCGTCGGACGGGAGGCCGAAACGGTCGTCTACTACTCCTCGAAGTCGCACGCCAACCTCGCCGCGGCCCAGGCCGTGGCGAACTCCATGAGCGGCTCCGTGATCATGGCCATGGACCCGACCCAGGTGCAGCCCGGGTCCCAGGTCACCGTGGTCACCGGGACCCAGTTCAGCGTGAACCCCCCGCCGGCAACCTTGACGCCGACCTCGGCGGCGGGGAACACGGGGGCAACCACCACGACGCCGACGACCTCATCCACCACGACCACGACCAGCGGTGCGTTCCAGCCACCGACCACGACGGTGGAGCCGCTCGCCGCGTGGGACCCCCGGTCGTGCACTGCGAACGGAGGCGAGGGGCCTTAGAGCACCGCTCGGGGTCGCTGAGTTCGATTCTGCTGTGCGCGCAATCGGCACCATCTGGTTGCCTGAGCAAGACGAGTGGCCGGGCCTTGGTTCCGGCCGTATACGTGCCAGGTGTGTGGCTTCTCGGCGCGCTGTATATGACGTTGCTGTTATAAAACCGCCTCCTTTCACTCTTATGGAAATTGGCCGTTCCATAACAAGGACCGCCTATACACCCGACTCAAGAGCTCCTTCCCCGTTCCCTATACGAACGCGAACTGAGGGGCGCGTCCCCAATCCCTCTAGCCGTACGACGTCGGCCTCAGGGGGACCGTTAGAGGTACTGCCCGACGGACGCGGGCGGCGTCGTCGATCGCAGCGGCTCGGTGCCATCCCTGAGCGCAACGAGCTCGGCCAGGGAGTAGCCCTCCGCCCGTTCCGGCAACGAGTGGCCCAGCCATGCCTGCGCCTCCACGCCATCCAGGTTCCCGACCTCGATCTGTGCGATGCAGCGTCCCGCCCTGACCACCGCCGGGTGGAGGGTGCTCAAAGGCTCGTTGGTGGTGATCGCCACGAGCAACGAAAGCCCCTGTCCGAGCAGGCCGTCAGTCAGATTCAGCAAGCGCGCGAGGCCCTGGCCCGAGCGCTGCTTCGCGCTCGATGCGATCAGCTCGTCGCAGTCCTCGAGGATGAGGAGGCGCGATCGGCGAACGCCTTCGTGCTCCTCGTCGCCCAACGCGATGTTGAGGAGGTAGGCCGCATCGTTGAAGAGCCGCTCGGGATCGAGCACGTAATCGAACTGGCACCAGGCCCGCCACGCATCCGACAGGGAGCGGAGCGCGGTCGTCTTGCCCGTCCCGGGCGGGCCGTGAAGAAGGAGCAGCTTTCCTGGGAGGTCCTCGCGGGACATCGACATCAGGCCGTCGAACGCACCCACCGTGCTCGCTGCGTAGCTGGTGCGAATCGCCTGCCATCCCGGCACCGTCAACGGCCGGACCGAACGCATTGGACCGTGCCCGCTCATGTGCCAGAAGCCCACGTCGACCTTCGAGCGGTCGAGCACCGACGGCGGGGGGACCGCACCCTTCGTGGCCTGGTCAAAGATCTCCTGTGCCAGCTCCTCCGACTGGGCCAGGACGGACACGCGGGCGTGGCCGTGCAGCCAGCGCACGGCGCAGACCAACCAGCCCGGACCCGACGCCATGACGGAGCGCACACCGTCGCTCAGGGCGATCCGGATGGGCTCCGAGCCGGGCGGCAGCAGGGTCGCGTCCTTGCGGACGCGCGGCAAGAACGAGCTCCGCGCGAAGGGGTGGCTCCCCGCGACGTAGTGCTCGATGAAGAGCAGATCGATGGCGTCGTTGACCGAATCGGAGTCGTCGAACGCCGCCATGCGCTGTGAGGTACTCGTTTTGTCGTTCATTGCAAATCCTTGGTACCGACGCGCGGGCGCGTCAGGTCAGAGCTGGCACGCCAGCGGTATGCGTCGTCGGTTCGGATCGTCAGGCGACGCCGCGCGCCGCCCTCGAGCTCACACTTCGACGGATGAGCGCGATGGCGTGTGCGACGAGGACCTTGTCCGTCCCCATAGCTGTCGAATGCAGGGCACACGAGCCATAGTCGGACAACACTGACGGAACGACCTCGGCCTGTCAACGTCCGTGACAAGAGATGCAACGACGTTGCGCGGCATCGTGCGAAACGATGACCACCGACCTCCCCGGCAATTCAGGCGAAGATCTCGCCGCCGTTCGTGTCGAGCGCCTGACCCGTCATTGCCGCAGACAAGTCGGACGCCAGGTAGACGATGGCCCCGGCCACGTCGGCATCGGAGGGGATCCGGCCGAGCGGAACGCGTGCGTTGAGCTCGTCGATGACCGCCTGCGCCGGCACGCCACGGCCGCTCGAGGTCATCTCGATGTAGATATCCACCGACGGCCCGGCCATCCACCCGGGGACGACCGCGTTGACGCGGATGTTCGACGGGCCGAGTTCGAACGCCAGCACGCGGGTCGCCGTGAGGAGCGCACCTTTCGAAATCGCATACCCGCCTTGGCCCGGTTGAGGTTGGCGCGTCACCATCGACGCCACGTTCACGACGGAGCCGCCACCACGCTTCCGGAGGTGCAGCAGTGCTGCCTTCGTCATCTGGAGCGAGCCGAAAAGGTTGACCTCCATGATCTTGCGCCAGATGCCAAGGTCGACGTCCTCGAAGCTCTGGAAGACGTCGCTGCGGAACGCGTTGTTCACGACGACGTCGATACCGCCGAACTCCTCGGCCGCGGCCGCCATCAGCGCGGCACAGGCCTCAGGATCGACGATATTGGTCGGCACCGCGAGGGCACGGGCGCCGAGTGCGGTCACCTCTCCGAGCACTTCGGCCAGGTTGGCCTCCCGCCGCGCCGCCAGCACGACGTCGGCGCCGTGAGCGGCGAGGGCCCGAGCCGCCTGGCGCCCGAGCCCGGGACCCACCCCCGATACGACACACACCTTGCCGGCCAACAAGCCGGCCGCACCTGCCGCCCGGCCCTCGGTCTCACTCTTCGTCGTCGTCATGGAAGCGCAGCGTAGAGCAGCCGAGGCGGCGGCCCATCGGCCATCCGCGCCGCGGTCACAGGGGCCTGGGATGATCGACGACAGGGTTGCGGCAAGGGAGGGTCGATGGCGATCTGTGAGCACTGCGGCGGCGAAATGTCCGATGGCATCAGCTGTCTGACCGACCCGATCGTCATCGACGGTAGGGCCTACCTGCCGGTCCGCTGGGGCCAGGAGCCTCGGCCGCGGCACCGTTACGAACCCGAGGAATGCCGCGACTGCAGCACGCCGATCGGTGGCGTCCACCACCCGGGCTGCTGCCTCGAGCGCTGCCCCGCCTGCCACGGACAGGCCATCAGTTGCGGGTGCATCGTGGAGTCCGAGTGCGACTTCGACAGCGCCCGGGTCCCTCGGTGCCGTTCCCACGTGTTACGACGAGTCGGCTGGCGCTGAGGCGGGTCTCGCTCGTCCTGAGCTGAGCCCTCAGTCCTCCGGTCCCGGCGCACGCCCGGAGCGCCGGAGCAACGCCTCCCAGGGGCTGAGCCGTGCGCCGAGAGGTACCAAGACGGCAGCGATACGGCCCTTCAGCCCGCCCTGCGCCGTAGCCAGACAGGCCCCCGCCCCGCGATAGAGCGCATCGGGATCAGAAGGCCCGTGCGCCGAACCACCGGACCGTGCGAGGTCCCACGCGTGGAGATGCCATTCGGTGGCAGAGATTGCCGCGTGGAGCCCCGCCGTCACCGTCCCCCGCGGATAGCCGTAAGGCAGGTCCCATGCGGCGGGCAAGCGCTCTCGATACGACCTCGCCCGGGTCACGAAGAGCTCCAGCGCCGCCGGCCCGGTGGTCTCGGCCAGCGGGACCAGGGCCAGCTCGTTCTGAGCCGCCAGCTCCTCGGCGCGAAAAGGCGGCGTCGCGTCGCCGCGCTCGGCCCGATCGAGCCACTCGTGGTACCAGCCCGCGACCGCAGCCACATGACGGGTCAGTACTGCGACACTCCAGTCGCCGCACGCCCGCCGCTCCCAATCCTCACCAGTCAGGTCACGCGCCAACCGGTCGAACGCGTCGACCCCTTCGTCATAGAGGCGCAGCACCTCATCCTCTGGCACCTCGGACACGCACGCATCATGCCCGCCCGGAGTCCGCAGCGCCGACGGCAGACATCCCTCGGCGGCGGTTGCACGTATTTCGGTAACTACATAACTTACGACCAATCAGCGACGAACGAACGGGAGGCCCTGAATGGCGGATATCGACATCTGGCCCGTCGTGCACGACGAGCGTGCCGCGCTGGCGGCGGATCTGACATCGGCTTCTTTGGGCGAAGAACAGTGGTCGGGCCCGTCGCAGTGCGAAGGCTGGTCGGTGCGCGACGTCCTCGCACACATGACCGCAACCGCCAGCATGACGCCCGGGAAGTTCTTTCCGAAGATGATCGCATCGGGGTTCAGCTTCGACAAGGTCCAGGACAAGGGCATCGCAGCCGAACGGGGCGCCTCGGGTGCGGAGACACTGTCGCGCTTTCAGGCGGTCATCGGTTCAGAGAAAAAGCCACCGGGGCCGAAGGACACTGTGCTGGGCGAGACGATCATTCACGCCGACGACATCCGTCGTTCGCTCGGCCTGCAGCGAACGTACCCAGACGACGCCCTGGTGGAAGTGGCCGACTTCTACAAGGGTTCGAACTTGATCATCGGGACGAAGCGCCGCATCGACGGCTTGGCCCTGCGGGCGACCGACACCGGCTGGTCCTACGGCGCCGGTCCCGAAGTGTCGGGGCCGATGCTCCCGCTGCTCCTCGCCATGGCCGGACGCAAGGGCGTGCTGAACGAGCTCAGCGGCGACGGCGTGGATACCTTGCGGCAGCGAGCCTGAACCCGCCGCCTCGTAGGCCCGGGAGCGTCGGCTGCAATCTCCAGCTTGACCCGCGTTCAGGAACTCACCAATGTTGGTTCCCTGTGCACGCCGTTCCGGCCCGACGCCCGAGGTTCTGACGAGATGGGGACGCTCGATGGCGTCCGTGTGTTGGAGGCAGGTCTGCTTGTCCAAGGCCCGCAGGTGTCCTTGACGATGCTCGAATGGGGCGCCGAGGTGATCAAGATCGAACTGCCCGGCTTCGGGGACCAGAGTCGCTGGCTGCCGATCAGCCGCGAGGATCGCCGCTCTCCTTGGTTTACCGCGTACAACCGAGGCAAGCGCAGTGTGACCATCGACTTCAGAGTGCCGCGAGGTCGGGAGATCTTCTTTCGCCTGGTCGAGCAGGCCGACGTCTTCGTGTCCAACTTCAAGCCCGGAACCCTGGATGCCTGGGGGGTCGGCTACGGCGAGGCTTCGCAGCGGACCCCGCGGATCATCTACGCCATGGGATCCTCGTTCGGCCCGGAGGGACCTGACGCGCAGCGAGAAGGCGCCGATCTGAGCGGACAAGCGGGTGGCGGGATCATCAGCACCACCGGTGGAGCCGGCAGCGACCCGAGCCCGATCGGGGCCACCATCGCTGACCACATCTCGGGACAGAACCTTCTGGCCGGTGTCCTTGCGGCCCTCTACGCGCGTGACCGCACGGGTCGCGGGCAACTCGTCGAGACTTCGCTCCTCGGTGGACAGGTCTGGGCTCAGGCCGGAGAGATCACCAAGTACCTGATGTCAGGGGAGATGACGGGCCCGAGTAACCGTGGCCACTCGATGGTCCCCGGCATCTATGGCATGTTCGCCACCTCGGACGGCTGGATCGCCATCGTGGGCGTAGCCGGACCGTTGCGCGACCGCTTTTACGAGACGATCGGACGGCCGGACCTCATCGAGCGATTCAGTGGTCTCCTCTATTTCGAAGACGACAAGGCCGCCCTGTGGCCGATCCTCGACGAAGTGTTCGCGACGAAGACGACGGCGGAGTGGTGCGACCTTTTGGGTGCCGCCGGCCTCCGCTTCGCGCCCGTGCGGGACCACGCCGCCGTCGCCCGTGACCCCGGCATTCGGATCAACGGCTACATCGAGTCGGTCCCGGACCCCGATTCCTCGGGTTCGACATTGGACGTGGTACGGACGCCCGTCCGATTCTCCGACAGCACGCAAACTGCGCCGGTACGACCACCCGAGCTCGGCCAGCACACCGAGGAGGTGCTTCTCGAGGCCGGCTACTCATGGGACGACATCACGTCGTTGTCCGAGGACGGCGTGATCTGAGTTCGAT
>Ga0210399_10000925_pt1 | contig 23000 bp, 15 predicted proteins | sample IncBWC14MmetaG_FD_150865 | JGI IMG/M metagenome (GOLD analysis project Ga0210399, IMG submission 150865) | Forest soil microbial communities from Barre Woods Harvard Forest LTER site, Petersham, Massachusetts, United States - Inc-BW-C-14-M | ecosystem: Environmental > Terrestrial > Soil >... | reverse complement strand
CGCGCGCGATCACTGCGCACTCCTTCATCCGGCAAATCGGAAACAACGCATCCTCCGGATTCTGGTCGAAAATGTTGTAAATCACCTGCACGGCCTCGGCATGACCCTCCAAAACCGCGCGGATGCCGTTCGACGGCTCCCATCGGTTCATGCTCGGCCCAAACGCGCGAACTTTCCCACTCTTCTTCATGTTCTCAATCGCCCGCGGCAATCTTTCGTCATTTAGCCACCGGTCTTCCCAGGTATGGAGTTGCATCAGGTCGATTGTCTCCAGCCCCAGGTTCTTCAAACTCTTTTCAATGTATTCCTCGATGTAGGCAGGCGGGTAGCAATCATCCAATAGGAAGTCCCGGCGGCTTGGCCAGCGGCGATTTCTAGGCGGAATTTTCGTGGCCACATACAAATGTTTGTCTGGTCCGCCGACCGAACTGCTGCTCTGGAACTCGCGGACAATTTTCCCGAGGATCTGCTCGCTCTTGCCGTCCCCGTATGCCCACGCGGTATCAAAGAAATTGCAACCAAGTTCGATGGCGCGGCGCAGCGACGCCACGGACTCCGCGTCGTCGGACCCAGTCCAACCAGCAAGCCCCCACATGCCGTACCCGATCTCACTGACCTTCCACCCCGTTCGTCCAAACCGCCGGTAATTCATCTCAGTCGTCTCCTCGCCCGCGGAGCCATTGTAGCGAAGGCTCCAGTTGCGCGCGAGCCGCACAGTGTGCCGCTTTCAATTTGTCGCCGGGCGCGAGGGATGCCACAATATCTGTCTATGTCCAAAACAACATTTATCGCCATCTCTCTCGCCGCCGCGGGAATTTTCCTGGCCGCCAGCACTCCGGCACAGCAGACTCCGGCCGCGAATCCGCCCTCAACCTCGCCTGCCGCGGCGAAACCCGCCACGGCGGCAAAGCCTGCTCAGACGCCTGCGGCCAAGACCGGCGCGGCTACCACGAAAACTCAGGCGCCTCTCACTCTGAAAACACCGAAAGATAAAGCCAGCTACGCCATCGGCATGAATATCGGCAAGAACTTGAAGCGCGATTCCGTCGAGATCGATCCGGCCGTGTTGTCCCGCGCCCTGCGAGACGTCCTCGCCGGCAACAAACTCCTGCTGACCGACGAAGAAGCCAAAGCGGCCCTGACCGCATTGCAAACCGAAGTGCGTGCCAAGGAAGAAGCCAAAGTGAAAGCTGCCGGGGTCGAGAACAAAAAGACCGGAGATGCCTTCCTCGCGGCCAACAAGACGAAAGAAGGTGTTGTCACTCTCCCCAGCGGTCTGCAATACAAAATTATCAAAGCAGGCACCGGCCCGAAGCCGAGCGCGGAAGACACTGTGCTCTGCCACTATCGCGGCACCCTGGTGGACAACACCGAGTTCGACAGCTCCTACAAACGCGGCGAGCCGCTGAAAATTCCCGTGGGCGGCGTCATCAAAGGCTGGACGGAAGCGATTCAGCTCATGCCCGTCGGCTCCAAGTGGCAACTCTACATTCCGGCGGACCTCGCTTACGGCGAGCGCGGTGCTCCTGGCTCTCCGATCGGCCCGAACTCCGCGCTGATTTTCGATGTCGAACTGATTTCGATAGAGCCAAAGGCGGCCCCTAAGGAACAACCGAAGGAAGCTCCGAAAGAGCAGCCCAAGGAGCAGCCCAAGGAACAGCCCAAAGCTACTCCAAAGGAACAAGCTCCTCCTGCGCCTCAACCCAAGCCCTGATCCTCATCTGGTCTGAATTCCAACTGCCGCATCCAGATCCCGGGGTGCGGCAGTTGCTTTCTGTTCCATCTCCTCTGCGAGCTCATCTGCTGTTATGATTTGTGCGCTCGGATCGCCCCGAAAATCTATTCCGGGAGTTTTGCGCCTTGCCCTCGAACTTTTCTCCTTCGCAGCAATCCGTGAATCCAAAAACGGCCCAGCGGGAATCACCGTGGCCTGGCGACACCGCTTTGCTGATCGGTCTCGCGCTCGTCACCCTCATCGTTCACATGCTTGTGGGCCAGCGTTACGGCATCCACCGCGATGAACTCGCCACACTCGACGACGCGCGCCACTTGGCCTGGGGCTACGTCGCTTACCCACCGGTTACTCCGTTGTTCGGGCGAATATCACTTATTCTCTTCGGACCCACGCTTCCCGGTTTTCGCCTGTTCGCGGCGCTCGCACAAGCAGTCGCTGTCGTCTTCACGGGTCTGATGGCCAAGGAGATGGGCGGAGGCCGCGGTGCACAACTGGTCGCTGCGTTCGCCGCTGTGCCGTTCTGCCTCGGCGGGGGCGCGCTGATGCAGTACGTTTCGTTCGACTATCTCTGCTGGGTCCTCGTCGCTTACTTCATGGTGCGTTTGTTGGTGTCAGGCAATCCGCGCTGGTGGCTCGCCATTGGTTCCGCGATCGGCTTCGGCATGCTCTCCAAATACACAATGGGCGTTTTTGCCGTTGGCATTGTCGCCGGAGTTTTGTTCACGGATGCGCGGCGCTACCTGCGCAGCAAATGGCTCTGGTATGGCGTGGGACTTTCGATCCTGATTTTTCTTCCAAATCTTTTGTGGCAGGCCCAGAACCATTTCATCTCCCTGGATTTTCTGCGGCACATCCATGAACGCGACGTCCGCCAGGGCCGGACGCAGAATTTTCTCCCCGGCCAATTGAAAATGACCCTCCTCGGGTTTCCGTTTTGCCTCGCCGGTCTTTACTATTTCTTGCTCGCCCCGGCCGGAAAACGACTCCGCGCGACCGGGTGGATGTTTATCGTTCCGCTCGTGCTCTTCGTGATTCTGAAAGGCCGGGTCTACTATTTCGCAGCTGCGTATCCGATGACCTACGCCGCGGGCAGCGTGTGGGGAGAGAGTTGGCTGGCTAGTCTGAACCGCGGCTGGTCCGCCGTGCTCCGGGTGGTTGCCTTGCTCGTCTTGACTGTCGACATCGTGGTGGCTGCCATGCTGGCCTTGCCTCTCGCTCCGGTCCATTCGAAATGGTGGGACGTCGCCAGCAAAGTGCAAGGAGACTTCGTCGAAGAAATCGGCTGGCCGGAATTGGTTGAAACTGTCGCCCAGGTTCGCGACTCTCTTCTGCCGGAAGAACGCGCGCATCTGGGAATCCTTGCCGCCAACTACGGCGAAGCAGGAGCCATAAATCTCTTCGGTCCGAACTACGGACTCCCTCCGGCGATCAGTGGCGTCAATTCTTTCTGGGCTAGAGGTTACGGCGATCCGCCGCCGGAAACCCTGATTGTTCTGGGACACTCTGCCGGTTTTCTGGCCAAGAATTTCGCTTCCTGCCGGGTCGCGGCGCATTCCTGGAACCGGCTCGGTGTGGATAACGAGGAAACGGTCGATCATCCGGATATCTACCTCTGCCGGGGCCTGAAGAAACCCTGGCGTGAGTTCTGGGACGGCTACCGGCACTTCGGCTGAGCTCCCTCGGGCTGTGGCTGGAAACTGAATGCGGTCCCCGATTGGACGGAACTTCCCCGGGGGAGGATAATAGTCGCCGGAGCGGTACTTCGAAGCAGGTGTGGTTGCGAACGCCGTTTGAACCGTAACGAATCTCTGGGGTGCTGCGGATAGTCGGCTTGTGTGCACGGCCTGTCCCGTCGGCGGATTTCCAAGCGAAACCCGCCGCCGGGGCAGGAAAGCCTAATGGCCGGCTCGTGGTACCCACCTATTTCAGAGGTTCACGGCCTAGCTGCCCACGGCCAAGCAGTCCGCTCCATTTTGCTGTTTACAGCGATCCACTGCCAGTCATCCGCAGGTTAGGGCTTGCAGTCCTTGCTTCCTGCTATCCGATCGCTGATTACTGTTCTCTACTTTAAACATGCGCACCCTTTTCATCGGCGACATCGTCGGCTCTCCCGGACGCCTCATCGTTCAGGAACGCCTCGCCGACCTTGTCGAGCACCGCCAGATCGATCTGGTCATCGCCAACGGCGAAAATTCCGCCTCCGGCTTCGGCATCACTCCGAAAATCGCCGAAGAGCTGCTGGGCCTCGGCATTGAAGTGCTAACCGGCGGGAATCACAGCTGGGATCGCAGAGAGATTCTGGACTACATTCCGCACCAGCCCCGGCTGCTACGTCCTGCAAATTTCGCAGCCATCAATCCGGGCGGCGGATTATTCGTGGGCGAATCCAAAAAGGGCCTAAAGTTCGCCGTCCTCAATCTCCAGGGGCGCGTTTTTCTTGCCGCCAACGACGACCCGTTCAAGAAAGCAGACGAGGAACTGGCCAAGCTCCCGGCCGACGTTGCGTTTGTCCTGGTGGACATGCACGCGGAAACCACCAGCGAAAAAATCGCGCTGGGGTGGTATCTCGACGGCCGCGTCACGGCGGTGGTCGGAACACACACCCACGTCGCCACCGCGGACGAGCATGTGCTCCCCAAAGGCACCGCGTACATTACCGACGTTGGCATGACCGGGCCGCACGACGGCGTGATCGGCATGGACCGCGGAGGCATCGTCAAGAAATTCCTGGATGGCCTGCCTGCGCGCTTCGAGGTGGCCACCGGTGACATTCAGATGAACGCGGTGCTGATCGAAACCGACGAAACCGCCCCGCGCAACGAAGCGGGCCGCCTTGCCGCCAAATCGATTGAGAGGCTCCGCCTGCGCATCGATTGAGCTTTTCGGTTTTGCCGGAACTTTTTTGCAACCAGTCAAACAGAGAGGCAACCGCAGACGGTCTGCGGTAATCTGAAACACCATGCATTGGAAATTTGGAAAATTCCTCGCCGCCGCGGCGGCTACTTGTGTCCTTGCTCTCGGCCTGGGGTCCGCTGCGTCTGAAGTGGACGATCAACTCATGGCTCGCCGCCGGGTCTTCCCGTCCAGCGGGCCGGGACTTCGCGCCCTGCGGCATGGACATGACGGGAAATACTATCTTCTCGCTTCCCCCAACGCGGGCATCGTTGTTTTCGACTCCAAGGAAAAGCAGCTGACCATCATCGGGGTGCCTGCGTCTTCTCCTGCCACCGACAAAGCCGCTCATCCGCCGATTTCCTTTGGCGAGGACTGCGACGTGGATGCCCAGGGCAATGTCTACGTCGCGGATGGCGGCTACAATCGCGTCAACGTTTTTTCTCCCGCGGGCGCCCTGCTGCGCTCGATGCAATTTAATTCCCCGACCTCGCTGGCGGCGCTTCCTGAAGGAGAAGTTGCCGTGACCGCGCCGCGCGGCCTTCACCTGGTCACCGTGTTCGGCCCCACGGGCCGCGTCGTCCGTGAATTTGGCGATCCAGAACAGCTCTCAGCACGCGACGACCTCAACCGTTACGTGAGCATCGGCCGGTTGACTTCCGATCCCGACGGCCACATCTATTACGGATACACCTATTTGCCCGAGTCTTTGGTCCGCCAGTACGACCGGTTCGGTTTCGCCAAACAGGATTTTCAATTTACAAGCATCGATGCATTTTCAGAGGCGCGTGCCCGCCGCAGGGAAATTGAACACCAGGAAAAACGTACCGAGCCTCCGTCTCTCCGGCCGATTCTCACTGCGTTTGGCGTGGACCCGGTTAACGGCGACGTCTGGCTCGCCCTGCACAACACACTTCTTCACTTCGACAAGGAAGGAAATCGCCGTTCGGAGTATCAGATCTACACCAAGGACGGCGCGCGCATCGAAGCGAACGTGATCCTCGTCGAAGAAGATCGCCTGCTTATCGGCGCAGATCCCATTGGCGTTTACGAATTTGCCCGGCCGGACCGAAAACCCTGATCAAAATTCACTACGTTTTCCTCAGGTCGCTTTGCACTGAAAGAGTGCAATCACATTTTCCATCGCGCGTAAACCATGATTTTTTCAGGCAAAATTTGCGATTTTCTTTCGACTTGCACAATTCCCGTGCTTGTGGAAAAGTTGTGCATGGCATGTGAACTTCGTTGAACCCCTTCGCGCACTTTTCGCTTGCTCCCATCGGAACAGTGCGCGAGAATCCAACGCAGTTTGAAAGCAATGGTGCTTGGTTCAGCAGGTCTGAAAGGTCCGCGCAGGTCCACAGGGGCAACAACCAATCGTTCCGGCGCGGGAAAGAACTCCAAGGCTTGAAGAATTAGGACGAAATTGGCTTTCCACAGCTTTTACACACCTGTGGAAATGGTCTAGGTTTGGCTTTTCCTGATGACGACAGCTACCCAAATTGGACGTGAAAAAGAAGTGCAGAATCTCTGGGATAAGTTCCTCGATCTGATTAAATCCAGGATCAGCATCAACACCTATTCCACCTGGTTTCAGCCCACCCGGCTCAACCGCGCGGAAGGGGATACCCTCTACATCCAGATTCCCAGTACCGTTTTCCGCCAGGTGCTCACCCGCACCTACGGAGAAATTGTAAAAGCTGTTTTTCACCAAATGGGCACCCCGCAGATGAAAGTGCAGTATGTCTGCACCGAGGAAGAACCCGTGCAGGCCGCCCCCGCAGTGAATGGCACCAAGCAAGCCAAACTGGATTTTGAAAGCAGCGATCATCAACTTAATACGCGCTATACCTTCGACAGCTTCGTCGTTGGCAAATCGAATGAGTTTGCGCACGCCGCGTCTCGCGCAGTGGCCGAGCAACCTTCCAAGGCTTATAACCCGCTCTTCCTCTACGGTGGCGTCGGTATGGGCAAGACCCACTTGATGCATGCCATCGGGCACACCATCAAGAAGCGCAATCCGGCTATGCGTCTGAGTTACGTCAGCGCCGAGAAATTTACGATCGAAGTTATCAACTCGCTGCGTTTCGACCGCATGATCAGCTTCCGGGATCGCTTCCACACTGTCGATGTGATTCTTGTGGATGACATCCAATTCATCGCCGGAAAAGAGCGTACCCAGGAGGAGTTCTTCCACACGTTCAACGCGCTTTATGAGCAGCAAAAGCAGATTGTGATTTCCTCCGACTGCCTGCCGAAGGACATCAATTCGATCGAGGAGCGCCTTCGTTCGCGGTTTGAATGGGGATTGATCGCGGACATTCAACCGCCGGACCTGGAAACAAAGATCGCGATCCTTCAGAAGAAAGCGGAAAACGATCGCTTCCATCTGCCGGACGACGTCGCCGAGTACATCGCCCGCGCCATCAAGTCCAACGTTCGTGAGCTGGAAGGCGCTCTGACGCGATTAATGGCCTACGCTTCGCTGACCGGCACCATTGTTTCCCTCGCCACCGCGCAACAGGTTCTTCGCAATATCATCGCGTCGCAGGAAAAGCGCGTCACCATCGATCTGATCCAGAAGCGCGTCAGCGAGCATTTCAATTTACGCGAACAGGATCTGAAGGTTCGCAGCAACACCCGGGCTATTGCTTTTCCGCGCCAGGTGGCCATGTACATCGTCAAGCAGCTCACCACCGCGTCGCTCCCCGAGATCGGCCGTCAGTTCGGTGGCAAACATCACACTACCGTCCTGCACTCGATCCACAAGATCGAAGAGCTTCGCCGGTCCGACAAAGAGCTGAATCGCACCATCACGCGCCTGATGGACGCCCTGCAGTAACAACCTCCTGCCGGTTCCCCTTCCGCCGGAAAATCTCCAACCCCAGTTACCACGGCCATGTTGCGCCGTCGTAGCCCAAGAATTTCCCCGTCAGCTCCATCGGGTTCCCTTCGAGCACCTTGCGCATGCCTCCAATACTCTGCTCCGGCGTCAGCGCGGCATTCGCGCCTCCCATGTCCGTCTGCACCCATCCCGGACTGAATATCACCACGCTGATTCCCCGCGGCTCGACTTCTTTAGCCAGGATCGACATCGTCATGTTTAACGCCGCTTTGGTTGTCCTGTATTGATAGGCGATTCCAAACCCGATCGTGGATCCCAACGCTTCGAGCGAGCCCATCCCCGTGCTGATCGCGGCGATCTGTTTCCGCTTGCTTGCCGCGACGTTTTCGATCAGCGCCTCCGCCACCCGGATCGCTCCCAGCACGTTTGTTTCAAAAGACTCGTGCCATCCAGCAAAATTGAGTTCGCCAAGTTTCGTTCCGTTTCGCGTATAAATGGCCGAGTTCAGGACAAGCAAATCTACTGTCTTGCCGCCCAGAGTTTCCGCTAACTGTTTGACCGATCGATCGCTGGTCACATCCAGGGCCCGCAAGGATATCTTTTTGTTCTTCTTCTGCAGTTGTTGTAATTCTTCGCTCTTGTCAGGATTACGCGAAGTCGCAAGTACATCCCATCCTTCAGCCGCGTATTGGCGCGCGAATTCCAAACCCAGTCCGCGATTCGCCCCTGTAATTAAAACAGTAGACATCTTTTGTCTCTCCTTTGCGCGCGAAAGATCCCGGCAGAACTAAACCTTGGACCGAACTTTCTCTCGAAATCTCTCCGAAGTCCCATCAAGTGGGATGCCCCGCGCCAGTTTTTGTCACGCGAGAACCCTGTGCGCAACGTGTGAACATTGCGTGGGAATGCTGCGGATCAATTGTGCACGGAAGTGGAGCACCTTGGTCCACCCGCGGCTACCACTCGTTTTATCCGCAGTTGCGCCCGGAAATCCACGTGACACTCGAGGAAGAATCGTCAAGCGGAGCATGAGTCCGTGAGCTTTTCCACTAATCCACAGCGCTCATCACAACAACAAGCTTTATAGCTCTATTTCTATCTAACAGCTTTTGTGAAAGTCTTTATGCTTGTGAAAATCCTCATTTCCTGGAGCTCAAGGCGCATCGCCCGAATTCCTCAGACCGCTGCATTTCCACAACGCCAAAGCTTCCTGCGCACTTTATACTTGGCGGAAAAGCGAGTACAGTACGTCAGCGGTTAATTCAGCGGGGGAAAGCCACATGACGGCAACCGGTACCGCACGTGAGGAAAGCCAATCCATGGAATTCAGCGTAACCAAGTCCGCGCTGCTCAATGAACTCACCACCACTCAGGGCGTAGTCGAACGCAAGACCACCATCCCGATTCTTTCGAATCTCCTGGTTGAGGCCAAGGGCAGCCGCGTTGCGATTACCGCCACCGACCTGGAGCTCAGCGTGCGCACTTCCTGTGAAGCCAAGGTCAAAAAAGAAGGTGCCGGCACCATCCCCGCCAAGAAACTCCTTGAGCTCGTCCGGCTGCTCCCCGAAGGCGAAATCACCTTCAAACTGCTCGACAATCATTGGGTTGAAATCGTCAGCGACAAGAAGAAATACAAACTCGTCGGCATGGCCAAGGAAAATTTCCCCGCGCTTCCAGCGATGCCGCACACCCTGGTCAAACTCCCCGCTACCGTGCTCGAAAGTCTAATCGCCAAAACAAAATTCGCCATCTCCATGGAAGAGTCGCGATATACCCTGAACGGTGGCCTGCTGATCCTCAAGCCCGATACGCTGGCCATGGTAGCCACGGATGGCCATCGCCTGGCGCTGGCCGAAACCGATCAGAAGCTCGCCGGCCTCAACGGTGAAGTCCGCGTCCTGATCCCCAAGAAAGCCATGGACGAAGTCGAAAAACTTTCCGCCGCCGCCGGCTCCGACGCCCACCTGGAATTCGCGAAAGACGAAAGCCACCTCTTTTTCCAGGTCGGCCACCGGCTCTTGATCTCCCGCATTCTTACCGGCCAGTTCCCCAATTACGAAGCGGTTCTTCCGCGCGAGAACAACAAGACCGTGGTCCTCGAGCGCGCCGAACTTAGCGACGCAGTCCGCCGCGTTTCGCAACTCGCCGACCAGCGCTCTCACGCAGTGAAGCTTGCCGTTTCCAACGAAGGCGTGGAGATTTCCGCCTCCAGCCCCGAATACGGCGAAGCGAAAGAAATCATCGACAAGGATTACAAGGGCGACAACATCGCCATCGGCTTCAACTCCAGCTACATGCTCGATTTTCTCGCCGCCGCGGCTGACGGCCCCATCAGCATCGAACTCAAGGACGAACAATCCGCCGGGCAGATGCGCCCCCTCGCCGACGAAAGCTATCGTTACCGCTACGTCATCATGCCCATGCGCATCTGATTTTTTGAAACTTTCTGCGGGAAACTTGAAAGCACATTTTGTGATCTTGTTTTGCGCAACTCGAGCATTTGCTATCGCCATCTGGAATCTGAAACCCTGGCAGGTGAAAGCAGTGAAATGGGGGGAAAGTTCCGCGCCCAAGATCACCCGATCCGTACCGACCCTCCGCGACCGGCCTGAAGCTCCAGTTCCGCCCCAACGGCAGAGCCGTTTTCACGATCGAACGAAACCTGCCTGCCCCGCCAAGCCCTTACCAGATGTGATTATAAATTACTGAAAAACATACACTTATTTATCCACAAGCCCTATCCTCCTGCTTGAGAATCTCGCCCTTTTCCAGTAAAATTTGAGGGTTGTCGATCGGTCGTTCTTCCCCCCCATCGACACGTCCGCCAGGACCGCTGGACCACGAACGCTCCGCGCCAGGAGCAGGTCTCGCAGCCTGGAGAACATAAGTCTTCGCCACGTCCCGGATCGCGGGATGGGATGAAGCAGGAAGCCCTACGAGCTCCGATCCGACCGGAGTGGGATCAGCAGCCAAAGGGTGAGGCGACGGTTAGAGGATTCCGGCATCACGCCTTTCCTTGCTTCGCAAAAAATGTTTTGAGCGGTCGTTGGCGGAACTTTCTCTGTGTGGAAAGCGGCGTTCCGCGCGACCGGGTTGCCGCAGGCTTGCACGTCAGGAGAGCAAATGGGCGATAAAGAAACTCCCGCTGTTAAGACCGGCCATCAGTACGATGCGAAATCCATTAAAGTTCTTGGCGGCCTGGAAGCCGTTCGTCTGCGCCCCGCGATGTACATCGGCTCGACCGGCGAAATGGGTCTCCATCACCTGGTGTGGGAAGTCGTCGACAACTCCGTCGACGAAGCGATGGCCGGCTACGCTGATGAAGTGAACGTAACCGTTCACGCCGACAATTCCGTCACGGTAATCGATAATGGCCGCGGCATTCCGGTGGACATGCACGCCACGGAAAAGCGTCCCGCCGCCGAAGTTGTGCTCACTGTTCTTCACGCCGGCGGCAAATTCGACAGCGACACCTACAAGGTTTCCGGCGGCCTCCACGGCGTCGGTGTCTCCGTCGTCAACGCTCTCTCCGATGAGCTTGAGCTCGAAATTCAGCGTGATGGGGCCGTCTGGGAGCAGTCCTACGAAAAGGGCAAGCCCACCTCCAAGCTCAAGCAGACCGGCAAGACCCGCAAGACCGGCACGAAAGTCACCTTTCATCCCGATCCCACAATCTTTGAAAAGACCGTCTTCAGCTACGACACGCTGGCCACTCGCCTTCGCGAATACGCTTTTCTCAATAAGGGTTTGAAAATCACCCTCAATGACGAGCGCAATGAGAAGACTGCCGAATTCCGCTTCACTGGCGGCATCGCCGAATTCGTTAAGCACCTGAATCGCGGCAAGACCTCCCTCCACGATTCGCCAATCTACATGGAAGGCAAGAAGGGCAACGTCGAAATTGAAATCGCCCTGCAGTACAACGATACCTACGGCGAAAACGTCTTCTCCTTTGCCAACACTATCAACACCGTCGACGGCGGCACGCACCTCTCCGGTTTCCGTTCTGCTCTCACGCGCACCATCAACAATTTCGCTTCCAACGCCGGCATGTTGAAAGAACAGAAAGACGAAGTTTCCATCTCCGGTGACGACGTGCGCGAAGGCCTCGTTGCGGTCGTCAGCGTTCGTCTGCCGCAACCCCAGTTCGAAGGCCAGACCAAAGGCAAGCTGAACAGCGACATCAAGGGCGACGTGGAACAACTGGTCAACGAAAAGCTCGGCGACTGGTTCGACAAGCATTCCACTGTCGCGCGCCGCATCATCGGCAAGTGCATTGATGCCGCCCGGGCCCGCGAAGCCGCCCGGAAGGCTCGCGAACTTACCCGCCGCAAATCCGCGATGGATTCCAGCGGCTTGCCTGGAAAGCTGGCCGATTGCCAGGAGCGCGATCCCGCCCGCTGCGAACTGTTCGTCGTTGAGGGCGAGTCGGCCGGCGGTTCCGCAAAGATGGGCCGCGATCGTAAATACCAGGCCATCCTTCCGCTGAAGGGCAAAATCCTCAACGTTGAAAAAGCCCGCTACGACAAAATGCTGGGTCATGAAGAAATTCGCGCTATCATCACCGCGCTCGGCACCGGCATCGGCAAGGACGATTTCGACGCCGGCAAGCTCCGCTATCACAAGATCATTCTGATGACCGACGCAGACGTCGACGGCTCGCACATCCGCACACTGCTGCTCACTTTCTTCTTCCGCCACATGAAGGAACTGATCGAGCGCGGCCACGTCTACATCGCCCAGCCGCCTCTCTATCGCGTCAAGCGCGGCAAGACCGAACGATACATCCGCGACGATCGCGAGTTCGCGCGCGAACTGATGAAACGCGCCACGGAAGATCACATCGTGAAGGCCAAGGAAGGCGTAAATCTCGAAGGAGCGCGCCTGACCACCTTCCTCCTGAACGTCCAGGAGTACGATGCCGCTGCCGCCAAGCTCGGCCGCCGCCTCAGGGAACCTGGCCTTGTCGAACTCCTCGCCGAAAGCGGCCTCGAGAAGAAAACGGATTTCGAAGACAAGAAGGCGCTGGAGAAACTTCTCAAAGAGATCGATAAGTCGAAGCTCAAACTCGAAGGCAAAATCGCGTTCGACGAAGAGCACAGCCTCTACGAAATTCAGTTTGGACTTCCCCACAACCAGAAAATCAGCTGGGGTGTGGCCTCGACGGCTGAGTACAAACGCCTGCGCGCTCTCGCCAAGCAGATTGAGGAATTCAACCATCCGCCGTTCACTGTCGCGCGGAATGGCACGAAGGTCACCCATGAAAAGGCGACCGATGTCCTCAACTACGTTATGGAAGACGCCAAGAAGGATTTCACCATCACCCGATTCAAGGGCTTGGGCGAAATGAATGCCGAGCAGTTGTGGGAAACCACCATGAACGCGGACACCCGCACGCTGCTTCAGGTGAAGCTCGAGGACGCCGTCGCCGCCGAAGATATTTTCACAACGCTCATGGGCGAAAACGTCGAAGCGCGCCGGAAATTCATCGAGGACAACGCCCTCGAAGTAGTCAATCTCGATATTTGATCAGTCGGGACGCGCTATATCGTGCCCCTACTCAGGAAAAATGTTCTACCAGTTGGGCTGGACAACATTGCCAGGACTGCGCGGACTGAGCGTCAGCGAATTTCGCGCCGTACCCACGTCCACGCCCGACAACGAAAAGGGCGTTGCAATCAATCTTGGCGATCAAGCCGAATGCGAATCTTTCGTGCGCTTGATCGAAGCTGAATTTGCAACCAGGCGCTTTACTAACGCAGCAGACGCGTTCGACACCGTCAAAGCATTCGCGATCGAACGCACGAATCACTGAATCAAGCTTTGGAGTAGATTACCGCAGGACCATAACGAGCGAAGGCTGAGGACATATGGCAGACGAGCAGAACACATCAATACTCCTTCCCATCGATATCGAAGCCGAAATGCGCAAGTCGTATCTCGACTACGCAATGAGCGTCATCATCGCCCGCGCGCTTCCCGACGTGCGGGACGGCCTCAAGCCCGTCCAGCGCCGCATCCTTGTCGCTATGAACGACCTCGGACTCGCCTCCAATCGCGGCTACCGCAAATGCGCCAAGATCTGTGGCGACACCTCCGGTAACTATCATCCGCACGGTGAAGCGGTAATCTATCCGGCGCTCGTCCGCGTCGCGCAAGATTTCAACATGCGTTACCCGCTGATCGACGGCCAGGGTAACTTCGGCTCCGTCGACGGGGATCCCCCGGCGGCCATGCGGTACACCGAAGCGCGCCTGGCCAAAATCTCGGAAGACATTCTCGCCGACCTCGAAAAAGAAACCGTCGACTTCATCCCCAACTTCGATCAGACCCGCGAAGAACCCGTCGTCCTGCCGTCGCGCATTCCGAATCTGCTCGTGAACGGCGCCAGTGGCATTGCCGTCGGCATGGCCACCAACATTCCTCCGCACAATCTCCGCGAAATCGTGGATGCCGCCATTCTCCTGATCGAAAAACCCGACACCCCGCTGAAAGAAATCATGAAGATCGTCCCCGGCCCGGACTTTCCGACCGGTGCTTACATCGCGGGCAGGGAAGGCATCGAAGCCGCCTATCGCAACGGCCGCGGCAGCTTCATCATGCGCGCCAAAGCCGCCATCGAAGAAGCTAGCAAGGACCGCGAAAATATCGTCATCACCGAAATCCCTTATCAGGTCAACAAATCGAAACTCATCGAGCGAATCGCCGAACTCGTCCAGACCAAGAAAATCGAAGGCATCTCCGACGTGCGCGACGAATCTTCCCGCGAAGGTATGCGCATCGTCGTCGAACTGAAGCGCGGCGAAGAGTCCCAGCTCATTCTCAACAATCTCTTCAAGCACACCCAGATGCAGGAATCCTTCGGCATGATCCTGCTTTCCATCGTCGGCGGCCAGCCGCGCGAACTTGGCCTGATTCCGATGATCAAGCTGTTCATCGAACACCGCATGGAAGTGGTGCGCCGCCGCACCATCTTCGAGCTTCGCAAAGCCGAAGAGCGCGAACACATCCTGGTCGGCTACCAGATCGCCCTCGATCATCTCGACAACGTGATTCGCGTCATCCGCGGCAGTGGCAGCCGCGCGGAAGCCAAAGAAAACCTGTTCAAGTATTTCAGCGAGCAGGACGTCACCATCACCGAAAACGGCAAGTCCAAGAAGCTCGAAGGCGTGAAACTCGATGGCCGCAAATATCGCTTCGTCGGCGCAGCCGAAATCGAAGCGGCCGGCCGCGGCAACTCCCTCACTCTGAGCTACGCGCAAATCGACGCCATCCTCGAACTGCAGTTGCACCGCCTCACGCAGCTTTCCATCGACGAAATCATCAAGGAACTGAAGTCCATTCGCGACCTGATCGCTGAGTTGCGCGAAATCCTCGCCAGCGACAAAAAGCTCAAGCAGGTAATCACCGGCGAGTTGCGTGAAGTCCACAAGGCTTACGGCGACGACCGCCGCACTCAAATCGTGGACAAGGTCGACGAAATCAAGCTGGAAGACCTGATCGCCGACACGGACCAGCTCATCACCGTCAGCCACGCCGGCTACATCAAGCGCACGCCCGCGGACGTCTACCGCCACCAGTCGCGTGGCGGCAAAGGCCGCATCGGCGCCAAGACCAAGGAAGAGGACTTTGTCGAGCATCTCTTCGTCGCCTCGGCGCACAGCTATATCCTGCTCTTCACTTCCAAAGGCCGCGTCTACTGGCTGAAGGTCTACGAACTCCCCGAAGCCGCCGCCGCAACGCGCGGAAAGGCCATCTCGAGTCTCGTAAAATTCCAGGAAGACGAGAAGCTCACCGCTCTGGTCGCCGCAACGAATCTTGAAGAGGAGGGCCGCTTCGTCTTCCTGGCCACGAAAGACGGCACGGTAAAGAAATCGGCTCTCACCGAATTTTCCAATCCTCGTTCCACCGGCATCATCGCCATCAATCTCGAGGCCGATAACGAGTTGATTGGTGCCAAGTTGACTGACGGCAAGAAGATGATCTTCCTCGCCAGCCACGAAGGCCAGGCCATCCTCTTCCGTGAAACGGAAGTCCGCGCGATGGGCCGCAACGCCGGCGGCGTGAACGGCATGGACCTCGCCAAAGACGACTATGTCGTCAGCATGGACGCCGTCCAGCCCGACTTCGAGATCATCGCCAAGGAACGCAAGAAGACAACGCAGAACCTTGAGGAACTGGAAAACGAAGACATCAAGGACTCGCTCACCACGCTGATGCTAACCGTCGCCGAAAAGGGCTACGGCAAGCGCACCGCCCTCGCCGAATACCGCATCACCTCGCGCGGCGGCAAGGGCGTCGTCAACATGAAGACCACCGACCGCAACGGCTCCGTCGTCTCGACTCTTCAGGTCACCGAAGAGTCCGACGTCATGATCATCACCGAACACGGCAAGGTGATCCGCGTCCACGCCAACGAAATCCGCGAAGCCGGCCGCTCCACGCAGGGCGTCCGCCTGCTTCGCCTCGACGGCGATGACTCGGTAGCCGCCGCCGCCGTCCTCCAGGAAGAAGAAGCGGAAGAGAAGAAGTAAGGAGAGGGGCCCCTCCGCCACCGCGGACGAGGGCCTCTTCCGGGTGTCCTCTGTGTTAAATCGATTTTTCATCCACTGCCACTCTCGCGCTACACTACAATCCCATGAAACTCACGCGTCGCTGCTGTTTCATCCTCCTTTCTGTTTATCTGACAACTTGTCCGGCTTTTTCACAGACGCCAATTCAGAAATCCCTCGTCTTCGTCGGCACCTACACCGACAAAACCGACAGCAAAGGCATCTACGCCTACGAATTTGACGCCGCCACCGGCAAGCTCACCCCCAAAGGTTTAGCCGCCGAAACTTCCAATCCTTCCTGGCTCGTGCTCCATCCCAACGGCAAATGGGCCTACGCGGCCAATGAATCCGGCAAGCAAAGTTCCATCAGCGCCTTTTCCATCGACGCCAAATCCGCCAAACTGACGCTCCTAAACCAACTCCCCGCCCTCGGCGAAGATCCCTGCCATCTTTCCTTCGACAAAACCGGAAAATTTCTCTTCGCCGCCAACTACACCTCCGGCAACGTCGTTGTCTTTCCGATCCTTCCCGACGGCAAACTCGGCGAACACACCTCGAGCGTCAAAAATGCGGGCGCCCTCGGCCCGAACAAAGAGCGCCAGGAAGCTCCTCACGCTCACTGGATCGAGCCTTCTGTCGATGGGCGGTCCGTTTATGTCGCCGACCTCGGTCTCGATCGCGTGATTCGGTATTCCTTCGACGCCGCGAAGGGAACTCTCTCCCCGGGCCCGGTGCTAAGCAACTTTTCACACCAACTCCTCGATCTATCTGCAAAGTTGGCCCCAGGCACGGGACCGCGCCACGTCGTGTTCTCCCCGAGAGGTGGTGACATGTACGTGCTGGGCGAGATCCAGTCCACGGTGACAGCGATCCATCTGATCGGTCTCGATGACGAAGTCCCCACTCGATTCCAGACCGTCTCTGCGCTGCCTAAGGGGTTCTCTGGCCGCAACGAAGCCGCCGAAATTGCGGTCGACCCAAGTGGCAAATTCCTTTACACCTCAAACCGCGGCGCCGACACCATTGCCGTCTTTAACGTTCAACAGAAGGGTGGCCGGTTGAAGCTTGCTGCGAATGTCCCCACGGGCGGCAAAGAACCCCGCCACTTCGCCATCGACCCCACCGGCCGATTCCTCCTAGCCGAAAACCAGAACTCCAATTCCATCGTGGTCTTCCGCATCGATTCCGCCACTGGCGCCCTTTCCCAGGTTTCGACGACCGAAGGTATTCCGAGCCCAGTCTGCTTGGTCTTTTACCCGGCTGATTAGAAGCCGATTTTTCGTGTCACGAATGTATTCGGCACGCGTCCAATTGCACAACGCGGGTTCTTGGACGCATACACATAAACGCTGGATTTCATTTTTCCATCAGCGCTAGGTTAGAATCCTGCGTTCGCCTTCATAAAGGAGACTTCATGGGCCACAAGTCCTGGCTGGGATTCATTCTGCTGCTCTTCACAACACTGGCAACAAGCGGCATCGCCAGGGGCGACGGCGAAACCGCCCCGGCGCGCGATCCCAAGCAGCCCATCGACGAGGCCTACACCGCCAAAATCCGCAAGTACACCACCGCGCCCTACTTCTCCTCGCCCCTCGTCGACTATCTACCCGCCAGCAAAACCGTGCCCACGCCCGAAGCTGTCCTCGGCGACGTCGCCGGCGCTCCCGGCATCCTCCCGTACGCGGAAGACGTGTACAAATACATGCGCCTGCTTGAGAAAGCCACGCCGCGCGTAAAGGTCGTCTCCATCGGCACCACCGAAGAAGGCCGCGAAATGATCGCCGTGGCCGTCTCTTCTGAAGCCAATCTCAAAAACCTCGAGCAAAACCGCCAGCGCCTCGCGAAACTCGCCGACCCGCGCACCATCCATCTCGAAGACGCCGAAGCCGACAAACTCGTCGCCGAATCCGTGCCTGTCTATTACATTACCGGCACCATCCACTCGCCTGAAACGGGCGCACCCACCGCACTGATGGAACTGGCCTACCGCCTTGCCGTCGACGAAAGTCCCTACGTCCGCGAAATCCGCGACGGCGTCATCACGCTGATTACTCCAGTCGTTGAAGTGGACGGCCGCGACCGCATGGTCGATCTCTACAAATGGCACCTCGCCCATCCCAAAGATTTCTATCCGCCGCTGATCTACTGGGGCAAATACGTGGCCCACGACAATAACCGCGACGCCATGGGCATGGCCCTCAAGCTTACGCAAAATGTCCTGAACACATATCTTGGCTGGAACGCCCAGGTGCTCCACGATCTCCATGAATCCGTCCCGTACCTCTACGACAACACTGTCGGCGACGGTCCTTATAACGCCTGGGTCGATCCAATCCTGGTGGACGAATGGCAAATGATCGGTGCGCGCAACGTTGCCGACATGACCAAGTTCGGCATGCCGGGCGTTTTCACGCACGGCGATTTTGATACCTGGTCACCGGGCTACCTGATGTTTCTCGCCGCCATGCATAACGGTATCAGCCGCCTCTACGAAACGTTCGGCAACGGCGGCGCCGACACGCGCGAGCGTACGCTGCAGGCCGACGAATATGCGCGCACCTGGTACCGGCCCAATCCGCCGTTTCCCAAAGTGCTCTGGTCGCAACGCAACAACAATAACTACGAGGAAACCGGCCTGCTCACCTCGCTGCACTATTTCAACGAGAACAAGCGCCTGTTCCTGAAAAATTTCTACCTGAAAGGGAAGCGCTCGATCCAAAAACCCTCCGCCGAAGGCCCGGCTGCTTACGTCCTTCCGGCCAACGATCCTCGCGCCAGTGTCCAAGCCGATCTTTTGCGCGTCATGCTGAAGCAGCACGTCGAGATTTCACGATCCACCACCGCCTTTCAGGTGGCTCTACCCGTGAAGAAAGAAAAGAAGTCCGCCAAACCGGCCGACCCCGAGGAAAAACCAAAACCCGCGGCGCCTACCTCTCGCGATTTTCCCTCCGGCAGCTATGTCATCCGCATGGATCAGCCCTACTCCCGTGTCGCCGACGCGCTGCTCGATTACCAATACTGGAGCCCCGAAGACCCTCAGACCACTCCCTACGACGACACCGCCTGGACCCTTGGTGAACTCTTTGGCGTCGAAGTCACTCGCGTCACCGATTCCAAAGTCCTTTCCGTACCGATGGAGCGTGTCACCGAACTCCACTCCTTCGGCGGCGTGAAAGGCGAAGGCGTCCTGTTTGCGATCGACAATCATGCCGAGCCCGCCCTCGCTTCCCTCCGCTATCGCCTGAAAGACACAACCATCGAAGCTGCGGAAGAGCCTTTCCAGTCGGGCGACCGAAAATTCTCACGCGGCACTTTCTTGATCCGCGGAGTCAGCCGCTCCGATCTGGATTCCGCAACGAAAACCCTCGGCCTCGAGGCAGTTGCGCTCGCGACTGCTCCCTCCATCAAAACGCATCCCGTCCGCGCTCCGCGCATCGCTTACGTCCACACATGGATCAGCACGCAATCCGAAGGCTGGTGGCGCCTTGCCTTCGACAACCTGCAAATCCCCTACGATTACATGAGTACGCAGGCGCTCGCTAAAATTCCAGACCTGAACGCAAAGTATGACGTCATCCTTTTCCCACCCGTTACCGGTGAAGCCAGCGCAATCTCCATCGTGCGCGGCACGCCGAACTCCTGGGGAAACCCTTTGCCGTGGCTAAACACGCCGGAAACCCCGAACCTTGTCGGGAAGAATGATTCGACGCCTGATATGCGCCCTGGCCTCGGCTGGGACGGGCTCGCGAAGCTGCAAACTTTTGTGCGCAACGGCGGCGTCTTGCTGACGGCCACCGACACATCGCAATTTGCGGTCGCCCTCGGGCTGGTCAATGGAGTCGCGGCCAGCACCTCGGAAAAAATGAAAATTGTCGGCTCCATCGTCGGCACGCGCCTGGTTGACGCCGCCAGCCCCATCGCCTACGGTTACGACGAAAAGGTCTCTGCCTATTGCGATAATGGCCCCATCTTCTCCCTCTCGAGCATCATTGGCGCTCGCCGCCGCCATCTTGGCCCGGAGTTGAAAACGCGGCCCACAGGACGCGGCACCAAAGACGACCCCGATTTCGTCGTCGGCCGCCCTGCCTCCGAAATTCCTGAAGAGCCGGAGAGAGAACTTTGGGAAGCTCCGCAGCCGACCGATGATCAGCGCTTTAATAATCCGCGCGTAATCCCTCCGGCCGACCGCGCGCGCGTAATCCTGCGTTATGCCGACTCGAAAGACCTGCTCATCGCCGGCCTCGTCGGGAGCGGCAATGAAATCGCCCAGCACCCCGCCGTGCTCGATGTGCCCAGCGGCTCCGGCCACGTCGTCCTGTTCTCCATCAACCCGGTTTACCGCGGCGAAACCGAGAACACCTATGCCTTGGTGCTCAACACGCTCCTGAACTTCGACAGCCTGAACGTCGGCCGCAAGGATGCCGACCAGAAGTAGCGGCCAGCCTTCCGAGGCGGGCCTTCTTAGGGATTGTAGTGGCCGACCTTCAGGTCGGTCCGACCGCTCGGTCCCGCGCGAAGTTTACAGCCGGCAATCACCCTTAGTTTCACTTCTCCTTGCCATTAAAGCCGTTTGGAGTACAATCGCCGCCGACATGCCCAAAGGAAAATCCCGCAAGGCTCGAGGGCGGTTGTCGCGGCGGCGCTCTCGCGGCGCCGCGGTAAGGAAGCTTCCGAAACATGCGGTGACCCTGGTCGTCACCCTCCGCGCCAAGGAAGGCCAGCACATGCTCCTGGAAGCCGAATTACGCGCCCTACTCGCGCCCTCGCGCAAGGAAGAAGGCTGCCTGCGATTCGATCTTCATGGTTCGGTCGACCAACCCGGAACTTTCCTTCTGCATGAAGTCTGGGAAGCCCGCGAAGACCACACCGCGCATACCCGCACACCACATTTCCTCCGCTGGAACGCCCGCAAAGACGCCCTCCTCGCCTCCCGCGAAGCCGCCTTTTGGCAGCAACTCGGCTAGCGTTTGTAGCGGCCGCCTCCGAGGCGAGCGCCTTTGTCTTGTCCGGATTTGTGTTTGGAAGTGCCGCCCAATTCCTATTCCAACTTCTTTGCCATCCTCACCACCGTCAGCGACAACCCGTTCGGCAACGGCACTTCAATCTGCTCGCCTTTTCTATAACCCCGTGCGGCATACATCGGAACGCCAGTCAGCGTCGCGCCCATTTCAAACCGCCGGAACCCGCGCGCATAAGCAGCATCCTCGCACGTTTTCAAAAGCAAACTCGCGATCCCGCGCCGGGTCCACTCCGGATGCACAAAAAACGCCCTGATCTTCGCCGCATCGCGCGCCGGATCCAGCATGGCGTTATCGCGATAGGGCCCATGATCGCTACCGTAGAGAGTCTTGCGCATGCTCCACCCGCCAGAAGCTGCCAACACTCTCTCGCCGGCCGTCCCAACCGCCTGCACAACGTAATACGTTTCATCCGCAATCAACTGCCTGTCCACGCCATACGCCGTCCCCAGCGCCGCGTCCAACTGCTCGGCGGAATAATCCTCCCGCTGCAGAACTCTAACCGATTTATCAATCAACTCGCGCAGCGCCGGAATATCGTCTGCCGTCGCCAACCGTATCTCGAAATTGTGATTCTCCCCCGCCATGAGCTGTCCTCGTCAGACTCGAGCGCCACATTCTAACTCTCCGGTCGACCGAGGTAATACCCCGGCCGGGCCCGCACTTTCAATCCCCGCTCTTTTTCCTGCAAAACCGTCACGTTGATCTCGTGATACCCATCGCTGTTCACGCCGTTCGGCGTATACGTCAACGTGTACTGCGCATGCAGCTCCCCGCCCATTTCATCGATCACCCTCTCAAGCGTCCGATCCTTCCACGTCGAAACGTGCAGCCCGCCCGTCGCTGCCGCGGCAATCTCCAGTTGATGCGACGTCACCTGATCTTTGGCATGGCTCACCGCCCACACCGCCAGCGACAGCAAGTTTCCTCCCTGATCTTGAATATTTGTATCCGTCGTCGGGGTCTGAATCGTGCCCGGAGGTGGCGGCGTGCCGAACGTTCCATCCGGCGTCGCACGTGTCGGTCCCTTTTGTTCGGGCTTTCTTTTCAAGTCCGCCCTGGTCGTAGAAATGCCGACCGCGTAAATCGTGATGTTTGCCAGTTGCGCTCGCCGCAGCACTTCGCCCAGTTTTTCCTCGCTCCCTGAATCGTGCGCTTCCGCAATCACCAGCATCACCCGCCGGTGGCCCAGTTCCGTCTCTGAAACCTCGGGCCTCGCGCTCAAAAGTTCCACGGCTTTTGACATCGCATCAAACAGCTTCGTTCCCGGCATTCCGACGGGCAGTCCGGACATCGTCTTGTCCATCAGATCGCCGCTGCTCGTAAAATCCAAAAGAGTGCTGACGTGATCGTCAAACCCCACCACGGCGCCTTCACCCGTCGGTCCGGTTACAGTCTGCGAAATCAGGATGCCTGACTTGCGAATCTGCGGCAGAATTGACGCAATCCGCGAACTCGTTTCCACCACTACCACCAGCGAAATTGGGTCCCCGCCTAAATTAAAATGGGTGATTTTCTGTAGCGCGCCGTTATCGGTGATCCGAAAATCCGACTCTTCCAGGTTGTGCACCATCTCGCCTTTTTCATTTCTCACCGTCACGGGCGTATTCACCAGCACGCTGCGCACCCGGATCGGAGTTGGCGCCTTCTGAACCGGCACTCCCGGCTGCGGGATCATCGGCCCATCGGGAGCCTGCGCCCCCGCGCGCGGCAACACAAGCGCCGCCATTGCAAATATTCCCACAACTATCGTCAGGCGTATGTTCATCGGCAATCGCCGCAAAACCCAAAAGTGTTCAACGGTCTCTCCAGACAACCCCCGGAACGTCCTCGCGTATTCAATTCGACGCCAACCACCCCAAAGGCGTTGCCGCGGCGCTTCACCCTGCCTACAATCTAAACGCACCTTGAATGGAGAAAATTCCCATGCCCGACGGAAATCGCCCCAAGCCCCAACA